>Ga0123357_10003998_pt1 | contig 17137 bp, 14 predicted proteins | sample TergutEmb28metaG_FD_89873 | JGI IMG/M metagenome (GOLD analysis project Ga0123357, IMG submission 89873) | Embiratermes neotenicus P4 segment gut microbial communities from Petit-Saut dam, French Guiana - Emb289 P4 | ecosystem: Host-associated > Arthropoda: Insects > Digestive system > Gut ... | reverse complement strand
TATCACCCTTGGCCGGAGAGACGCTTTGCGACCCGTTGACCCGAGGTGGGAGCCCGGTGCGGGAAATCCGCTCGCCGGGTTCTGTCCGGGGGGCGGCCCAAAAGGGCCGTCCCTACCGGGACCATCAACTGACCGCAGCGCAGGCCCCAACGATGAGATCGCGTCAAATCGAAAGCGGTCTCGAGGCCAGCATTCCGCTTGCCACGGCGTCCATCAGTGACTCAAACGTGTGCTCGTTGAAATTCGAGCCGCTCATCATCCAGTCGACATGGCGTGTGTTCGCCGAAGTCTTTGCATGCTTTGTCCCGGCGAAGTGCCCAATCACATCCAGGTGGTCGCCATATCCCGCCCAGACCACTCGCCCCCAAATCTGTGAGAGAATCGGCACGACACCGTCGTTCGCGCGCGCACCGGGCATTCGGTTGAATGCACGCACGAGCGTCCGCGTGGTCTCCTCACTCGTATCCGGCGCGGCACACGGGTACTTTTCGTCGAAGCGTGATGTGATTCCAAACATCGTCGTGAAGAGGATGGATGATAACGCGCGCCACGGGCTGGGAAGCGATCGTGCAATCCTTGCCAGCGAGGGGGGCGGCGCCATCGCGCACGTGCATTGATAGGTAACGCCCGGCCTGTCCTCGACGCCCGCGATGAACAGATCCATGGCTTCCGGCGTAAGCTGGATGACCGCACCCTGATCGCGCCGAATCGCGTCGAGATACTTCTCGACCTCGTTGCCCGTCGCGGGCTCGAGCGCCTTCAGGAGGGCGTTGGTCGTGCGGTCCAGCATGCGCAACTCGATGCCGAGCGCATGATCAATCCGGGAGATCGCCATGACCACCGCGCTCGCCGCAGCGAGCGGGGGGGCGCCGAGCGACAGCCCGGTCACCGTAAGCGCGCTAATTGCGTAAAGTACGCGTTGACCGCTCACGGTGGCGAAGAAACTGGCGAGCGGCGTTCCGAAATGCGGCGCGCTCATCGTCGTCACGCTCGAAAGGCGTGAAAGCCAGCGGAATTGATTGGGGGTATTCGACAAGGTCGCTGTTGGCGAGGCCACCAGACGCGCATCGAGACCACCCGTGGAGTGGCCGAAAAGGTGAATCGGTCCGTTGTCGTCTGATGCTGTATTTCCAATGAGGCCGGCCAAGCTCATCGCGCGACGACGAATCGAAGCAGTCGGCGCCACATCGGCGATGAACGTGTGAAGCTCCTCCCCGGCCGCCCTGAAACGGGACGCAAGCGCGCGAACGACGTGCGCAAAGTAGTCATACGACCCAATCTTTCCAAACCCAAACATGCCAGGAGCCAAATAAACTCGATGCAAACGCGCCATGGATCTTAGCTAACATAGATTCGGTGCGCTTGGACCTTCTACGGAAGCACTCGATTGAGCAGCTCGTTCGTAAACGTTTCGAAATCTCGATATGCCATCTTCACGGCAGTCGCGTGGGACCCCACGGCTCCCTCCGCGGGTCGCAAAAGAAACACGGGACGTCGAGCCTCCTGGGCAAGCGGAACGAGGCTTCGAAAATGCTTGAACATCGCGAGACACTCAGGATCGGTCTCCACACTCGATGCGGGAGCTGCGAGGGACAACCCGCGCACACGGTATTCTGCAGGAATCTCGTCCATCCAACGCGTGTATGCCTTTGCAGGACGATCCAATCGAACTTGGGGTTGTTGGACAACGTAACCTACTGGTTTCATCACACCTGATGGCAGCTCGAAGCTGGTCGGCCGCGCGTCGTTTTCGAGCCGCTTCGTCCATCCTTTGCGCCACGCTTGCAGCGACGGTCCCAGATTCCGGAGCCCTTGAATGGAAAATAGATCGCCAGCCAAGGGCACGACGACATCGTCACTTGAGACCAACGCAGCTCGGTTGATCGCGCCCAGATTCGGACCAACGTCAAAAAGAATGATCTCGGCCGACACTGCATTGGCTGCATGCTGAGCAATTTGCCAGAAGGCCGTCGTGATACGAAACGGACGATAGAGTTCTTTGTCGCGCAAGCAGTCGGGCCATGCTTGCGCAAGCGCGTCTTCAAACCCTGCAAGCCCAAGATCTCCTGGTAAGAGCGAGATGTTGTCTTGAATCGAATAGAGCTCCGGGGGCGCTATATCGCCAACCTCGAGGAGCGGTTTGACGGCCTGATGAACCGTGCGCACGTTGCCATTCTCTGTCTCCCAAAGATCGACGAGTGTTTCCTCTGGCAAAAATGCCACCGTGAGGTTCGCTTGCGGGTCGAGATCGACAGCGAGAACACGGTGTCCAAGCTCGCCGAGCATCCATGCCGTGTGGAAAACAAGCGACGTTTTGCCAACGCCACCTTTGTTGTTGAAGAAGGCAACGATGGGAACGGTCACGGGCGCCTCTGGAGTGCGAAGACGACGAAGCGGTCGTTAACTTCCCATTTGAGTGGTGGGTTTCCGTTCGCCGAAAGTGCCCGCTGCGCCGTCGCGATGCCAACCCCAAAGCGTTGCACGAAACCGAGTGTGCGCATCGCTTCGGTGAGATTCGGATTTCGATAATCGGTCACACCGGGGAGCCCGAAGTTCTTCTCCGTGACCAATCCATACGGCCCGCCGGGGCTGCTCACTTCAATGCGGTCGTCGAACCACGTCACGCGAACGGGATTGTTCGTCCCCTCATAAGTTCGGTGCATGATCGCATTGCGCACGACTTGCTCGATGGCAGCCATCGGATAATCCGGTGTGCGCCGCTCGACCGGTCCCGTCGTCAGATCCACCGCAACCCGGTTCGAGGCCCGCATCTTCTCATCGAGGCGGCGAATCAACTCCGCCAACGGACCATCAATCGCGGTTTCATCCTGAATATCGTCGGCAAGTTCAGTGCCGACAATACGCAAAAACTGAACGTACGCTCCCGGAATGAAGTCGCGCGGACGGGCAGAGAGAACAAGTAGACCGAGGAGCGTGGGGATCTTTGCCTCGACACTGTCAATCATCCGAAGCGATGCCAGTCGCTGCTCGTAACTGCGCTCGTTCGGGTCGAGCACATCCCGCGCGAACGCCGCTGGCAAATACTCATTTTCGAAAACGGAGCGCTGAAGATCAATGAGCTTCGCGGTGGACACAGCTTGGAGATCGAACGGAAGGTCCCGATGCTTTCGTTTTTCGTTGAGGACGCGCTCGTCCTGCGCAGAGGCAACGGCTCGACGGAGGCCTACACGAATCCAGATCCTGCCTTCGTACCGAACTGGCGGCATATCGCTCGGGGTCACGAACACCATGGCGTAATCGTCCCCGCGCACCGTGTGCTTTTGTACGACCATCGTCGGACGCGGGAGGATCTTCCCGTCGTCACGCATGTCGGCAAGACTCCGGAGAAGTTCGTCCGTGATGCGCGTCCCGGCGGGTGTTCCGTCATCTCGCATCCCGACAACAATGACGCCGGGGGTACGATGATTTGGCAGATCATTGGCGAATGCACAGATCGCCTCTCGGATCTTCGTGGGCGCGTCGCCTGCGAGCCGCTCCTTGCGCTCGACTCGGTCGGACTCCTCAGTTGCGAGTAGCTGCGCGAGCTCCTCGTCATTCAGACTCAGCATGGCGTGCGTCCTCGACGGTCGATGATGCACGGTAGTCGCGCGCCTCCATGAAAGTCGAGCAACTCGCGGCAAGATTACAAGTTGGATAGGCGGCGCGGTGTGCGCTGAGCTCTCACTTATTTCACTACTCGAGGTCGATTTTGGTTTCCGGCCTCAACGGTGCAACGGTATTGGTACGGATGCGTAGTGAACTGCGCAGTCGGGAGGGGTTCCTAGGAGGAACAGTTGCCGGAGGTCGAAGTAGTGACGAAAAAAACCAACCCGGCTTGGCTTACCATCGCAATTGTTAGCGCTTGTGCAGTGACGTTTTTTGGAACACTGGGGTGTGCCCGTCTCAGCCGGGAACTGATGCGTGGCTCGCTCTTGCGCAACTCGCTTGGCGCGTTCGTCCTTCGCAGCTCATTCGCTGCGCCGGCCACCACGGTCGAACTCACGGCGGCTTCGATCCCGACGAACAGCGCCTTCGGTTATCTCGCGGGCGAGAACGCGCCCGTCGAGGATCTCCTTGCCGAAGGGGATCGCCCGTTGCCCATGAACGGTCTGTGCCCTGGCGATATGGCCAGCATCGACGATCGCTTTTGCGTTGACAAATACGAAGCCTCGCTCGTCGAGGTTTTGCCAGATGGGCATGAGGAAGCGTGGCCTTATTACAAATCGGTCGAGGGGCACACGGTCCGCGCAATTAGCCAAAAGGGAGTTTATCCACAGGGCTATATCAGTGAGAGGCAGGCCATCTTGGCGTGCGGATTGTCGGGTAAACGGCTGTGCAAACCGGCAGAGTGGAAGAAAGCGTGTCAGGGACCCGAATCAAAAAAGTTTGGTTACGGCGACGAACGCAAGCCGGGGATTTGTAACGATCACGGTCGCAGCCCCGTTGGTTTTTATTACCACACGGAAGTCATGTCAGGCGCCGCATGGACATGGGACAAGATGAACGATCCGCAGCTCAATCAGCTCGCGGGGACGCTTGCCGAAACCGGCTCCCATGAGGAATGCACGAACGACTACGGCGTGCATGACATGGTCGGGAACGTCCACGAATGGGTCGACGATCCCGCCGGTACATTCCAAGGCGGCTACTACCTCGACGTCACCCAGAATGGCGACGGCTGCAACTACCGCACCGAGGCGCATATTGCGTCTTATCACGACTACTCGACGGGATTCCGCTGCTGCGCGGACATCGGCCAATAGTTCTCATTTGGAAACTGCTGCGCGCCACAAATCAGTTGTTGCCCCATCCGCGCGCTCGCGACGTTTCCGAGTTGGGGCCTGCGCTGCGTCGTTGACATTGACGTGATCGTTTGACGGCGACGGCGACGTGAACGAAACAACCGGTCCGTCGCCGTTCACGTCAAACGTCAATGTCAACGATCACGCTAATGTTGGGGTTCGTAAACTCACCCCAACCTATCTAATTGCGTAGCTGCGTAGGTTGGGGTGAGCTTGCGAACCCCAACTCGTTTCGACTCTATGGAACTACTCCACTTTGAAGAGCTCTTCGAGATCGCCCTTCGTGAGCTTCTTCGCACCGCCAATGTCTTCGCTCAGCACGGCGCCAACGAGCTCGCGCTTTTTGGTGCCGAGCTCGATGATCTTTTCCTCGATTGTGCCTTTCGCGATGAGGCGATACGTGGTGACAACCTTCGTTTGCCCAATGCGGTGCGCGCGATCGGTTGCCTGATCTTCAACGGCTGGATTCCACCACGGATCGAAGTGAATGACGGTATCCGCAGCGGTGAGGTTGAGCCCCGAGCCCCCGGCCTTGAGCGAGATAAGGAAAACGGGAGGGCCATCATCCTTCTGGAAATTCTCGACGCGCGCCATGCGGTCCTTCGTGGAACCGTCGAGGTATTCGTAGGCGACGCCGTCCTCTTCCATGGCCTTGCGAATGATGGCCAGCATGGAGACGAACTGGCTGAACACGAGTACGCGGTGACCACCTTCAATGGAGGTCTGAATGAGCTCGCGGAGCGCAACGAGCTTGCCGGAGTCTTCGTTGCTGAACGGACGCGGAAGGCCCAAAAGACGCGGATCACACGCTGCCTGCCGAAGGCGCGTAAGACCTGCGAGAATCTGGATTTGGCTCCGGGCCATGCCCTGGCGCTCGACTTCACCCATGACTTGCGCGCGCACCTCTTTGAGAACGGCGCCATAAAGTGAATTCTGTTCGCCCGTGAGCTCGCAGAACTGATCGGTCTCGATCTTCTCCGGCAGATCTTTGGCAACTTCGGATTTGGTGCGGCGCAAGATGAATGGATGGATCGTCGACCGCAAACGCCTCTGCGCCTTCTGGTCGCCTTGATCGATGGGACGCGCATAGCGCTCTTCGAATTTGTCGAGCGAACCAAGAAGGCAAGGACTCACGAAATCGAAGATGGACCAGATTTCCGAAAGCCGATTTTCGATGGGCGTACCCGTCAACGCGAGGCGCCGATAGGCCCTCAGGCGCTTGGCTGCACGCGCCGTGGCGCTCATCGGATTCTTGATATTCTGCGCTTCGTCGAGAATCGCGTACCGGAGATCCAATCCGGCAAGAAAGGCTTCGTCGCGCCGCAAGAGCGCGTAGCTGGTGATGACGATGTCGGCGTCTTCGAGTTCGTCCGTGCGCTCTTTCCGATCACCGCCGTGCCACACGATGTGCTTGAGCGACGGCGCGAATTTGTCGAGTTCGAGCTGCCAATTCGTCACGACGCTGGTGGGCGCGACGATGAGCGCCTTGAACACCTTTTTGCCGTCGCCTCTTGCCTCGGCCTTCGCGTCTTTCTCGAGTGCAGCTTTGACCGCAAGCAAAAGCGCGATGGTCTGCACGGTTTTGCCGAGTCCCATGTCGTCGGCAAGAACGCCGCCAGAGCCGATTTCGTCGAGGAACCAAAGCCACTGAAAACCTTGCTCCTGATAAGGCCGCAGCGACGCTTTCAGATTCCGCGGCTTCTTGATGACTTTGATTTCGTCGATGTTCCTTAGTTTGCTGAAGAGATCCTCGGTGCCTTCGGTGACGTGCGCCTTGCCAACGACCTCGAGCAATTCCTGGATGCGCCCGGCCTGCGAAAGCGGCAAACGAGCTCCCTGCCCTCCACCCGTCGCGAGGATCTCCGCCTGGCGAAGAAGCACTTCCTTGACCTTCTCGGCATCGAGATGCGCGAAGGATCCGTCTTGCAGTCGGACGTAGCGACGCCCCTCCGCGAGACAGCGGGCAAGTTCTTCTTGCGTGACCGCGATTCCTTCGGACTCGAAGGACAAGCGGAGCGAAAGCCAGTCGACTCCGCTCGACACGCGCGCGTTGGCCGTCAGGGCGCTGCCGCGCACTTGTACGTCGACGAGATCGTCGGGAATGAAGAGATCCCAGTCCTCGGGAAGCGAACCAACGGCCTCCGTCCAGAACTGGATGGCGTCGTCGCCGCGCGCGATAAAGCCCGAACCGTCTTCGTCCGTGGACAAGCCGAGAGCGCGAAGAGCGCTCGTTGCCTCCTGCTGCGCGGCGATGTCACAACGGATGACCGTGGCGCGCTTCGAAGCTGGAACGCGGCGCGGGCCAGGGCTCGGGGTTGGAATGCCTTCTTCTTCGTCTGACGCGCGAGAAGGCTTGACGATGACAGGCGGAGTCATGCCGTCCGCGCGGACATCGATCTCGACATCGTCATAGGCGGCGCGAAGCGACACGTGCGCTTCGGTAAGTGCGCCGCCTGCGCGCAACCGAAAGGTTGGATGAACGTCGACGACGTCCGCGACCTGCGACAGATCCGGAAGCTCGGCGCCTATTTCGAGCGCGACGCGCGGCAACCCCTGCGCGATGAGCACCGGCAAGTCGTCGATGGACTCGGCGATGGTGGGGGTGCGCGCGAGACGCCGGATGCCGGCGGGCGAAAGCCGCCGGTCCACGGGGCGCGCCCAGCCTTCTTGTGAGTCGACGTGCCACGCGGGGCTTCCTTCGAACCAACCACCTTGTGCAAGCGTGAACCTACGCGGATCACCGGCGCGCATGAAGCTCGTTTTGACGAGCACCTGCTGGCTGTCCGAACTGAGCTCGAGATCGAAACGCGGACGCAGAGGCTCGTCGCCGAAGCGCAGCTCCATCATCTGGGGCTCGAGGATGACGCGACGCCCTCTGAGCAGAGGAAGCAGATCGGAAGCGTCCTCACCGCGGACCTCGATGCCGACACGGCCGCGAGGACCTTCGCTTTCGAGACGCGCGAGCACGCGAAGCGCTTCGCGATCGGCCGTTGGCCTCTGAGATTGGAATTGCAGGAGCGTGTTTGCCGACAGCGGGGTGCGCGCTTCCGGATCGAGCAGCGAGACCGTGAGCGCGCCCGCTCGCACTTGCATGCGATACTCGATGGTCTTCGGCGCCGGCGGCATGGGCTCCGGGAGCCAGAGCTCCACGCCAACCGCGTGAGGTGCGTGAGGTGCGTGGGGCACGTGCACGTGAGGCACCACGTGAGGCACGTGACGCTCCCCTACGACGGAAAAGCCTGGTCGGCTCTGGGCGGGAACGCTCCCGCCAGCGGCCGCACGAAGCGCCGCGAGCTTGCGAGCACGACGACGCGCGCGACGGCTGCTGCCGCCACCGAGCGAATCGTGCTCGTGGACGCCACTTCGATCCATGGCGGCCGCGTGCGGATGCGCGCTCGCTCCGCTCACTCCATTGACGGGGGGGGCGCCACCCGACGCGGAAAGTTGATGATCCGGGCGCGGCAGCTTCGGCCTGACTTGGTCGCGCAGCGAGATGAGCAATGCCGCGACATGCTTGCAGTGGCCATTAATTTTCGAAAAAGCCGGGCAGGAACAGTCGCTCGTGAAACCCGTCGGTGTAATCTGCAACTTCACCGAATAAGGTTCGAGCTCCGTGCCACGGACATGGCCGTGAGCGGAGAGATCCTCCATCTGGACGTCGGAGACGGCCTGACGGCGGACGTAGTCATACCCGCGCAAAAACGCGCGTGCTCCAAGTAGCCTGCGAAGTGCTCGGTCGTTGAGTTGGCTCAGCGCATCCGTAAACGGAGTCGACAATCGGCGCTCGTGTCGCGCCCACCTGGGGCGCGCCTTTCCCTGGGATCGGAAGACGGTTAGAAAGAGCTCGCAATTTCCGGGGCCGTAAAAACCTCGCCGGGACGCGGCCGCTGCCAGTTACCATCGGATCGTGATGAGAGCAACAACTCCGTGCACGATCGCAGATCCCCTACTCGACCGAGCGGTCTTGCACCCCATCGCGCACATCGCATCGCTTCGCCCACGCGTGATATAGAGAGCCGCCAATGTCAAGGCTGGGGCCCCTTCTCTGCGTCATCATCGCTGGGGCAGGGTGTGCCGTGCCCGTTGCCGTGGGGCTCGACGAAGGCGACGCCAACCGTGTCGTCGTCGCGCTCGACCAAGCTGGCATCGACGCCATCAAAGAAACCGATCCGGTTACCGAGGGAAAATTTCGGGTCAACGTCCCGCGAGAGGACGTCGTGCACGCTCTCAGCACGATGGCCGACGAACAGCTTCCGCGGCCCAAGCCGCGTGGCGTACTGGACGCGACGATGCGCGGGCAGCTCTTACCGAGCCAAGCCGCCGAGCACGCGCAGCTCGTCGCAGGCTTGTCCGGTGAGCTCGAACGCACGCTCGGCAATGTCGACGGCGTACTGTCGGCGCGCGTCCACCTGAACTTGCCGGCGAACGACAGTCTGCGCGACGGCCCGCCGCCGAAGAGCACCGCAAGCGCGCTCGTCGAGTACAGAGGCGCAACTCCGCCGCTCACCGCTGAATCCATCCAGCGCCTCGTTGCCGGCGGCGCACCGTCGCTCGCTCCCTCCGATGTTGCCGTCGTCTTTCTCCCGCACGCGGCGCGCCCGGAGCAAAAGAGCGTAGAACTCACGCACGTCGGCCCCATTGCCGTTGCGCGCAGTTCGAGCACCATGCTCAAGATCGCGTTCGTAGTCCTTCTGCTCATGATGCTTGGACTCGGTGCAACGGGCCTCGCGCTCTACGCAAAGCTCGCTCGGTTACGGCGCGAGCTCGACGACCGCGAAGCACGTACGGGCTAGCCCGTGATCTCCATCCACGGCGTCTCCAAATCTTTCCGTTCTGCCGGAGGTGGACAGCCGAATCACGCTCTTCGCTCGGTCTCGCTGACGGTCCCGCGCGGCTGCCTCTACGGACTCATCGGTCCGGGCGCTTCTGGCAAAAGCATTTTGCTCAAGATGATCACCGGCCTGATGAAACCCGATCGCGGATCCATCCTCGTCGACGGACAAGACGTGACGGCCGCCTCCGAAATCGAGCTAGGGCGCATGCGAATCAAGTTCGGCATGCTCTTTCAAAACAACGCGCTCTTCGATCACATGACCGTGGCCGACAACATCGCCTTCCCGCTGCGGCGCCTCACGAACCTGTCGGAAGAGGACATCGAGGCACGGGTCGACGAGCGCCTTGCCGGCGTTGCGCTCTCTGGCTTCGGCACGCGCATGCCGGCCGGTCTTTCGGGAGGCCAGAAAAAACGAGTCGGCGTCGCGCGCGCAACGATCACGCAAGCGCCCATCGTCTTGTACGACGAACCCGCGGCCGGCCTCGATCCCGTCACGTCGCAGAAGATCTTCGATCTTCTGCGCAGCGAGCAGCGCGCCGCGAGCGCCACGGTGATCATGGTCTCGAGCGATCTCGATCGCCTGCTCACCGTCACCGATCGAGTTGGGATGATGGTCCGCGGCGAGCTCATTTTCGACGGCACCACCGAGGACGCCAAGAGCAGCCAAGAGCCACGCGTTCGTCAGTTCATCCACGGCCTCATTGATGGACCGCTTTGAGAGCACGTGGATGTCTGAGAGTCCCTATGAAGTCGTGCTCCTGCTCGCATCGTGGATCGAGCTCGTCGCGGTCAGTGTGATCGTCGTGCGCTTGGACGAGAAGCGCCTCGATGAGGATGCGCTCGCGCGCGCATGGCCGCCATCCAGCCGCGACAACGCCCTCATTGGGCTGCCCTTCCTCGGCTCGCCCATCCTCGGCCTCTTCGCCGTATGGTTGCATTTTGCACGTACTCGGCGTTTCTCGCTCAAGGGCATGGGTTACGGCACGGCATGGGTCATTGGCATTCTCATCTCCAATGTTTTGCTGACAACGGCACTCGCGTGGGCGCTCGACCTGCCACTCGACTGATCAGGGGCAACGCGCGGTGGGGCTACTCTCGTCGCGCGATGGAGGGTACTTAAGCCGCCATGACGGCGCACCCATCCGCGTCCTCGAGCAGCCCCGAACCGGGTGGTGCGGAAGCGTTCTTCGGCGCTGTCGGCACGTCGTTTTTCAACATCGCGGGCACTGCGGGAGGCATGACGATCCTGTTCGTGCGCGTTCTCGCGCGCTTCGTCCCGCCGCGCATCGACAGCCGCGAGCTCTGGAAAAATCTCCACAAGATGGCCGTCAAATCGCTGCCCATCGTCGTCATCACGGCCATCTTCACGGGCGCCATCATGGTGATTCAAGCGGCGCCCATCGTGAAGCGCTACGGCGCCGAAAGCCTCCTGGGCTGGGGCGCGGGCTTCGGCACGCTGCGCGAGATCGCGCCGCTCTTGACCGCGCTGATGATCTCTGGGCGCGTTGGCGCGAACAACACCGCCGAACTCGGCACGATGGTCGTGACCGAACAGCTCGACGCTCTGCGCGTGCTCGCGATCGATCCCATTGCGTTCCTCATCGCACCACGCTTCATCAGCATCGTCAGCACGCTCTTCATGATGACGATCTTTGCCGACGCTCTCGCGCTCGTCGGCGCCGCCTTCAGCGGTCAAGCCCTGCTCGGCGTCAGCCCACTCACCTTTTACAACGGATTGACCACAGGTCTGCTCGGCTTCCGCGACGTCGCGAGCGGTCTCATCAAATCCGTCGTGTTCGGACTCGTCATCGCGCTCGCGAGCTGCCACTTCGGACTATCCACCACCGGCGGCGCGCCGGGCGTCGGCCGCGCAGTCAACGCCACGGTCGTGGCGAGCGCCGCAGGGGTCTTTTTGCTCGACTACCTCGTGAGCTTCGCATTAGGCGGCTGAGGAACACCCTCGGAGATGAACGACGAAGCGACCAGACTCGGCCCCGTTCACGCGCTTGGCGCGGCCGCCATGGATTTGATGATTGGCGCGCGCGAGCTCTATTCGGTCTTTGTTCGGACGCTTTATTACACGGTGCGCGGCCGCCGCGAGAAAGGCGCCGTGACCGCGCAGCTTTATGAGATTGGCAATCATTCCCTCTTCTTCTTATCCATCACCATGGGATTCATTGGGATGATCCTAGCTTATCAATCGGGACTCCAGTCCAAACGCGTCGTGCCCGATTTCACGATGCTCGGGGCCACCTACCTAGAGCTTCTCGTGCGCGATCTCGGCGCGTCGCTCGGCGGGCTCATGCTCGCCACGCGCGTTGGCGCCGGCATTGCCGCCGAGATCGGTTCCATGGTGGTGACCGAGCAAATCGATGCCCTCCGCATGTGCGCCGCCGATCCCATCGACTTTCTGATGGTTCCGCGCTTCATCGCGAGCATGGTCATGACCCTCGTGCTCATCGTCTTTTCGGGTACGGTGGCCTTCGTGTCCGGCGGGATCACCGCGTACATCGCCTTCGACGTGCCGCTTCAAACGTTCTTCAACGCATCGCTCGTCGACGCGGGAGATCTCACGATTGGCCTGACCAAGTGTTTGGCTTACGGCGCAGCCATTCCCATTGTCAGCGGCTACTGCGGATTGTCGACGTTCGGTGGCTCAGAGGGCGTTGGCTGGGCGACGACGCGCGCCGTCGTCAATACGTCTCTGACGATTATCATCCTGGATTTCCTCATTTCCGGCGCAGGCTTTCTTGTTTTTCCAGGTTGAAGGGCGCGGCGCGGCGAGCGGAGTGAGCGCGGGGCTCCTAAAAATGAGAAATCTTTTTCGGCGCCGCGATCACGCCGACCTGGAAGAGAGCGGCCTCGAAAGATACTCTGGCGCCTCGCAATGGCCTATACGATCACGCTCATTCCCGGAGATGGCATCGGCCCCGAAGTAGCGAACGCCACCAAGCAGGTGCTCGAAGCTGCGGGCGCGAAGATCGACTGGGACGTCCAGGAAGCAGGAGCCGCCGTCGCGGAGAAACGCGGGACCACGCTGCCGGACGAAGTCCTCACGTCGATCCGCAGGAACAAAGTTGCTCTCAAGGGCCCCATCGGTACGCCGATCGGAAAAGGCTTTCGATCGGTCAACGTGACCTTGCGCCAGGCGCTCGATCTCTACGCGAACGTTCGCCCGGTGAGGAGCCTGCCCGGCGTCGAGCCGCGCTTCGAAGGCACCGACGTCGTCATCGTTCGCGAGAACACCGAGGACCTCTACTCGGGTCTCGAGGTCATGATCATGCCCGGCATCGCGCAGTCGATGAAGATCATCACGGAGCGCGCGAGTCTCCGCATCTGCGAGTACGCCTTCGACTACGCCGAGCGCATGGGACGCAAGCGCGTCACCGTCGTCCACAAGGCCAACATCATGAAGATCTCCGACGGCCTCTTGCTCGAGTGCTTCCGCAAGGTCGCAACGAAACATCCGCGCATCGAGCCGGTCGAAGTCATCGTGGATGCGTGCGCACTGCAAATGATCAAGAACGCCAACCGCCTGGACGTCATCGTCACCGAGAACCTTTACGGTGACATTCTCTCGGACCTCGGCGCGGGACTCGTTGGAGGCTTGGGCATCGTTCCGGGCGCGAACATTGGGGTCGACGCCGCCGTGTTCGAGGCCGTTCACGGCAGCGCACCGGACATCGCGGGCATGGGCATCGCGAACCCCACGGCACTCATCCAGAGCGCCGTCATGATGCTCCAGCACATCGGAGAACTTGCAGCGGCGCAGAGGATCGAGCGCGGTCTGCTCGCAACGATGGAGAACGGAGTGCGCACGGCGGATCTCGGCGGTCCTACGGGCACCGACGAATTCACCCGCACGCTGTGCGAAACCATCGGCCGGATGTAACGCGTGCTGCTCGCGACGTGGAACGTGAACGGGATTCGTGCGCGCGCAGAGCGCCTTGCGGCGTGGCTCGACGATCGCAAGCCAGACGTCGTCTGCCTGCAGGAGCTCAAGATCGCGGAAGAAAATTTTCCTCACCTCGAGCTGCGCGCCGCCGGCTACCACGTGGTGCTCGCGGGGCAACAGAGCTGGAACGGCGTAGCCATCCTCGCGCGCGAGGAGCCCGAGCTCGTCATGCGCGCGCTGCCCGGCGCAGAAGAAACCGGCGCGCGTTTCATCGTCGCGAAGGCATTCGATCTCGAAGTCGCAAGCATCTACGTGCCGAACGGCAAGACGCTGACACATGCAGACTACACGTTGAAGCTCCAATGGCTCGAGAGCCTCGCGGCCCACGTCGAATCTCGCAGAGACGAGAACGCACCGCTCGTGTTGGGTGGTGACTTCAACGTGTGCAGGACCGATCTCGACTCGTACGGCGGCGCGCGTTTCAAGGGTCATATTTTTCATACCGACGAAGAGCGCGCGCTCCTCGAGCGAATCCTCGGGGCCGGTCTCGTGGATCTGTATCGGCAGAAGCACCCCACCCTGCCCGGTTACACGTGGTGGGATTATCGTGCAGGTGCCTTCCACAAGAACAACGGCATGCGCCTCGATCTCTTGCTCGGAGCAGCGTCCGTTGCCGCGCGCGTCAAGGACGTTTACGTCGATCGCGAATATCGGAAGAAGAGTGACGACGGCGCGGTTCCATCGGACCACGCCCCCGTCGTCGTCGACCTTCAATCGACCTCGCGTCAACTTGAAAGCGGTTAGTAGCGAGCCTTGGGCTCCGTCGTGGTCGTCACGACGAGCTTCGGAAGCACCTCCGCGACGAAGCGATCGCGCACGTCGCGGGCGCGCGCGTCTTCGTCGCGCGCCGGGACGGCCACACCCACGATGAGACACGCTTTGTCCCATGCTGGATACGCTGCCCACGCGCCCGCGTACGACTCGCGCGAGAGAACCGTGGCGGTTTTCGCGAAGAGCGAGTCGACGTCGACGATCGCCACGGTCTTAACCGCGCGCGGCGCACCGGGCTGCACTTTCGGAAGCGGCGGGCTCCACGAAAACGCGCTCGGCGGATCGTGACGGAGCTCCACGTCGAAGGCCGTCACCCAGGGGCTCGCCCACGTCTCGAAGCTCTTGTTGCATGCGTCGAGCGCTGTGTTGTCCTCGACGTGAGTGACGAAAGCCGCGACGATCGCGTGGTGGTCTTTGCCATAGCGGAAACCGACGAGACTTTTCACCGTGGCGAATTTGACGCGCGTCCAATTCGCGGCATCCGGCAGAGGCACGAGCACGCTGCGCTGGTTGTCGTTTCGAGATGAGATGCGCGCTGTCTTGAGCTGTTCGAGCGCGGCGGCGTGAACTTCGCCTCCTCTGCCGCCCTGCCCTTCTTTGCCGTCGTCTTTTGGCGGAGGAGCCGCGTCGACGTGATGCGCGACGAGCTTCGCGGACGTTGCCGAAGAGCATGCCGACAAAGACAGGACGATCGGCGCGAACTTGTGACTCATGCGGTGAGTGTGCGGTAACCGGTAAAAGGCCTTGATTTCCGATGCGACACTCCGTCGTGAGGGACGCACTGGCTTTTGAGGTGCACCCCGATGGTAGCTGCAGTAATTGAGGCCCATGAGTTCTCTTCCTATCGACGCTTCCGGAAAGCCGCTAACCGAAAACGAGCACCTCATTAAATGGGTCGCCGAGATGGCGCAGCTCACCAAGCCTGACCGCATCGTATGGTGCGATGGCTCGGAGGATGAGAAGACGCGCCTTACCAAGGAGGCCGTAGAGCAAAAGATCCTCGAACCGCTAAACCAAGAAAAACTCCCGGGCTGCTATCTGCACCGCTCGAATCCAAACGATGTCGCGCGCGTCGAACAGCTCACGTTCATCTGCACGCCCACCAAAGACGAGGCGGGCCCCACCAACAACTGGATGGATCCGAAAGAGGCGTACGCCAAGGTTGGCAAGCTGTTCGACGGATCCATGAAGGGTCGCACGATGTACGTCGTGCCGTACATCATGGGACCGGCCGGCTCGAAGATGTCGAAGATCGGCATCGAGCTGACCGACAGCATCTACGTCGTACTCAACATGGGCATCATGGCGCGCATGGGGACCGTTGCGCTGAAGATGCTCGGCAAGACATCAAATGAGTTCAATCGCGGATTGCACTCTACACTCGATTGCAACCCCGAGCGCCGTTACATCTGCCACTTCCCGGAGGACAATACGATTTGGTCCATCGGCTCCGGTTACGGCGGCAACGTCCTTCTCGGCAAAAAATGCCTCGCTCTTCGCATCGGTAGCTACCTGGGAAAGAAAGAAGGCTGGCTCGCCGAGCACATGCTCATCCTCGGCGTGGAGAGCCCCACGGGCGAGACCACGTACGTTGCAGCCGCTTTCCCAAGCCAGTGCGGCAAGACCAACTTCGCCATGATGATTCCGCCGAAGCGCTTCAAGGGATGGAAGATCTGGACCATCGGCGACGACATCGCATGGATGCGCGTGGGTGAAGACAACAGGCTTTACGCCGTCAATCCGGAATTCGGCTATTTCGGTGTCGCGCCTGGCACGAACTACGAGTCGAACCCGAATGCGATGAAGTCGATTGCGCGCGACACGATTTACACGAACGTTGCGCGCACGCCGGATGGTGACGTGTGGTGGGAAGGAAAGGATGGCCCCATTCCGCCCGAACTCACCGACTGGAAGGGCAATCCGTGGACGCCGAAGTCAACCGAGAAAGCGGCACATCCGAATTCACGATTCACGGCGCCCGCAACGAACAACCCGAGTCTGTCGAAGTTCTATGATGATCCGGCCGGTGTCCCGATCAGCGCCATCATCTTCGGCGGCCGCCGCGCAACGACCGTCCCGCTCGTCATGCAGGCGTTCAACTGGCTGAACGGCGTCTTCTTTGGCGCAACCATGGGCTCGGAGACGACCGCTGCGGCCACCGGCAAAGTCGGTGTCGTGCGGCGCGACCCCTTCGCGATGCTCCCCTTCTGCGGTTACAACATGGGAGAGTACTTCCAGCACTGGCTCGCGATGCAATCGCAGATTCCAAATCCGCCAAAGGTGTTTTTGGTCAATTGGTTCCGTAAAGACAAAAACGGCAAATTCCTCTGGCCCGGCTACGGCGAGAACATGCGCGTGCTCAAATGGATTGTGGACCGCGCGCACCTGCGCGTGGGCGGCCAGGAGACGCTCTTCGGCTGGGTGCCGAAAGCGGATGATCTGGATCTGTCCGGTCTCAATATCACGGCCGATCAGGTCGACGAAGCAACGCACATCGACATCGACGAATGGAAGACGGAACTCGAATCGTACGAGGACTTCTTCAAGTCGATTGGTTCGACGATGCCGCGTCCGTTGCAACTCACTCGCGAATTGCTCCTTTCCCGCATCGACGCGGTCAAGAAAGGCGGCTAACGGCCTTAAGGTGGTCCCGTAGGGACGGCCCTTTCGGGCCGCCCCCCGGACAGAACCCGGCGAGCGGATTTCCCGCACCGGGCTCCCACCTCGGGTCAACGGGTCGCAAAGCGTCTCTCCGGCCAAGGGTGATAGATCTTG
>Ga0123357_10003995_pt1 | contig 17143 bp, 12 predicted proteins | sample TergutEmb28metaG_FD_89873 | JGI IMG/M metagenome (GOLD analysis project Ga0123357, IMG submission 89873) | Embiratermes neotenicus P4 segment gut microbial communities from Petit-Saut dam, French Guiana - Emb289 P4 | ecosystem: Host-associated > Arthropoda: Insects > Digestive system > Gut ... | reverse complement strand
ATTCTTTTCCAGTTTCACAAGAAACTTGATGTTAATCCGTTGTTCAAGCTGTTGATCGATCTCCATTTTGACAATGCTCAAAAACGGGTTCCACAAAAAACTAATGCACGAAGTCTGGCCTTCTCCTAGAGCGGTCAGGCTCCTACTGAACATCAGCTGGGTCCTGTTGAGTGAGGAGAGCTGGAGGGGTGCGCCACCAGTTCATATCCCACTTCTCCGCAAACCCACTGCACGAACTTTTTGGACAGACTACATATAGTAGTACAAAATTGGAAGCAATCAAGGGACTGGAATTTTGAAGTTGAATTTGACATTGTATATCACAGTAGGCCAGAATACAATGTGTCCCTGGTGAGTTTTTCTGCAGGCCAGCCAAAGGCAGTTTTCTGAAGTGGAAAACTTTTTTGTTGGGGGAAATGCAAAATTAAGTTAATGTTTTTGGCTGCACTAGTATAAAGCCATTGGTTGTATGAATAATCAAAGTGTGTCCCTGATCATCTGAAGTAAACAAACACTGTTTTTAAAGTGTTGTACACATTCTACACATAATATGTAAAGGATCAAGTAACAGGTGTAATCAGAAGAGGTAGATATCATCAATTATTAATTCTCTCTGTTCTTGGATGAAGCTTGTGTGCTTAGTTGCCTTTGTTTTAGAAGGGTATCCAGAATTTATTTGAATTTAAATTGTATTAACTTGGGTACTTAAAGATTATGACAGTATTATCTTCTAAAGTGAGAAAATGTTGTGCAGGAAATATTAATGTTCCATTTACACATTCTATGGCTGGACTTCAAAAAACATACCCTGTCACAGGGGAACACTGTTGTTAGAAGAACTGTTATTTACTGAAGCCATGTGATGGGAAACATTTGGGTAATAGTATAGTTGTGAGTAGGTTAATGTACACTAGTTCATATGCTTTAGCGTGCCTTCCATCCTACGGAATAGCCGGTATCGGAGAGACCAGCGTCAGCTTGAGGAAGAGGAGGAAATGTGGTTCAATGAAGATGATGACTTTGATGATGGTGAGGCGGTAGTTCCAGCAGCCAATGATATTCTGGGCAAGAAACTGGAGTCTGATATGGATTCGATAGGTATGAGAGTCTGCAGTCCTGCATATATAATTTTGTAGTGTTGTATGTAACAGGATTCTTCCTTTCAATTTCAGGGATGTTTTCATATTTGTGTAGTGGTTATTGAAGTTATTTATCCATTCTTTTGTCCATCTGTGTGCATTGCTTCAAGCACTGCTGAATGTGTTTTCGTGAAATTTTTTATTGGAGAATATGAGACATTTGAGGTTTTATTTGCATGGGATAATTTTAACCTTTTGGCACCGGAATTATTTTTTTAATTTTAGCAAATAAAACAGGAACCAAATACGTTAGAATTATGAAACAAACTGCATTTTGAAGAGAAAAAAAAAAGGAGAGTATATACCATGTTTAAAATATTCAGTAACTATATTTGTTATATTTGTTGAATAAATACATTAAATGCAACGTTTGGAGGTTAGCGTCCCAGACGGTAGGGCGCAAGGGCTGTAAAGGTTAATGATTATTTATATGAAGATAGTCATGTTTTTGCACCCACTTTTAGTGTAAATCATGCATAATTTTATTATTAACTTCAGCTGGGTAGTTCATTTACTTGTACTTTTTAGATGTGTTTGTGTAGTTATGGAAAGTGCCTCAGCATCTTTGCCTGTCCATCTTTCCACCTCTTTGCCTGTCAGGTTTTTTGTGAAATTTGGTATTAGAGACTCATTAAAATCTGTTGAGAAAGTGCGAATTTGGTTAAAATTGGACAAAATTGTTGGGCACTCGACAGGAAGACCTAAGTATATTTAATTGTGTGCTGGCAACATAAATTTGTCATCATATTTCTCACTTTTGAGTGAAATGGTATTAGACTGTTACAATAGCTAAGGAGGTACAGGCATAATGAGTTATTTCTAGGCACATTTGCATAGTCCTGAAAAGCTTTGTAATGTTTGTATATCCAACTGGCTGGCTGTCTGGGCCCACATATCAGCCTGTCTTGCATTATATGGTTTTGTATGAAAGTTGATGTTGGACACCTATTCAGATCTCTCAGGAAAATCCATATTTGTTTAAAATCAGAAATATCAGGTCTGAGTGTACTTTATTGTTGCTGGCAACATAAATTTGCTATAAAATTGGTCTCGTTGATATGATATGGTATGATATATTTGTTAATTACAATTGGGTGACACCCTGTGGCAGTAGTACAGTACGCATTTGCACATAAACAATACATAGAGCAACACAATCAACACAGCAATACATAGAACACCACAGTTAACTAATGGGAAGAGTGTGGGCCGTGCCCCATCTTTGCGGGTTATACCCTGACATTTGCCTGACAAGTGAGGAAAAAGCACGGGAAAACCTCAGTCAGGGTAGCCAAAGAATACCTGGTGGCACGATGAAAACAGAATATACAGAACAGAGCATACATAACAATAAGAATACATAAACGTAACAATAGGAATACATATCTTACAGAATTAAACAAACGTATACAAAACATACATTCATATACACAGTGATCAAAAAAAAGAGTGAAACGATATTAGGCTGCTAGGATAGCTGAGGCAGTGTAAGCGTTGTGAAATATATTTTAGCTTAACAACAGTAGTAATTCTTTGTTGCTTTTCCATGGCAAGAGTTTGGATGTGTAGATAGTTGACAGCTATGCATATCCCTTAGCACTGCAAAGGGAACAGACTGTTGGATTTCTGTGGCAAGACTTGCAATATTTAAGTTGTTGATGATACGTGCATGTTATGCTTTGTTAACATTTTGTGTACATATTCTCTTGTATTTATACATAAACAAAATTTCAATGATTTTCTAACGTCAGGGATTTTATAATGTGGTGGTAGTGAAAAGTTCCAAGTGATGCACCTGTTTCTCTGCTAGTGTAAGGTGTCTCATCTCATTATACTGTTTCTTAATTAGGTATTAAATGACAGACATTTTGGCATAACTTGAGAATGCTATTCATAATTCCTTGTGCCAAATGCACATGCAGTATGTACTTCTGCAGTCTTGTATGTGTTGTTTTCAATGGCCTAGTGCTGTTCCAGAGTGAAATTGTGTTAATTTGTGAGTGATTAATTTCAAAACAAGAGTTTTTGAAAATTACTGTGGATGGGATTCACAACCACATCTCATTTTGCATCTTAGGAGGACAAATTGTGTAAGGTGAAATTGTCCCTCTGCGCTCCATGAAACCACCTGGGGCAATGCAGGGACAGGTGCACTCATTCTTAACCTTAATGGAGGTGAATGCATGGTTTCATGTCCCCAGCCACTTTCTCCTCAGGGCAAGAGTCTCGCAGTCAGTCCGTATGCTTTTGCGAATTTAACATCTTTTGCTTTTGTTGAGAATGTTTCATCTGTGTGTGTGTGTTTGTGTTGCGCCAGAAAATTTAAATGAGTGGATCGATTGTTGGTGTTGGATCTTACAGTGAGATTGGGGTACTTAAAGCATTGTTAAGTGACTCGTTAGAGGATGCTTGCAGTACAAGTGAGACACAAATACCAGGTAATGAAAGCCATAGAACTATGCAGATGCTGTTTTGTGGATAAATGGAATGTATGTGTGGCTGGATGAAACACTGTTAAGACTGAATATGTGGAAAGTTGTGCTACTCTTTTTACAGGAATGATAGTTTATCTCATTTTAAGTAGGATCCTTCAGCATGTAAACATTTGATCCGCTTTCATACTCTCAGGCTCAGTTTTTGGATTCGTCAGCAGCTGGTTACTCAGTTCTTTTGCTGTTAGATTGCTTCCATGTTGCTTCTCTTTTGCATGTGCCCTATTGTTTAAATATAAGTATTTGCATAGTTTAGGGGTTAGAAAAGAGTCTTATTGAGCATAATTGGTGAGTAGGAATGATGTATTATGTGATGAACGCGTAGTTTGATGAAATACTGGCCAATTGCTTACCTAGTTAGCCTAAATCATGCCCAAAGATGGACTGAGTGGGCAGATGCATTGTCATGATGAATTTGGCACAAGTCAGATTTTCACTAGTAAGGAGCTTGGTATATTAATACTTACAGTCGAACACAACTATATTTGCCTCTAGTATTACAGGACGATTATAACAACGACATTGTTGTTATAATCCTCCTGTAATACCGGAGGCAAATATAGTTCTGTTCGACTGTAAGTATTACTACGCCAAGCTCCTTACTATTGTATAAACACAACGGGAATGACGCACATCAGAATCAGATTTTCACAAATGAGACACATACACACACAAGGCTCAACAATATCGCTGTCGAATGCAAACGTTAATTAAGTCGCATTAAATTATGCACTTAAGTAACTGAATTGTCATTTCTGCTGGTTACTTCCAGTAGACATTTGTTCCTGTTTGCAATAAGAGTTAATCAGGGACATAGCTGTACATCTTATTTTCATCCCCAAATGCTCTTAATCAACTAGTATCTTATCTCATTGTTTTTTACCCTTATATATTGTTAAATAAAAGTGTGACAAGAGCTTCTGAATTGTTGAGGACAAATGATTGAAGTAGTGGAGCAAGCTGTAATCAAACCTTGACATTGAGTAACATGTCAGAAAATGCTCATTGTGGTATCATTGCAGTTCACTGTGATTAATTCTGAAATTTGATTGTGTTCTTGATACTTTCTGATGAGATCTTGTACAAACTGCCATTTGAACAAAATCTGTGACATTCAGTATTGTTACTGATGCAGTTATAATCAGCTGTCACTGCTCTTTTTTCATCCTCCAAACTTTAGCAAATTTATGAAGTGTATTTGTAATCTGACTGATTGTGTTATTCAATCGTATAACCATATGTAACAGAGACAAGAACAGGCCTTGTTAGGTAAGAGCTGATAGTGGTGTGGGTGTGTTGTTCAGTCTTCTAAACACAAGGAGAGATCAGAATAATGTGCTCCTGTTTTTTTTAACAGTCATTTCTTTGTTTCCACCATACAGACAGCAGTTATTTTGCATCAGAAGATCAACTTTTGTCAGTCTAGATGTGTTTAATAGTTTAGGTTTCCATATTAAGAGCTGAATTTGACTGTGCTGTCTTGATGTTGGTTTGCCGTTTTCTGCTTGTATCCCTGTGTGTAAAGTTGAATTGTAAGTGACATTTTAGCTGTGTCCTGGTGTTGTTAATACGTAATTAAGTATTTTTCTCTCAGGTAAAATGATTGACAAAAAGCAAGATGGTAATAGTCCAAAAATGATCAATAATAGCAGCAAAGCTGGTAATATTCTTAACAACAATTTGAGCAATAATGCAACAGGAGGGTCACCACCAAGTCCGACACCAGGGGATGTTAAGTCAACTACATTGTTCAAGAAGGTAAGTAACAAAAGTTGTTGAAGTTCACTACTAGTTAAGTTGGCCATGCATTCATTCCCTAAACTAAGTTCCCACTCATTACTCTCCTGCTTGAGTGGTTGTACGTGTATCAGTACACGGTCTGCAGCATGTTCTACAGACCTTGATACTTCTTATTGTCTGTCATATCTGTAAATTGCTGTAAATAGGCAGAAAATATTTTATTTTAAACTGGAGGTCTTTGATCTTTCCATAACTTTGGTTGCACCCTTTGTTTCGAAAAGTGTTCTGTGTCAGCTAGTGTGTGGTAAATGAACTTGAATGTGAGTCAGTGCATCTCATGAAGGGTAAAGTTAAAGTGCTGTGGATTATGCTTAAGAAGAAATAATTAACAAAAATGAAAATTAAGGTGAGGATGTTGGTAAGATGATTTGGATGAAGGTAGTTAAAGATTTGTGGCATATCAAATTACTGTTTACTGGAACAAGTAACTGGCAAACCTGTGAGTAAAGTTCGTAAATCTTTTTGTTATTCTGTGGTAAAGAGCTTGTAAATTTTACTTTCCAGGAGACCAGAGGGTATGTGGGCACAAATTCAGATCTGCGGTTATTAGTTTAGTTCTTGTGTGATGAACTGGGAGCTGTGATTTTACAGGTTATTTTAATAGAAATGGCTTCACCGAAACACCCATATTCACACCAGATGATGCCTTGAGACACAGTGAGTCTCACGTCTTCTGAATTTATGCACTTCATTGACCTAAGAATCAGTGGCATTCTGGACAACTAAAGCTTTCCAAAATTCATGACCTGGTTGAAATGGCACATCATTTTTAGTCACCATATCTGCTAGAAAGAAGTGTGGCTTTTGGCCTTTTACCTATGAAACCTCAGTTTCTGATGAATGAGTTTGCATTGCTGGTTGCTTGCTTACTAATATTGATCTCACTGTCTAACTTCGATCTGGTAACTGACCGCCTCCACCCTTGGTGTCCAAGTGATGAAAGACCCACATGGTAATCTGTCAGCCTAAGTGTGAGGAACAGCATAATAGTGTGCACACAAGTCTTGTTGACTGCTACTAAAGTTGTCAGAACAAGAATGTTGATTACAAAACAAGTACTAGCGAAAAGTAGAGACTGAACAGATCATAATAAAACCTTGTTTAGGCCCGAAAAGGATCTTGCATGTGTATCATAAAATATGAGTAGATGTGGGTGAGAGTGGATATTGTTATGTTAAGATTTCTCATGGTAGGGGAGATTTTTGCATAATGCAGGTCAGCTGTTTTGCCATTTAGCCAAATTGACTGATTACATAGCACGCTGTTTTGCATGATAATGGACTTTCCCATTGTCACAGTTTTTGTTGAATTTTGACATCCACTTTTGTTGAAATATGAATTATATATGCAGTGGATGGTGTGCTGAAATGCCATTATAAACAGGCTGCAAGCTGACACAGGCAACAGGTGCTTTAAGGAAATTGTATGTACTGCACTATGAAATACATCCTTTCAGTTGTGTTCATTTAGCCTTGTGCCCCTACACTTCATGAGCAGTAATTGTGTAAGTTTGGAAATGAAAAACTGTCTACGATGTGATGTTGAAATTATTTGAGTACGGTGAAGAAAGTGAAATGTATATAAAATTGTGGACTATAATAGAGTGAAGAGACACCACATAAACTGAGAAGAATGGAGGATAGTTTGGTACAACAGTGTCCACTGTTCACAATGTAGCGGATACAGACCAGTAGACGTACATGTTATAATGATAATTTATGCAAGAAGTACTGGTAATTCATTCCAAGGAAGCCACAAACATGAGCACGAAACTTATTTTTGAAGTAATACCAATAATGGCTAGTTCAACCCCAGTATCTACATAACAGGAGCTTGAAGTCTAGGAGTTGAAGGCTATGGTTTCATTGAGGCAGCACCTCTCTTGCAAGAGGAATTGTGAATTGATAGCATCATGGCCTTTTTATCTCATTGACAGCAGCAGTGGCAGTGAAGATTAGAGTCTGTGTCGACTGTGATCTTGTAAGGTCTCTGCATGCAGGTTCTGTTGGAAAGCTCCTTCACTGCCTCAGATTGTTTGAGTACACCCACTAACATTAAAAAAAAAAAAAAATTACCACCTTTTAAATTGGTCTGTTAAACCAGCTGTTTATTTTCTGCTCCAATATCAGGGGGCTGAGATTGAAAGCCCAAAATTCTTACCCTTCTCAGCAATCCTTTTCTTCATTTTTTTTAGGTGTTCATTCCTTTATGATTATTTTGTTAGGTATCTTCTCTCAGAAAAGCCCTTTTTTATTGATTTTGAAGACCTGTTTTGAAAGATGACCTACTGATTAATTTGCACGTGCTGACCGATGTAACTCTCTGCTTCTTGTATATCGTTGTTTGCTGACTTACCATGCCCCACAACTAGATGAATTTCTTTTCCCAATTTAATATTATTCCAACAAGCCCCTGCTTGCACAGATTTCAACCTGGCATTATTCTTCATTGACAGTGAGATTGTTGAAAATCCTCTTAGCATTTTGCTAATGAAAATTGGGCTCTCATCTTTCTTAGCTTACTGAACAGAAATCAAAAACAGTATGAGGTGTCCATTTTCAGTAGAACATTTTTTACTTCCTCTCAAATGTTTAACTGTGCCAAGTTCTGCTAGTTTTTCAACATCTTTATATATATTCTCATTTATCAGTTACAGTTGCTGCTATTGTTAGTGGTGGTCCAGATTCTTCCCAGTATTGACTGCTCATTTGCCAGCATCAAAATCAGCGATTCCCCTCCCCTGTACTGGTGGCTGCTGTTGGCCTTTTAGCTTTCTCCTATGATTTTATGAACACTGAAATAAAAGCAAAAAATTAGTAGAGAACTGGTCCCATATGCTCTCAGTAGGAGTTCTCCTGACACATTACAAGCTGTGGAATCCAGCACTGGATGGTCTCAAAAGCTGTTAATTGGATAACGACTAAGAGGCCCATTACATTTCACGTGTTCAACTTGAAGCACAACACATTTAAGATGCCCATTGCATTTCACTATTCCATCATCTGGTCGCATGCATCACTGATTCCAAGAATTTGGCTATTAGTTACTGGTGCATTGCTGATTTTTTATTTGGATTAGATACTGATGAAACAGAAATAGAAAATGCAGCAGGGAAAACAGGACAGGATATCAGGGGATAAATTAAATTTGTGGGTCTATGCATGAGGTTGCTAGACTAGAGAAAGATACAAATTTGGTATGACATAACATTGAAGTATCTGGAAAATTACTGTATTTGGCAACCAGTTTGTCCAAAAAGTGCACAGTTTTTACGATACTCTGATTCTGCTGCATGGTAGGTTATGATATTTCTTGTTGCGTGAGACAGGTGGGAACATGATACAAGAACCAATGGGAAATGTGGAAATGGTGGATGATGTGTATGGGAGATTATGAATTTGACAGTCAGTGGATGTCAAAGGGCCCACTGTGTTTCTTGGAAAGTATGTTGGTAATTAGTCAAATAGTGTGCTGGTTATGGCTTGTGTGTTAAAACAATTGACGAACTTTGTGTTCTGTAACAAGAAGTTTCCAAGGCAAAACCATGTTTTATTCGATCATTTCTATACCTCTCACAGGCTTTGGTGGACTACGAAGGAGACTCGGATGAAGAGGAGGAGGAGGAAGGGGGTGATGTCCTGTCCCCTTCCCCTAAGCGTGCCAGACTGACATAGTGCACCCCCCAGCAAATTGTGATAGTGATCAGTTGCTGACTTTGTGCCTGAATGTGTTGTGAATTCTTGGATATTTCCAAGTCCAGTCCAGATGTGAGGTTACTGTAACAACCTTTTGTTCTGTTCCTCAAGTAATGGAAGCAAAACCTCGTTGAAAATGGGGTAGGCATAATTTGTGTCTCAAATGTTCAAACATTCAGTGAACATTTGGTGGTTAAAGTGAGGAAATATTGACAAGGGCTTTGTAGTTCAGTGTATGATCTCGTACAGACTGTGTCACTGGCAGCAGACATTGGCGGGTGTGTCATAACATGCGGGCTGTACAGTGTTAAGCTGAACGTGTATGTGAAAGGCTTATTGTGAGAATGCATTACAGACTTCATACAATTTGTAAGATGCCTCTCAAAATTAGATTAAAGTATTAAACAAGGCATCTGTTGCATTAATATCAAACCAAAGTAGTTGATACTTGCTCCTGTCTGCATAGCAATGCTATGAATGAAAATTGATCCAACGAATCCTGGTCCAGCACTGCCACACATATCACTCATCTATCACTGCGCTTCAGTTTGGATTGGCAGGCCTGTCGGGTGAAATCAAGCTTTTATATATCTGGTGTCATTGTGTCTTATGGCATAATTGATGTCTTTAATGAAAATTGTATGCATTTACTGATTCTGAACGTATCTTGTCTGATAACAGAATTAATTTTGATTGACATATACACACTGACACACTATTATTATTATTATTATTATGGGGGTGATGCAGCATTTTGGAAGTGCAACAGAGAGCTTGTTAGTACACCAATATAGTGCTGTTTTCAAATTTGCATATCAATTTGAAACTTTTAAGTGAAATGATGAATAAAACTGAACTCTGTCTGAGGGTTGTGTTATATGAGCATGAATGAAAACTAGAATTTGTAGTTGTGTGTAAAGGGGACAAGAGGATTAGCAAACCTGATTACATTCATGCCTTTCCACTTTTGTGATTTACAATTGTTACTTATTGCAGTGGATTTCCTGTGTCTAGTTATTGTTGGCTTTGTACACATTCATTGGTTTTTGCTAAGTATACATTAATGACGTTTCCTTTTGTTTAGTGAAGAAGGTTTTATTGGGAATACCAAAAATCTGTCTTAGGTAAGTAATTTAACTTGCCAGCACGTGTTAAATGACATATTGTATTAGATGTTGTAGGTGTTGATTTTAACTCTGAGAATGTTTAAACATGCAGTATTTGTCTAAACACAACCTGCATTCTGATTGAAATCTTTTTGATTTTCAAAATTTGTGATATTATTAGTGTTTGGCTCAAAGTTGGGATATGTCATAGTTTAAGTGACCCAGTAACAGTGTTTCACATCACTGTAATATCTGGTGAGGCCACTCACAATTCAGATGCAGTACATTGGTTGTACGTTGTTTATTCTGAATGTGTAATCTTTCCACCAAAATGAAAATTCATTCTGTTTTGTAGTTCTGCATATATCCATGTTATGAGATTTGGAAACAGTACTTGAATTATGTATAAGTTCCGGCAGCTTGTATGTTACACATTAAATGTTTGGAGTTTTTTGTAAGTTGACTGCAGACAGTGGGAAAATTTATGTTCAAAATGTATATAAATTCAGAAAATATGAAAATTTTTATGCAGCGTTGCTTATCATCATTCTTCATTTGAAGTTTTGGCAGTATAGAAGGTTCCAGAAATGTGTAATTCTGCATTTAGTAATTCTGGGTGCTGACATATTTTCTTCCTTGTCATGACTTCACTGTCCACAGTGTGTACAGTAACTTTCAGCTGTTTTTCAATTAACGTTTTTAGCTCTGAAGGTACCTAAATTTACCTGGACATTTTTTGTCTGGGTATGAGAGTTTTCTGTGTAAATCATTAAAACCTGTTCTGCAGCGATGAAAACATTTTTGTGAAGTACGGCTGTAAAGATAGAATGGAATTTCTTCTTATTCAGATCTACTGTGTCAGGTGAGAAATATATTTATTTTTTTAAGTATGTATGTATACATACATGTGTTTATTTAATATATTGTGAAGAAGACAAATCATTTCCAATGTCCTAGGTTGATTCTATTATCAGACAAAGAATGTAAGAATTCACAAGTGTAAATACAAACAGGAAAGCTCAGGCATCATAATTACACAGTTTTGGATGGTATTTTAAAAATGTTAACTATAATTATATTGTGGAAGTGTAAGTGTTCCTTGAGCATGAACCATAGCAGATTTTGTGAATTTTCTTGTACAATTTCCCCAAGGTGTTTTGTATTACAACTGCTACATAAATTAAATAAGGAAAAGTAGATTCTCAGTGGAAATGTATGGGATATAATTAGTGTTGTCATTTTGTATTGAGAGTTCAAGACCGGCAGTGGACTGTGCAAGTGATGAGTAGAGTGTACATTGTTGTTTCTGCATGCGGCATGCATCCGGTTCATCTGTTGCGTGCCGAGTGATAAAGGGTGTGTTGGGCAGAGTTGCATGCTGGGGCTTGAAACTTTGTACAGTACCTGAGTACCAGACCAGGATGAGACTCCTCACATTTTCGTATTAAATAGGGCAATGGGTTTGTACTGTAGAGACTGTAGACAGTTCTGTCTTTATATTTTGTGTTGGAGAGCTCATTATCGTAGAAAAGTAAAAAATGTCTGTCTGGTATTTTGACCTGTTCCTAAATTTTTCATTGTGTATATCTGTCCTTGTAGATTGGGGCTACATTTGATTTTATTTTCCTCGTAAAGTTACTGTTGCCGTGTTGTTGAGTCTGACAAAGATACAGATTCCAATGTGCCAGTGTGGATTATGTGCTGGAGTAAGGAAGTAAGAAAAATTTTAAGTTAGATGTCAGGTACATTTTAAACTATTACAGATTTTAAGCATTTACATTTACAGTTAAACATTTTATTGTTGTTTTCCTTGCCATTTGAAGGTAGCAGTTGAAACAGTTACAAAATAGCAGGAAACATCCCTTCATTTTTATTTGTACTCTAAACTAATTTTGAGGGCCAGCATTATTCATCCAGTTGACTTGTTGTAGGGAACAGGAGGATTAGCATTCTTGCTCATACATTTTGCACAAAAGAAATTTGATCCTCTAATGGAGAACCAATCAAAGAGTCAGTGTATTATACTGAGTTGAGTGTTTGCAGTATATATCTTGTGTACATTTTCATTGCGTCAGCTGTCACTTCATGTTGCTCCCCTATATTTCTGTACTTTGTGTAGGTGTATAAAGTATTTGGACATATTTTGTTTTTATTGTGCCTCTTGATTTTGCCCTGTCAGTTTCTGTGTGGGCTAATTTACCAGGTTTGTGTTTTGAATCGTCGCAGACAACACATTACAGTTGTAGTGCATTGCCATTGATGTATAGGGAGTTGGGGAATAGTGCATACCATGGTGTATGCTTCTTGGAAGTCTGTATTTCTATACAGTGTCCCCAACTCTCTGTACCTATCTCATAGGGGCTGAAGCATGACCAATATACCTTGGTTGCTTTGCTCCTCTTGATTTCATCACTCATCTTTCTAACAGCATAATGCCATTGCTGTAGTCTTCATGTTTTGTAGCATCATAAAAAAGGGAATTTTTAATTGTAAATTGTAACCAAGTTATATTCAAGAATAAAAAAGAATATTAATGTACAGTATGTGTTTTGTAAAAAGAACCTTGTGCATATGAAATATCATTTCATTTTCAAGTTGCTTGTTTTATATTACATATATCCTGGTTATGAAAAGCTTTAATGGCCATAATGTCTTTTTCTCTGATAGGACTGTGCCATCACTATGTACTGGTGTCATTCAAGGTAGTACACTATTAAAATTCAATCCTTTTTCATTCACTGCACTATAATGTAGAACAAAGTTTTATAAAACTATAACAATTGACTAACTTTAGTACTGGTACTGAATTTGTTCATGTAGTTACCATGTTTCCTGGTCTTTGGGTCCCAAAATCCCATTCTGAAACCCGTCTCAGATTTCCTGCTCCTGCTCATCTGTTGTTTTGTTTAGTCATTTCTTGAAATACTGTATACTGTTAGTACAGAAACAGTCTTTGATAACAGTGCTTGTCCTCAGTCATTCCAGCATATGCTGGTGTCATACCTTATGCTAGGTCTTGGTGACTTTTTTTTACCACATTCTTATGACTTCATCACTCATCATTTGTCCTGTTATGAACCTTTGAACAACCTAAGTTCATGTACACGAACACACATTAAAGAACACCCCTAGAATTTTATTTTATCTATTTAGGCAACAAGGAAGTTTTCCTGCACTTTGAAGACATGTTGCATGATATCTTTTATTTTCCACAAAATGTCATTAATTTCCTGATTTTATTTATTTTTTTCTTGTTCAAATAGTGTTTTTCATAAACCATGCGCCAACTTGTAAATACCAGACTGGTTGTTTAAAATTTGAAGTATCATTATGTAAATCAAGCATCAGTCAGTCGTTGGTGTTAGGGCAGTTACGTTTGATTGTACTGGGGAATATGTGTGCATGTGTGTAGCTGTATGTAGCCGTGGAAGTGATTTTGTTGTAGCTGAGATGAGTGTCAGGATTCATTAAGATCACACATATCATTTTAGTTTAATCGTGTTTCCAATAGAGTAGAAAATTTCTAATATAATAGTCTTAAAAAGAAGAGGTGTTATTTTCAGTTTTCAAGCATCATGATATAGGTAAGATATGGTTGAAAATCAAGAGCTGTTGGATCTTTCATATGGACGAAGCAAATTTTAAATTTTTGCATATGACATGCTTATCCATTATGTTATTTAGACACCGTATGTGATGTTTACACTATTTTGAATATATGGCCAGTATCATGTTTTTCTGTTCATACAGAATGAGAAGTCTATGCAGAATTTACTGAAAATAGGTAAAAGTATTATTTGAATTAGCATAAACATGCAACAAGCTGTTGCATGTTTATGCAGGGTCATAATTTTGTCAGAATATTGTTGAATTTAAAGGTCCAGCTTTCAGTGTGAAAAATCTTACTGTCAGATATGTTTAAAAGAATTTGTTGTTCCTTAAATTGTTGCTGCTGATTGCAGGTGTAGTCTTGAAAAGTTGGTCGTTTATTTGCTTTTGTGACCTCTGAAGTTCATGGCAGTAGTTACAAGATCCTGCTCCTATCTGCATCCAGAGCCAGTTAATTAACAATCCATGCTCCTTCTTGGAAGTATTGTCCACATTTTTATATCCAGGGACACTTATTTAAACATCATCCCCTCCCCACAGACATTTCTTTCTCTTTTATGTGCCTGTAACTGTAGGTCTTCTTATTTTATACGTAGTTAATTTTTCACTAAAATGTGTTTTGTAAAGTATTTTCAGAAAAATGTGTGTCTGTTGTACTCATTTCACATTGAAGACTTCAATTGTAATCCTAAGGTGGTGGAGTGATATTTTGTTACAGTACTAATAAGGAATGAACGAATATTTGTTGACTTCTGTAGTATTGTGCATGCATCAGTATAGCAACATTTCTTGCTTTCAAATGGTGGTTATTTGACATTTCTGGCAGATCCTGTGGAGGTCAAAATTATGGCATGTGAACATCAAGAAGACAAACTTGTGTGAATTAATGCCACACAAATTTTTAAACAAAATTAATACAATAATTACCTGCCACTTTATCACTACATGTACTAAGACTGAAATTATACTGTGAAGTGTTAAATGAGAAGGAAGAGAAGACGGTAAATGAATTTTGTTAGTATTAAAATATGTTATGATCTCATTGGCCATTGTATGTACCATATGCATTCGGTACCAATAAATTACAGCAATGTTCCGAACAATGAAGATATTTGCTTATGTGGATACTTGACAAACTGCGAAGTTACACCGTAACTTGGTGATGAGAGTGCTCCTGTGTTGTGGGCGTGATAGGTTCATTTGAAGTTGCAACTAGGGTGACTCTTTTTGAAGACATAGGAAGAGCTGAACAAATGTGCTGCTGTTCGAAACATCAGGGAGATGGAATACTTCTGAATAAAATTATGTTAGTAAATAAAATGAAGAGGACAAAAACAGGCTCAGGAGTATGAAAAGTGGATGGAAATTTAATTGGGTATAATGTGTGGAAACCTCCAAGCCCTATTTCTTTTTAAGTGTCATTGTAGTATATTTTCATCCTGTTAATGCATAGGTCTACCAAGTGGCCTTTTCCCTTGTAGTTGTCTGACAAGAATAGTGTATGTGTTTCTTGCCTTCCTCATGTATGCTACATGTTCTAGGCCATCCTTGATTTAGTCACACAAACAACAACATTAGTTGCAGAGCACAAATTGTTAAGCCGCCTGTTGAGCAGTCTTCCTGAGGTCCATATATTGTAAGTGCAGTGGCACTTTGTCATATGTGCTCAGTCCATGTTCTTGCAGTTTAATGTGAGGTTGACTGCTGTCCACATCAACAGATAATATTAATTTTGCTTGTATTTTAGTGTTCTGGTGAGGAAATTGGAGAATAAAAATGGTCATCTTCATGCCCTGGCCACTTTACCAAGGGAAAATGTCCCTGGCATGTATTAAATAGGAGGTTGGGTGGGCCCAACAGCTGATTTGGAGATGAGGGAAATCCCTTGCCCCTGCTTGTTATAAAACATGTTTCCCAACTCGAAAAGTAATTTTTTTTAGTTTGGTAAGTATGTGCACGAGCCTGTTGCAATAGGCTTCCACTGTGTGTTGTGGATCCACCATGTAGGACCACAGAAAACACATTAAATTGCTGGAAGAGGAGACTGCCAGAGGTTTTGGACATAAAGATTTGGGACATTTGATACATTTACAGAAAGTGGAGAGGGGGTTGTTTGTGTCAGAGATTATTTGAAGTTACCTTTCAACTTGGCATTTGTATGTAGTGTGTATGGGTGGTGGTGATAGGAAAAGTATTTGTTGGGAGGGGATCTTTCTGAAAATGCAGCAAGTGTGCAACTAATGGTCACCAAAACCCATTTATGCTATAGTCTTGGAGTTTGAGTTGCCCTATGAATCGTTCTCATTATAGGTTACATATATAAAACTCATTTCATTCCAAAACCTCTGTTTTGTTATTTTTCCATACCTTTTGCAAATTAGCCTGCAGAACCGTCCTAGTGTTAAAGTATTTGCTAAATACAAACTGTGTATAGCACTAGTCACTTCTTTTTAAAAAACATTCTTTTTCCTAGTATACAATCTTTATAGACACATAGAGGGTGAGGTTGCTCTTGCAATAATGTGTGAGTGCATTTGTAGTGTAAAAAATATAAAAACTGTTGTTAGTGTAACAATCAGAAATACTTGAATAAAACATGTTGGGAAATGTACACTTTGTATATTGTGGCACATTTGCTCATACTTTACCTCCAGATTTTCAGTTTGTTTACAAGCTTTTGATACTCCTGTTTAAATATTATAATACATGATTTAAAGCAAAATAGTTACTTTAACCTCTAGCATACTATATTTTTAAATACCAGGTTTCCACAGCTGGCTGGAGCACTGTTCTCTTTAAATGCCCACTTTGGAACACTGTTTTCCTGTTTGAATGAAAAGGATGTACATTTAGTGTGTCAGGGTTGTCTTGTTTATTCATTAAAGGTTAAATGTGTCTTTCCACATTTTACATAGCAAACACAGAGCTGAATTCAGCAATGAGAAGTAACAGTACAGTGCACTTTTTCTTTATGGCAAACAAACACCAAATCCACATAATGGCTGTTTATTGTTAGTGAATGCTTAGTGAAATTTGTCAAAATTCAAAATTGTGTGTGCTGATCGAATGTACAAAAAATATTAGTTCCACTAAATAAAAACTATATACTCATACATCATTTCATATATGCCTTATTAAAAGTGTATTTTAACATACCACTACATTAATAGAATACAGGAGACCTAAATACAGTTGAAACAACCAATTTTTTTTTTTTTTTTTTTTTTTTTCTTGGGGGGGGGTTTTGTTTTTTCTGTATAACGTTTTTTATTTTTTTTTTTTAAAAAACACAAGAAGAACGT
>Ga0123357_10003994_pt1 | contig 17146 bp, 10 predicted proteins | sample TergutEmb28metaG_FD_89873 | JGI IMG/M metagenome (GOLD analysis project Ga0123357, IMG submission 89873) | Embiratermes neotenicus P4 segment gut microbial communities from Petit-Saut dam, French Guiana - Emb289 P4 | ecosystem: Host-associated > Arthropoda: Insects > Digestive system > Gut ... | reverse complement strand
TGTAAAATGGGTACCGGGTCTTTCCCGGGGGTAAAGTGCGGCCGGGGTATGCTGCTGACCACTCACCCCCTTCTAGTGCCGCGGTCATGGAAGAGTAGAGCTACACCTCTACCCACCTTGTGGGCCACACCGGGCCTGTACCGGGATCACTTGACCTTTATATATATATATATATATATATATATATATATATGTACACGCATAGTTGACAGGATGTCTACTCGATTCCAACTTGCGCAAAATTCAACTGACGCCGGACCTTCCGGGCCGTAATTATTGCATGTGTCTTGGGGTGTATGTAGCCCAGGTTCTTGTTGTCTAGCTAACTAGAGGATTAGCAGCTTCACTAACACTTGCGGATTTTTGCAGAACTGCCTTAAAATGCGTTGGTCATATTTGAAGTTGAGCAGCACTCTTACAGCAGAATGACTTCCACCTTCAAATTACGGGTAGTTGAGATGATAAATGTGTACGGAGGACTTGGAAAGAAATGGGAAGGAAAACGTCGTAGTCTAATGATAACATTCCAAATGGTCAAGTGGTGGAATAAGGAAGAACTTTGTAAATGCCGATCCCCGGCATGGAATCTGGGTGGGTCTTGTTTTTGACGGTATTTGTTGACTGTAACGAGATTATGCTAGATGTGGTAAGTTTTATCAATGTGCTACAAGACTCAGCGTTTAGATATTACATGAACTGTCAGAAATTACGTAACCTCCGCTGGTATTTAGGCCCTTTACAGTCTTCTGTAAACTAGCAGGATATTGATAATGCTTCTAAGTAAAGACTTTTGCAAGCAATAAGAAGGAAGGCATGACGCATTCGTTCCACTTGTCACATTTCTGTACACTGAGTGCTGATGTTTGTGTGTTGATAAGACACATAAATTGCTGGAAGCGAAGATCACTGGCAATTTTGTTACGGTGCGTAGCAAAAGACACGATTACGTAAAATTATATTTATTTCCAAATTATTACACATTTGCTGGTTAATGTGTATGTGATTAACACTCCAACATGTTTCCACTAATAACAGTAGCTATCCTCAGGGAGAAACTTCATACAAACATTTTAATGCTAAAGTACATCTTAAATGGTAAATGGTAAGTGTAAAGGCGAGAATTTGAATTATCAGTACTTGATACCAGTCACCAAATTAGGTTAAAATTGCATAATATATTTGTGTCTGTATTTCCGTTGTATCCAGACATATAAAAAGTAGAAAGTATTCTTTGATCCTAATTGGACCATACTCGAGGATAGCACAAATGATGAACACTGGGCTGAGAAACAAATATTTTGTAAACTAAATGCTCATTTGTCTCGATTTTCTCCCTGAGGATGGCTATTATTGTCAACCGAAACATGCTGGAGAGTTAATAACGTAAATGTTTACCAACAGATGTGCTAGCATATGGAAATAAATAGATTTTTACTTATACTAATTGCATGAAAAGTGCACAATATCAGACATGATTACGTTCCACAACTGACGGCAGTCTTCCAGATAAATATTGCAAATTTTATGTTCTTATGACGCGAAGCATGAAAACTGCTGTTATCTGGGTTGTGACACCAGTGTAGTCTGGCAGATGGTAACCATCACAGTCCTCTTTCTTAGGCATGTTAAGATTCGCAAAAAATTTTCACCTTGTACGGGGCCCTCCTTTTATCGTTGTACAGAGCACGGCCTCGTATTCCACGTGTACCGGCGCTAAGGCGGCCGGTGCGTAGAACTGACCACTCACCTCCATCTAGTGCTGAGCTTACTTACTTACTTACTTACTTACTCCATGGGGCAGAGTCATTCTTGAGAAGCTGACTGGTTCTGCAGCTAGTCAAGAAATTCCCCGCACTTTATGGAACCCGAAGGTTCACCACCGTATTCACAAGTGCCCGCCACCTGTCCCTATCCTGAACCAACTCCATCCAGTCTCCATCCCCTCCCACTTCCCTTATGAACAGCTAAGGAGATGTGTGCCTGCTCCCCACCCTCTTCCCACGCTCCCTCCCCCCAAATGCCTTCATGTTATGCCCAGGATAATTTTATCTTTTACCTGTAAGAAAATCTTATATTTGAGCCGTTTTACATAACGCATGTGACCCACATCAGTGCCTTTCAAACTTTTTCTGAAGTACTGTTGTCACAATTCAAAACGTGTACATGCACCACTAGGTCCTGCAAATATTAATGCCTGCTTTCAGGATACTGGTCTTCGGAGATGTTTCGCTGCTTGGCATGTGGAAACCTAAAATTTTGCATTTGCTACTTGTCTAATTTAATGCATTTAGACGAGGTTTATGTTTGAACACTGGAACTGTATCTCGGTACACAATTAATAAATGTTTTTCTATGCACTTTAACACATTTAAAACCCATTTTAATTATGCAATTAACGTTTCTACATTTTGCTTTTAAAAACAGTTATTTCTAAATTTATTCACGTACTATCTGGCGACCGTCCGCTTACCACCGTTTGAAAGACACTGACCTGAATCGTATATGAGCATTGGAGGGTGAAAATAACATGCTGAAGGAAGTGAGATTTGAAACAGGTTAGCGGAAGACATTCGGCCTGGGGCAATACTTTCGGCAATGAAACATACTATCCGGATCATTTCTATAGTAACACCAACTAGATGCACAAATGTATCAAATTTATTTTATTTTGGAATGACAACCTACATGTTTCGGACGGTCTTTCCGTCCATCATCAGGAGTTCAAGACTGTACATACAGAAACCAAACAGATACTGCTGTCTGCTTCAGACAGCAGTATCTGTTTGGTTGCTGTATGTACAGGCGACAATCAGCTGGAAAACTTTGTCTCGTCCGTCTTTCTTTCTTGGGTAAGAAAAAAAAAAACATGGATAGTATTTGACGTTCACAGGGCCGTGCCTCGTAATGTTATTTCTATAGTAAAACCAACTAGATGCACAACTGTATCAAATTTATTTTATTTTGGAATGACACTGTACACGTTTCGGACGGTCTTTCCGTCCATCATCAGGAGTTCAAGATTGTACATACAGCAACCAAACAGATACTGCTGTCTGCAAGCAGACAGTATTATCTGTTTGACAAATGCCTGTTGCTGTAGGTACAGTCTTGAACTTCTGATGATGGACGGAAAGACCGTCCGAAACATGTACAGTGTCATTCCAAAATAAAATAAATTTTATACATTGGTGCATCTAGTTGGTTTTACTATAGAAATAACATTACGAGGCACGGCCCTGTGAACGTCAAATACTATCCAGGGTTTTTTTTTTCTTACCCAAGAAAGAAAGACGGATGAGACAAAGTTTTCCAGCTGATTGTCGCCAAAATACCCTTAAAGAGGTCTTACTCTTACTTTCTTAACCCAATTTCACGAAATGTAAATACCCCCTCAACAAATTCGATATTAAACAACCACAAATCAGCTAATCCTCTAAGAGGTTTGCGTTTTTATTTTAGCTGTCTTGGATTGAAAATAAACGTGTCATGTTAGTTATTCGGCTTCGCTTGCGTTTAAATGCAAATGGAATTTGTGTCCAATACAAACTGTAAAGATTGTATACCGATTTGTCTCACACGTGTCAGTGTAGACAAACATGGCTGAAGTATCTGTAGTTGGCGGGAGAAAAAACATAAACTGTTTGAGAAGGGAATATTGTCTCAGCTATTCAAAAAAATCCCCGCATTTTAAGGAATCCGAAGTTTCATTAACAAGATTGCAATTGCCTGCCACCCGTCCCTATCCTCAGCCACATCTCTACGCCATTCCAGCCAATTCTTTTACGGTGTATTTCAATATTATCCTCCCAGCTACGCCTAGGTCTTCCCAAAAGCCTATTTCCTTCAAGTTTCTGATCAGAATCCTGTATTCAATTCTCTCCTTCCCCATACATGCTACATCTCCTGCTCATCTCATTTTCCATGATTTGATCACCCTAAAAGTATTTGATGAGGAGTACATATCATGAATCACTTCACTATCTAATTTTCTCCATGCTCCTATTTCTGCCTTCTTTATGTGCCCAAATACTCTCGTCAGCTTCTCATTCTCAAACATCGTGAGCCGACGTACTTCCATTAATGTGACAGACCAAGTTTCACTCACATCCGTACAAAACAACGGCAGAAGTATTAGTCTATATGTTATAATCCTGCAGACGGCCTGAAACAATGCAATAAAGCCGCGCTTAGCTGTGCAGCTTAGCGGAGTACCATATGATGGCACGGCAGTTGGGTAGCCTAATAACTCCATCCCATTGCAGTATACTTGTAATGGGTGACCTTGGCACGCAATTACCTCACAAGCAAATATTCTCATTGTTCAGCTATTTCAAGAAATTTCTTGACTAACGTCAGAAAGGGGAATATTTCATTCAATTTTCTTTGTATTTCATGACGTAGAGCTGTACAAATAGCAACGGGATGGACCATACAGCATAGTCATAAGTCATTCTGCACACAAAACCAGTTCCTGTCGTGACGTAATAAAAGGGTATGGCGTCATTTCTGTTTCCGTTTCTCGTATTGTTCTTCAAGCCAAGCGAAATCCTTACCACAGCACTGGCTGTGACGACGAACACGATGTTTCTGTATTTCGCTGCACTTTAACAATTCAGAAACTGGTTATACTGGAAGTGCCACCACGTTTAACGTTCAAAAATTATACGTTGTGCCCACACAACACATTCGTGTGTTTTGAATGGATCTGAAATTCAACAGTGCTTATTTCCCTCTACAGAAATTAACGGATTGGCTTTAATGTTCACTGGGTGGTATGTGCTGAATCTTTAAATGTAATTCACGTTAACTGTAGTATGTTAAGGGATAATAAATCCATGGGAAACAAGTGGGAAAGGAATATTTAATGACACCTGTTTTATAAATCTCTACCATATGAAATTCGTTTATCGAACTCAGCGGTGAATTCTCCGGCAGGACTACCATTGCGCCGCCATATCGCTGAAGGGGAAGAAGTGACTTTCTTTCTCTATTAAAACAGGGAGAAAGCTTGTAAATATCCGCCCCCCTCCCTTCCCCTCGCACCGAAAATTATTGTTTCGTGTTGTACATAAAAGCATCTGCCGAAAAGCTAGGCATATGGATTATTTCTTGCCATACCACTACAATTCTTCTTGCTATTTCACAGTAACAACAACGAAAGATTTTTGTAAAAATATAGACCTAACTACAGCAGCTACGACAATATAAAAAGCACGAAGTTTCCCTAAACAATTTGATAACTGATTTTACGATCTTATCCAGTGGAACGCTTCTACTTATCAACCGTAACCTTCGGGCTGTATTCGTATTTTTTTCTGAGAAATTTCGCGTGCCGTTTATTTGACATTTTTGTTGCAGCCTATCCCGCTGTATGTTGATGCAGTCGCATGTTTATTTCCAATAACCCTGTTGTTGACAGGACCAATCAGCACGCGTGCTCGTACAGTCTACTTATTCTTGTATTTCTTTAAATATACGCCATATCGAAAAAGTGCCAAATATCAGGAAAAGAAAATGATGTCATGCCATAGAGATGCGTAGAGTGCCTGTATATACTTTTGTTTGCAAACCCAGAAACAATTAATCAGGCAGTACTGAATCTACATAATCTTAGCAATACACGGCGCAGTGCAGTAACACACAAAAATGATTACCGAGGGAAGTAGAACGCACGGCATAGGCCTAGATCACGTTTGTGCTCAGTGCACGGTCGGCCTTAGGTAAGCACATTACATCGAGCAACTAACTGGAAGTGTCAACAGCGGAGCCACGCGCAAAGTTCAATGAATCTGACATGACTATACGGACACTTTACACAGTTCCTCTGGTAGCTCAGTTGGTAGAGCGGTGGACTGTAGAGGACTTTCACATGACAGTTATCCATAGGTCGCTGGTTCAAATCCGGCCCGGAGGAAATGTTTTGACGCAGAAATGTGAATTTAATGTGATGAATTTTATGTTTTGTTGACCGTGCATCTTAATATATTTGTATAAATAAACCAACCTGATGCACTGCTTATCCTCAGTATATTTCGTCTATCAGCCTCTACATGTGTCGGGCGTATTTATAGCCCATCATCAGGAGGTAAACCGTACGTATACAACAATTGGTACTTGTTGTGTATATACGGTGTACCTCCTGCTGATGGGCTATAAATACGCCCGAAACATGTAAAGGTTGATAGCTGAAATATACTGAGGATAAGCAGTGCATCAAGTTGGTTATTTATACGAATTAATGCGATGAATTTAATTTTGTACATATTCCCTGCAACTTAATAACTACACAATACTCGTTCCAATTAATTAGTTGGCAACATATACTAATTGTTAATTTGATAAATTTATTGCGAAGAATTTTCGGTACCTCTCTTTGAACTGCTTTCTTTAAGGTTTGAAGAATGTCAGTTTTGTACACATACTAGTGAGTATATCAGCTGTTGCGAGTTATGAGTACCAACAAGATGCGACACTAATTATTTCGATGTAAGCATAACGCAAAGACATTTCCTCGTTTTTTGGGCACGTTCGTAAAATGGCGAAAAGCGACTATTAGCTTCGTCATCTCTGTCCATCTGCATGGAACAATTCGGCTCCCACTGGACAGATTTTCGTGAAATTTTATACTTGGATATTTTTAGAAAATGTGTGTTGAAAATTCAAGTTTCATTAAACTCTAACAAGAATAACGGGTACTTTATGTAAAGTCCAGTATAAACTTTTGATCATATCTCGCTCAGTTCTTCTTAGAATGAGAAATGTTTCAGATAGAGCTGTAAAAGAAAATCAATATTAAAATTATAAAATATTACATATTATGATTGTGTGGTTATATTTATGCATCAATTACATGACATGCAAGCTTTGTCTCTTTGTTCCACATTCTGTCAGATTGTCATGGCCTGTTTGGCTCTGACTTTCTTTTTGTACCTGTCTTGTAAAGGCACAATTTTCGGGAAAATAAATGTTTGTTTTGCCCCTACAAATTTTATCTGAAACTTTCTCATTCCAAGAAGAATTCAGTGAAATAACAACATTTACTTAGGTCTTCATATAAGAAACAAGGAACCTTGACTTTTAACTTTTTGACTGGAAAACAAAGTTTGTTTCTGATGAGTGGAAAGTGGATTATTGCTAGTCACATGCAGGTTATGCTGCTCATGGTTCCACACAGGTGAACATAGCTTCATCATGGCTCAAGTCTGATGCCTTATCTTTCACTGAAGCACAACACATAGAACGTGCAGCTGTCACCCTATCTTCACCGGAAACAATTTATGACAGTCTACGAGATCTGAAACAAAATTCCTTTCATTGATTCTCTAAGTGGCCACTGCTAGAATTCTAGTGTGCTGGCTCTGGAGGTGTTGTCTAACTCACAGACATCAGTATTCACATCGTTGTCGTACCAGCATCTGATCAATTTTTTTGAAGGAGAGTCCTTCAAAATCACTGCTGAAACTGACTGTAATCAAAGGCAGCATAGAAGTTTTTGCTTTTCTGTTGTTTGCAGATTTTAAAATCTGATCCACATAACATGTCAGAATCCTACCCTACGAGGTTCAGCATCTAGTGCATAGTACGTCATGTTCAAGTTTCACAAAATTCTCACAACTGGAAAAGTTGTTGCTGACCATGTCAATGTAGACATACAGGGGGAGGAGAGGAATAGCTCCACTCATTCTTAACCTTAGTGCTAGATGGAGGTAGGATTAGTGAATGTGTAAAAGACTGAATACAAGCAGGGAACAGAGCATATGCAGCTAACCATCATATGTTAAAAAGCAAGATTAAAAAGAGATCTGCCAAAATGCAAATATATAAAACACTGATAAGACCAGTAGTAACATATGGATCTGAAACCTGGACCATTTCAAAATCCGATGAGAATTTGTTAAGGATTGTCAAAAGGAAAATACTGCGGAAGATCTATGGGCCGATCCAAGAGGGGGATATCTGGAGAATTAGAAATAATGAAGAACTGAATAGATCCATAAATGGGGAGGATATTGTGAAATTTACAAAAGCTCAAAGAATAAGATGGCTGGGACATGTAAAGAGAATGGAAGTGGGAGTGATGCCAAGAAAGATGATGGAAGGAAGACTGTTTATAGAAAGAAGAAAAGGAAGACCTCGTTTGAGATGGATGGATGGATGATGTGGTAGCAGACCTGAAAGTGATGAAGATAAAGCAGTGGGTGGAGAAGATGAAAGATAGAGAGAACTGGAGACTGATTGTTGAGGAGGCCAAGGCTCATCCAGGGCTGTAGCGCCGAGAGGAAGGAAGGAAGCTAGATGGAGGTGATGGGTCAACTTAATGCCTCAGGTGCTTTACATGCAGCAAATAACCCCACTACCCATTGAAGAGCAGGCTGGGTTGGCCCCAGAACCAGTCTGGACAAATGTCGAGCAGAAAAAATCTCTTGCTCCTACTGTAATTTGAACCTTGGACTGTCCAGGCTGCAGCTAGCCACTATTCTGACTATGCTATCCCAGCTGCCTTTCATAATTGGTTCTTGATAAAATGAGGAAAAGAGTATGCAAGCAGATGAATACACACCCATATGAGAACAAAGTGCAGTCTATCTTGTCATAAATCCACCACAGGTGATGACAGACAGACACACAAGTAACAGTTTATGCTCTTCTTTTTAACAGTATTTCTGTCCAGTGCACAGGATATATAACATAGTTGATACATTCAGGGCATGGAAGTGAACAAGTGGCAGCCTGTTTTAGGGTAGGCCTACTGTGCTAGCATTTGCCAGGAGAGATGACAATCATGAATGTTATCACTCAAGGTATCTAGTTTCCATGTTGCTATTCGAACTGACATCCATGTCATGAAAATTGGGAGTGCTAACCACTTCACTGCTATAATGCATCCCAGGCTTGCTGCTCTAATTACCTGTTCGATGTCTGTTTTGCTGGTTTTGGATGGGGGAAAGAGGAAATGCATACAGAATTTGTGAGGATGCCTATCAGAAAAGAATGACTTGGATAACTGATGTAATAGGAGGATAATATTACAATAATACAAATTGCAGGTACAAGTCGTAAACTGATGATAACTGTCTAGTGGTAAACCCCAAGACACCTACATTTCTTTGTTTAATGGTTATGGGAAACAAATAATGCTAAAAGAGTTAAGACAAAAAAGTGGTTACGTATGCATGTCAAGCTATTATCGAAATAACACATCCAAAAAGTTAATACATTACGTAATTTATTTATCACATTCAGTAAACATTTAAACATGAAATACCAGCACTCATTTATGCAACCCTGTATTGTGGAACAATGACACAAAAATGACTGAAAAATGCTGGTACAGGCGATAAGGAATGTCATCTCATACATATATATACCTTCTGCATGTTAATTTTCAATATGGACACTGAAATTAAGTATTTAAATACTGCAGAGTTAACAAAAGAGTCTTTGCATGTGCAGCCCTTGGAATAAGCATGACATAACACTTTTGCTGTTACAGGTGGAGCTGTTCCATCAAATAAACAGAGTGATATAACTATTTTTTTTTAAAGAAATCCTACAATAGATCACTAGGAACGTAAGTTCAAATACAAATTGAGTTTTGAAAGGATAAAACATTTCACTGGCTTATATCAGAATGCTGAAAATCAAATAAACATTGTCCAACATGCATGTTCATTCACATGTGAGAGGCTTACACTAATTATCGAAGGACAGAAGGACTGTCAAATTCTGCTCAATAAAATACTATTTCAGATTACAAAATAAATATGAGGTATGTATGGTAAATGTTATACAACAGGCTAGAATTTGGAAAGCAATTCATAAAAACACACAAATTCACATATCACAAACTAATGTACTACGGCTTACAATGCAGACACCTGCTCTACATGTAGAATATAAAATTCCTACTGTTAATCATTCAGCCTCTGGGTCATTCAGTGTTGGGGATGTTCACAAGTTGTAACTTCTGTTCCATGTGTCATATGATACAGAATATGGAAGATGTGATCATTCACTTTTGGCTGATGCCAAGCAACAAAATGGTGATGCCAAAATCCAATTTTGTGAGGTCAAGGCACACAGGGAAGAATTTTAGACCACGGTATATAATGACACTTTACACCCCACATTCATGAAGTTTTGAGTTTTTCAGAGATGAAAAATGAGGAGACATCTGCACTGGATTGGGCAGATTGCAGTCATTTTATATTTCATATGGGGGGCCAATGTCCTTAGAATAGACTTAGGAAATTCCTGGAGTCAGTATGTGTGAGCCAGTAAAAGTTTCATGCTGATACTTGTAACAGCAAATTTTGTTCTTAGCAGACACAGAAGAACCATTTAAAAAATACCGACTCCACACAGTTGAGTTCTCATTGAGAAGTTGATGGTGGTTAAACTTGATAAGAAATTACGCAGTTTTACTGAACAGGATGGTTCAGCACTTTTTCACTACTACCCTAGACTAAGCCAATAAAAATCAATTTATACCCTCATATCCCATTTCCTCAAGATTCATTTTAATATCATTCTCACATAGTTCTTCTCTACAGGTTGTCTGACTAAAGTTACATACTCATTCTCATCTTCTCCACATGCACTAATATCCTGTTTATTCAATAATTTGATGATGACCATGAAAATGAACGCTTCAATATTAATTCTGAAATTTCAATGATTAAATCCAAAGAAGCCTTTTGGGTGATCAGCCACAGTGATATGCTAAAAATTCAACATCTTTAAAATAATGATTGTCTCCAAAATACCAGAAGCCTACTCTGTACGGATGCAGATGACTGTTCAAGATTTCCTTAAATGAATTATTCAAATTTAGAGGATTTCAATATATGAATCTAGGTTTTATGTTTTGTTGACCGTACACCTCGCTATAATCATGTAAAGAAAAACCAACTTGATGCACAACTTATTCTTAGTATATTTCGTCAACCTCTACATGTTTCGAGCATATTTAGGCCCATCATCAGGAGGTACAACCGTCTATTGTGCTGGCTGGATTGGACAGACAGTCATCTAAAAAGAATAACAAGTACCAATTGTTGTATACATATGGTTGTACCTCCTGATGATGGGCCTAGATATGCCCGAAACATGTAGAAGTTGACGAAATATACTAAGAATAAGTTGTGCATTAAATTGGTTTTTCTTTACACGATGAATCTAGGTATTTTCATGAAAACACATTAAGGATCACAGCATCATATTTTTGAGCCAACTGGAGAAAAGAACATGTCTCCTTGACCACTTAATATTTCCGCTAGCTCCTAAAAATGTTATTTAATTTATCCACCCCTATCTTACAGCAACTCATCCTGAACAGTTTGAAGAGCAGTCAAGGCAGTTTTGTTTAACAGCCTCCATGTGGCATCCAAGCACAAGCAATTACAATGGTTACCACATTTCTCATATTCTATGTTCTGTGAACAAAACAGTTTGACTGAAACTGATAAAATATAAATAACTTAGTCCATAGCATTCCTGTGTGAACTCAATTAGTATCCATTTTCTATATTATAGCATTACATTCATCAAATTAAGTTAACATATTAAGTTATGTGTCTGAGTGCTTGTTTAATACTTTTATGGCCTCCACAACACACATGACCTATCACCAATCGTTATGAATGATGCAATTCAACAGACCACAGTTACTGTTTGTTCATTATTCAACAACATTAACAGTAATTGCACTACAACAGCAGAACTTCATCTATTACTCCTCCGAGACAATCGCAGCTCTTTCTCAATTTCAAACTGTCGAAAGTCTGTCCTCTGCAAAAAGTCTTGTCTCTCCAAATACCTGCAAATTTTGAGGAAAACAGCACCTTAAAATGAGACACTACCAGAACATTTCCAGAAAAGTAAGAGGATTCAAAGAGATACTTTCACATTGCACAGCATATACAGTAATAAACAAGCAGGCTTTAGAGCATGTAAGTCATAGTTTCCAGGTGTTGCCTTCCACCCATCCAAACTGATTACCCATAAAAATGTTCAAGAAATGCCAGCAATACAATATAATATGAAAACATAAATATTCTCTGACCAGGATTCAAACTCTGGTCTATCCGATGTATGCTGACCTGGCCCCAAAACTATACATACTGAAAAGACCAAGTCCCGTATCTCCCAACGAGGCAGCTTGGTGTCAAACTGCCATTTGGTCTGAATGAACTGTAAGGACAGGATCAACAGAATACACTTCAAAATGGAATGGCTAAAGCCATACCAGACTGCATCCCTGAATAGTCCTTAATTGTCTTAAATGATTACGGGGCCAAGTACAAATATTAACTCACCCTGCTCTCCCTTTATTGTACTTCTGAAGTTCTTCTTCTATTCCTTCGTCCTTCTTGTAACGATCCCAATCCAATTTTGATTTCTCCAAAGTTCCTAGCTTTGACTTTTTCCCTAGCTGACCTAGAACTGAGGATAATCCTCTCAAACCACCACGGCCACCTCTTCCTTGCCCTCGACCTCCTTCATGACTGACTGCAGTGGAAGCTGGCGATGGCTTAGCTGATAATCTGGCCTCAGCAGAGTCTACGGCTACCTCTTTTGTCACTCTGTAAGTATACAATAAACGCCTGTATGCACATATAATTGGTTAAATTTAATACAAGCATTACAAATCTCCAATACTGGTAACCACAAGAGGTAACAACTGAAACGGTACATATATCTGAAGCAAATGAGTAACACAACCAAGTTCCTTACGGTTAATTTTAATACAATCCTCGCAAATGTTCTATTGGTTTTCTCACCTTACTGAGACATGTACATAAGATCCTTACTTTATCTGATAAATATCACTGTCATGTTACACACTCTTTCAAATGGCTGTGAAGTGTAATGGGGAGAATTACCTAACTTCTTCACCGGCAAATTCAAACACCTTGGTGACGGTAACTTTTTCTTTTTGGCCAGCCTTCTGTAATTCTGTTTTCAGCGCAGAAGCTTCTTTTTCATTTCCGTTGGTAATGGCTGACTTCGAGTGGTTTACTGAACTCCCTGCATCCTTCAAAAAGTCTAAAATGGAAGTTCAGTAATGTAAGTAATACAGAGAAGTGGTGTTTACACTGTAAACAAGTTCTGGGCAGCAGTAACAGAGGCTACTTCCATACCGTAGGGACTTTCAGATCCTGCAAATATGTTAAGTGTTATAATGAGGTATCCTTAGAATATGACAATATGTAATTTACATGTTGGGTTAGTGTGCTAAGTTTCGTCAGCACAGTTACAGGACAGAATATTACTCAAGTCAGCATTTGTTTTATTGTTTACCATTGCAAATCTCATGAAGAGGGCTGCTGCACTACTACTACTACTACTACTACTACTACTACTACTACTACTACTACTACTACTACTACTACTACTTTACTGAGTTATATACATTCCATAGTTCCTGACTCAGTTAAAGACCAATTGGATGTGGAATCCATCAATACAACTGGATATATGTGTACTGATATATATGTATCAGCTTTGTGTAAGCATATGTCATATTGTGTTAAAAAAGTAGTAAATTAACATAATTAAGTGCTGTCATAAATACATATTATAATTAGTAACGTCAATACACAACATCTATAAAAACCAGATGCTTAATTACAACTGGGTTATACTTGGCGACATGTTTCAGCCGTTAAACGGCCATCCTCAGGCCAGCTTAGAACAATGTTGTTAAGGTTTAATTGTTATCCAATGGGAAAAAAATATTATCAATTATATTCTTAATATCTTCTTTAAATTCTGAGGGACTAGGAATTGCAATTATTATGCTAGTGTCAAATGCAGATATAACCGGTTTAGATAGGTCAGCTGTTATATTCGGAAAATCACTTATATTGAGCATGAAGAACAAAGGATCAAGTACTGAACCCTGAGGAATACCATGTTTTATTCTGCCCTGTTCTGAAATAGTATTATTATTAGAACAGCTATTATCTATTAGCACACTCTGATATCTACCAATGAGGTATGATCTTAATAGTACATTGTTTGTGCCCCTGAAACCATAAAATTCACATTTTGACAATTTTACAAAGTCGAATGCTTTTTCTAGGTCACAAAATATTCCACCAACTGTTAATTTATTATTAAGTGCTAGCAATAGTTCATTCATTAGTCTGTGGGAGGCTTTTTCAGTTGAGGAATTATTTCTGAAGCCATACTACTACTGCTACTACTACTACTAATGTGTGGAAGAACTGACTAATTAGTCTTTATCCTACTGGGTTTGGCATTTAAATTTTAGTGTATGGATTATGAAAAATGCATTATTTGAGCAGAAAAAGATAAAATTATGCAATAAATGGCATTTTATGGAAAATAAAACAGAGCTTATGTAGTGTGTCTTAAAATGCCTAAATAGATAAAATTAATTACTAGCAGTGTTATCCTATGTCTATTTGCACATGCAAAGGCAGATCTTTAATCTACAAGTACAAGTACAAATTCTAACCATTGTTAACTGACCAAATATCAGCTCAAAGCTTTGGTCTGTCACCACCACCATACCTGACCAAAGAGAATCAGCTCTCTTCTTTTCCTCTTCTTCAGTAAGAACTTTCTTCTCTTGAGATGTTACCTCCTCAGTCTCTGGTTCCTTTACTGCCCTCTGAACACATTTTCTACAAATCATATAACAAATGCTCAAAACTTTTGCCAAATAACACCAGGCCTGTAAATCCAGACTGAATTCCATTACTTCAGAACAGTTGTCACAACACATTTAAATCAGCGTTATGGACATGACTTCTTTGCAAAGCAAATAATATATATTTTTGTTTAGAGCCAAAGAAAATAATAAGAGTAAAATTAGGAAAACTTTATCAGCCTCAAATGTTCTGAGTTTTCAACAATATTAGGAACATTTAGCAAACCTGCCAGTTTTCACTTTTTTCTTCTTTTTGCCATGAGCATTTTGAAGTTTCCTTTTTCCACTTTCTGCTGATTCTTCAGCATCACTGTGTTCTTCATAATTTTCTTCATCACATTCTGATTCTTCTTCAGATGGTGCATTACTCTCTGCTCCTTAAATACAAGCCATTCAAATTCACTTTTTGTATTCTTTACACACTTATTTTCATTCAACATTCTGTCAAGTATGGCAAGCAACTTACTAAATAAAGAATGTTTTATTTGTTTTTGTAACATACACTTTCAACACTCTGAAATACTCTACTGTTTCTACTCAAACTATCTTGCAACTCTCTGGTCCTTCTTTGGAAACATTTTACATCTCTAACATTAAATGGCTGTTTTCTCCGGTATGTTACCACAGTATTGCCAGCCCATTCATTAAAATTGTACTGGGGTGCTGATAAGTCCTTAGCCCGACCAGGAAGGAAACAAGCTTGGAAGCATGTCAGGGACACGCGTGATTTCAACAACATCGAGACGTGAGCTGTCATCAAGTTTTTCTTCCTGCAAGGTAAGGCACCGAAGAAAATTCATGTCATTCTAACAGAAACTTAGCTTGTTTCCTTCCTGGTCGGGCTAAGGACTTATCAGCACCCCTGTACTGTTTATAAAACAAGAAGTTCTTTTGCTGTCTTTGGCAATACCTTGCTTAGGTCCTTTTTTGTGTAAACTGTCATCATCTAGCTGTTGGCCTACCTTGGTGTAGTGCTGATGCAAGGGCAAATGCAACTCATTATGTCCATGTTTATTATATAACAGTTCCTTTCCACACAATAAAATAAGCTGTGCATGTTGATGGTACGAAAATTTGAGGGTCATGGATACTTCATTTTTGTAGTTATGTGGCTCAGTCTTTTGAACCATGACATAAATCACAGTACGTCGTCAATGTTAAAGAACAACGAAGCACTAGCCGGTCACGGTGGGCCCCCCCCCCCCGAGTTGTCAGTCAAAAATATTAATTAGATAGAGAAACAAGCAGTTCTTAACAAATATGGTTAAAAAGTACATTCGAATTGTAGGTGAGTTATTATTTCTAACTCATAAGAAAACGCAATATGTACACAGTATTACAAAACAAAATTAAATGTGTACGTACGCGATGGAAACCTAGCACTTAGGTTTTGCTGTATGCTTTCCTATGTAAGGAAGTGGAGACAACTGTACATATGGACTTTAAACCTTGACATTCCTTGTACAACTGGGTAGTTTTGAACACATATTACAGCCCACTATATCACTCCTGCTTTATCATGTCTTGCACAACGCAGGATGAAAGTCACCAAATTCCGCGGGAGTTCGATCAACCGTAAACACGGTCAATTTAAGTTGGATAATATTCCCGTAATACGACTAATGAGGTGTGGTGCGATGATTAATTTCAGCTCCTTTTAAATGTTTAAAATAAAGTTAACACCAATATTATACATACCAGAAGGTACATAATCTTCATCGCTTTCATCACTGTCCGAAGGTAATTCCCGGTCACCCATTGTCCTTGAAACAAAATTTTTACTAACATTATTCGTGATACACAACGCACAAAATACTGTTCACAATGGAACTCTAAATATGTGCTATTTCTTTTTCAATACCCCACGTATTTTCTGATACTAAAACTATACCAAGTAGTTTAAAATAGTGTATGTTGGCACTCATGTTTCCTTCATCCTTTTTGTGTGAGGTTAACACAACGATATTGTTGTCATTACCAGAACTGTATAATGGGAATCCTCATAAATAATAATAATATAATATTGTATATAAATGACACTTTAAAAACAGTAACTAGACTACCTTAAAATGGCAAGTATTTTGCGCTACAACAGTCAGTTGACGGAACTTTGATACGTGTATCTCTCTTTCTGCGCCCTATGAAACTGCGCCGATGGTGTCGTCATTTGTTCTGTAGCAGAACCCCTTGTGGAATTTATGGCAAAGATGAAGAAGTGTTTTGTATAATGTTATTATGGTGACAAAGATGAAGTCGGAACTTAACTGTATTGTTTTTAGTATTTGCCAGGTAAGATATTACAGTACAGTTGTTCATAGTCTGTATTTTTCATAAATAGTTACAGGTCGGGTTAACAGCGAATTGATTGTGTTGCTTTTGGAGAGGTAAATTAAGCGCACATTTGCATTATTTTCATTAATCAGTCGGTTGACATGAGTTCATTTTCAGTATGTGTCATTAATTTCT
>Ga0123357_10003993_pt1 | contig 17147 bp, 10 predicted proteins | sample TergutEmb28metaG_FD_89873 | JGI IMG/M metagenome (GOLD analysis project Ga0123357, IMG submission 89873) | Embiratermes neotenicus P4 segment gut microbial communities from Petit-Saut dam, French Guiana - Emb289 P4 | ecosystem: Host-associated > Arthropoda: Insects > Digestive system > Gut ... | reverse complement strand
CAGCACCCTATTAATATAAAGGAATTAATTAGTGAGTGTTTTTAAAATGTGACTTTAGAAAGGAATAACGTTGCTCCCTGAGGATGATCTTAGGATCGGAACATGTTGGAGCGATTTTAAATATTTTAGTGTGAAATTTTATGTAAATGTATTAGTTGGTGTGATAAAGTGATTCTACGAAATTCTCCTCACCCAGTTTTGTTTGGGTGATAAAATCGATAAGAATGAGATAGGCGGGTCACGTAGCGCGTATACGGGGAAGAGAGGCGTATACATGGTTCTGGTGGGGAAACCTGAGGGAAAGAGGCCGCTTGGGAGACCCAGGCGTAGATGGGAGGATAATATTAAGATGAATCTTCAGGAAGTAGGATGTGGGGGCATGGACTGGATCGATCTGGCTCAGGAATGGGATAGGTGGCGGGTACTCGTGAATGCGGTAATGAACCTTCGGTTCCCATAAAATATGGGGAATTTCCTGACTAGCTTAAAACCGGTTAGCTTCTCAAGAAGGACTCTGCTCCATGGAGTATGGAGTAAGTAATATACTTGTGTGTGTGTGTGTGTGTGTGTGTGCGCGCGCGCGCGCGCATGATGATTTTGAGTCAGACTAGTGTCCCAAGGCAGTCTGTTCTGAAGACGGTAAGCAACGATTGGGTTCCGTAAATGGTGGAATACTCGTATAGTTAGGCTCGCTGACTGATATACACCTTCACAAGGAATGGTTTCCTGATTTACTTGAAGGCTCTGAACACACATTACTCACAAAATATACGAGTACCTGTCAGACAGAGCAAATTTCTCAATTTCGATATATTGGCATTTTATTCGGCATCTCATTTTATTCTAAGCCACGATTAATCTTAAGGTCAAATACTTATCAGTTCATAATATTTCTTTCCATATAACATTGTATCTAAAGACGTCTGTAATAACTCTACTCTTATATCTCCATCCTATTCTAAATCGCACAAAATAAACTCCTGTATTCTTCCACACTTCAAGTAGTACAAAGTTCAAAATTGTCTAAGCAGTAACCCACGCGTGGACAATAATTACAATTCTTTCCTTGTAACTTGAATTTGTCTATCTTGATTTTATTGACGACTGCGTCTTTTCGCAGTAAAAATTGAAGTGAAATGCAGTACAGGGATTTGAAACGTGTTGATGACACGTCTAAAAGTGTAGGGAAGTGAAAAATTGGGAGGGAAGTGAAGTGAAGATCTTTGGTGGAAAGTGCATTATCATGGATTTATAGTCATGTAGTTTGTATGTGGGTTACTGTACAGTATGTATTGTTTTAGTCTCTTTGTCTCTTTGCCATGTGGTTTATGTGTTTTGATTTTTCTTGTGTTGTAATTAATTGTTTTGTGTTTTTTAATTATTCGTTTTGTTTGTTTTCTTATTTTGTATGTTTCGCTCTCTGTTTCGTGCTTCTTTTTTGTATTGTTTCATGTATTGATTCACCCCTTGCATACAGTTGTTTATTTTCTCTTTGTGTACAATTTTACCGACCACTACCACTAGGTGGAAAACCAACTGCAGTTAATATCATAACATAGCCTATCAAAAATCTGAATTTTTACCAAATTACGTAATAAGTGTTGCATTAGTGTGACATGTAGTTCAGACGTAGTGTCCTGAATTTAATTTCCCCCATTATATCTTCTATTAAACAGAATTTCGAGCGGCCCCATTCGACTGTCTCATAGCCGGTTGTAGAAATAATATATACACTTAAATGGCATGGCAACACAGTGCCATAAAAACAACAAGCATGACACAGCAATGTAACAGACACAAAAAATTTCAATAACTATCGCTGAAGCTCCAATTGCGGAGTCCGACCTAAATAGCACAAAAACGATTTTACCGTCTCACGCACTAAACAACTTGAAAACAGAATATGTGCCAAGCAAGGGTAGGAAGAAACTTTGGAAGCTCTTAGTGGCGTGTTTGAAACTTTACGTATATAATAACAATTATGTTACGTTGTAAAATTTTGAAAGATTTCACTTAATTAAGCAGCCTTTAAGATGGCGAAGTTTTGTCAGTTTAAAAGACGTTATTAATAAAAGTGACTGGGCGGATACAGGCCTTCTGCTGTTGGTAATTTTTAATAAAATCCCGTATTATTATTAACCGAATATTGCCGTGGATCATAAATTAGTATATCTGCACTAATCACATGCATATTTCCAACCATATACGTAAATTCTGCACAAAATACACAGAACTGATTAATAAATTTTCTAAAAATCAGTTAAAATTAAATCAGGGTCTAGCACTGAATAAGACGGACACAGCTGAAGGTTGTACATGTACCCCTACTGTCAGAAACTGAAAGACGTCTGCTACAGGCAGAAGAGTACTAATAGACTCAACTACACTTTCCATTTTCAAAATTTCCTTTGTTAATTTGGAAAATTTCATTGCGCCCTCGAAACTCTATGCATCCTACTTTTAAACATGCGATCCGCCAAACAAATATCAGCAATCACGGTCAACAGCAGCCCCAGGGGGCGTCTTTACAAAACCATTAGCGTCTACTTACCGTTGGACAGCAACTAGCTGCGTTACACTGGAAGCAGGACAGGTCTCATCGCGACGGCAGACGACGCGCTACTGTCAGCATCGCAACGCGTCTCCCCGTGTGACGTAATAGACCCAACCACCACAGTCATCAGTACGGCGGCGCGGAAGTATTTGAGATGACACAGTAATGTGAATGAGAAAGGATATGCTACCGTCTCTTTCTTGGTTCATTTCACAATGTTACTCAAGCTAACTCCACACAGTATATTCCTGCTTGACAAGCTGACAGTCACTTGGCTGGTCAAAAATGTTTCCATTTCGTACTACGTCCAAAGGTCCATTACAGTATTCACAAGAACCCGCCTCTACCTACCATGAGCCAGTTGAGTGCAGTCTCGAACGATCACACCGTATTTCTTTAAGAGTCTTCATTAATGTTATCCTCCCTAATACACGTTAATCACCAAAGTTTCCCCTTCCTCTCATAATTCCCGACTACATTTTCGTAAGCTGTCAAAAGTGGAATGACTGTAAAAATCGCAAAATGAAACAACTTGAAAAATAAAGAGGAAGCGTGTGAGAGGAACAATAAAGTGGTCTGAGTCCTGCGTTCTTCTGGGTTATTGCGCAGCGAGTAGTGGTAAGTACTTATCGACGTTTCGGAACAACCTGTCGGACCCATCTTCAAGGATAAAGAATCCAAAGTAAAGTGATATTTTATAAGATTATCCCACAAGTTGCCTGAAGCGAACGAGGAACTTGACTTTGCAACAGAAGTGTAAAATTCTTCTTATATTAACCAACAAATGCACGATATTTGGTGTAAACACTCTTCACCTCCTTATTACACTCTTAAATATCGCGTTAGTTAGTAACTTTGGTATAGAAACAGACTCCCTGATGATGATGATGATGATGATGATGATGACGCATCGCAACATGTAAGAGTGTAATAAGGAGAAGAAAAGTATCAATAAATATCCAAAAAGATGCAACTATAAACAGTTTATTTTTTCTGTAAAATGGTTTACACGTTTCGGGTGGTTTCTCCATCCATCATCTGGAGCACAAATAACTGTATCTACAGCATCTGGTACTAGTCAACCGTTGTTGTTACCTGTCGCTATCGTCGAAGAGTTGAGACTCTCGTCTCATTCGTTCTGTTTGTTGATTTTCTGACTGGTCCCTTTACGAAAGGTTTTACAATAAAATTCTCTATGTATGCTCTGCCTCCCCCTCCTATGCAGCATCTGAAACACCAGTGCAAAATTTTGATCTCGAAAACTGAAGTCAATAAACTGGGGACATTTAGGCACAGGTGGGAAGATAATATTAAAATATTATTTATTGTGGCTCAGCAGCCCTACTTGGGCACAGGCCGTGTCATTGTTGAGGTTTTGATACAGACACACCACACTCGGTAAGACTCCTTTGCAAGGGGAATCGGCCCGTCGCAAAGACCTCTACCCGACAACATAAAACATTCAGGAGTCTCGTCTCAACTCCTCCACGATAGCGAAAGGTAACAACAGCGGTTGCTTAGTAACAGATTCTGTGAATACAGTTGTTTGTGCTCCTGATGATGGGTGGAGAAAACACCCGAAACATGTAGAGCAGTTTACAAAAAAAAATAAACTGTGTATAGTTGCATCTTGTTGGATATTTATTGACACAGAATTACGATGCACGGTCCCATGAACATAAAAAAAGAGAAGAAAAGTGTTAACATCAAATATTGTGCAATTATTGGTTAATAAAATAAGAATCTATAAAGATGAAAGTACACACAGTCTCAAGAAGTGTAAAATTTTGTAGCAATTAAACGCTTTGCTGGAATGGGAGAGCAATACTCTGCATCGATTGCTCTGTGTCTGTATCTGGGTCAGGAACGTGTTCCGACTGTACGTAATCACATTAGCATATAGGTCAACGCTCGTTATGTGAAGAAGTAAATGAGACACAAACATTAGTGTAACGCCACGGGGCAGGAAGAGTCCAGATAACCTGGCAGCCGTACTACCGTTCGACAATTCCCTGCCTTTCGTACTACCATGTTCACAACAACTCATCGCTGGTCTTTTTCATCGACACCGCTGACCCCATATATAGCCAAATTCAATACTTATTTCTTTAAGACCTTCTCCTTCTTCATTAACACTATGATACTTTGAGTTTGGCTGTGGCTTTCCCCATGAACGATGCCCATTCTGTTCTGTCAAAACCCCGGTCTTCCAACCTTTTAAACCCACATTATTCGGGTCGCGTTCAACATTATCCATCCACCTTAGTCTAGGTCACCTCGTTTTCCTCTCCCCTCCTGGTTTGCCTTCCAGTAACTTCTGTACCCTTCATGTAACCTCACTTCTTACAATAATCCCAAGCCATTCCGGTCTACATACTTTAATTATTGTTAAAATATCTAGAGATTTAAATTTATAATAATTTTTTGATTCTGTATTATTCTCCAATAACCATTTTCATATGTTGATCCGCAAAATTTATTTAAGCATATTTTAATATTGTGGGCCGGTTAGCTCAGTCGGTATAGCGACTGAATACGGGCTGGACGGTCCGGGATCTAATCCCGGTCGGAACGAGATTTTCCGCCCGTCCAGTCCGGCTCTGGGGCCCACCCAGCCTCCTGTAAAATGGGTAGCGGGTCTTTCCCGGGGTAAAGCGCGGCCGGGGCGTGCTGCTGACCACTCACCCCCTTCTAGTGCCGCGGTCATGGAAGAGTAGAGCTAGACTTCTACCCACCCTCTGGGCCACACCGGGCCTGTAACCTTTACCTTTTTATATTTTAACATTGCCGATGCCGGCAGCGGCGCGGTCTAAGGCGTAGGTCTGCGGCCACTACATTGCTGGGATTGTGGATTCGAATCCCGCAGAGGGCAAGGATGTCTGTCTCTTGTGAATGTTCAGTGTTGTCAGGTAGAGGTCTTTGCGATGGGCCGAACCCCCTTCCAGAGGAGCCTTACCGAGTGTGGTGTGTCTGTATCAAAACTTCAACAATGACACGGCCTGTGCCCAAGTAGGGCTGCTGAGCCACAATAAATAATATTTTAATATTATCTTCCCACCTGTGCCTAATTGTCCCCAGTTTATTGACTTCAGTTTTCGGGATCAAAATTTTGCACTGGTGTTTCAGATGCTGCATAGGAGGGGGAGACAAAACATACATAGAGAATTTTATTGGAAAACCTTTCGTAAAGGGACCAGTCAGAAAATCAACAAACATAATGAATGATAACATTAATATTTATGTTAGAACATTATTCTGTGAAGATGTGTGGCCAATGGAACTGACTAAAGGCCGTGTCTCATAATAGGTTTTAGCAGGTGGTCTGAAAGTTAGAACCCTTGTAAAAAAGTCAAATTTTAATCAAATTCCACCACTAGGTCTACACTAATCAAGTTATGAAAAAAAAAATCTGCGTCGTTGTGACCGTTAATAGCCTTGAAAAGGCGAGATTTGAGGTTACTGCCGAAGATTCTGGTCTTTCGAGATATTAGGTCTTGTATTCTGGTAAACAGGATTAGTAGTTACAGACATTTCTAAAACAGTAGTGTCTTTGAAAGGTCAGAAACTGTTTAGAAAGCGATATGGCCTCATATCTCAGACCTGTTTCTGTCTCCGAATGTTAAGAATGTGCATACAAAATACGTAAAAAGAACAAATTACGTAGGTAATGCCAGCCTTTACTAGGCTATTAACCGTCACAACGGCGCAGATTTTTTTTCATAACTTGATTAATGTAGACCTAATGGAATGTTATTAAAATTTTACTTTTTTTTAAAAGAATTCTAACTTTCAGACTACCTGCTAAAAACTGTTATGAGACACGGCCTTTAGTCAGTTCCATCGGCCACACATCTTCACAGGATAATGTTCTAACATAAATATTAATGTTATCATTCATTATGTTTGTTGATGTTCTGACTGGTCCCTTTACGAAAGGTTTTCCAATAAAATTCTGGTCTTTCGAGATATTAGGTCTTTTATTCTGGTAAACAAGATTAGTAGTTACAGACGTTTCTAAAAGAGTAGTGTCTTTGAAAGGTCAGAAACTGTTTAGGAACCGATTTGGCCTCCTATCTCAGACATGTTTCTGTCTCCGAATGTTAAGAATGTGCATACAAGGTACGTAAAAAGAACAAAACCTCACGCTGACATTACCTACGTAATGCCAGCGTGAGGTTTTGTTCTTTTTACGTACTTTGTATGTACATTCTTAACATTCGGAGACAGAAACATGTCTGAGATAGGAGGCCAAATCGGTTCCTAAACAGTTTCTGACCTTTCAAAGACACTACTGTTTTAGAAACGTCACGCTGGCATTGCGTAGGTAATTCCAACGTGAGGTTTTGTTCTTTTTACGTACTTTGTATGCACATTCTTAACATTCGGAGACAGAAAGAGGTCTGAGATAGGAGGCCAAATCGGTTCCTAAACAGTTTCTGACATTTCAAACACACTACTGTTTTAGAAACCTCACGCTGGCATTACGTAGGTAATGCCAGCGTGAGGTTTTGTTCCTTTTACATACTTTGTATGCACATTCTTAACATTCGGAGACAGACACATGTCTGAGATAGGAGGCCAAATCAGCTCCTAAACAGTTTCTGACCTTTCAAAGACACTACTGTTTCAGAAACGTCTGTAACTACTAACCTTGTTTACCAGAATACAAGACCTAATATCTCGAAAGACCAGAATTTTCGGCAGTAACCTCAAATCTCGCCTTTACAAGGCTTTTCGATTTGCTCCCTCAGAGAGACAAAATAACAAAATTCGCAGTCAAGTCTTCCACGGCTTTCAGAAAAAGACAATTTTTCTAGTTACTGTTGAAAGCTTTCTTGTCGTAAAATGCGGCATAAAGTTGTTAAACAAAAATGACATACTTTGAAGACGTCTAAGTTTCCTTAATACGTTGGGGAAGAATGATTCAAATCAGACATTGATGACTGAATTGTGAGTACGTTTATTACCTTTCCGAATGACAGCCATTTAAAGTTCAGTGGTTATTGCATGCACCATAAGACTTAATATTAAATGAGCGTTTTTCCAATGAGGTAGGTACTGGATCTATAAATTACTTGGGTTTAAGTACATGGAGCAAAACTCTGTTCCAGAAGTTAACAGTTTCCCATCTACTCAAAAAATTCTCCACATTTTATGGAACCAGAACCACAACCCACAACTTTTTCCTACCCTGAACCAGATCAATCCGTTCAACACCCACTCATTCTTTTGTTGTTTAGGAGCCATTTTAATATTATCATCCCATTACGTCTATTCTTCCAAGTAATTTCCATTCTTCAAGTGTCTTCGCCAAAACCTTGTATTTTCCTTGTCTCCCCAGAGGTGCAAAAAACCAGCCCATCTCTTTCCTTTTGATTTGATTACCCGTATGATATTTGGCAAGAAATGCAGATCACGCAACTTCTCATCGTGTAACTACTCTCACTTTGGTATTACCTCCTTCCTCTTAGTTGCAAATATCTTCCTCAGCACCCTCTTCCCGAACACCCTCATCCTATGTTGTTCCCTGAATGTGACAGTTTTTCACACCCCTATGAAACAACTGGCAACATGTTACTTCTGTTTATCCTGATCTGGCTGCTTAACACAATAAAGGGAGAGAAAAACGCACTGAACCGAAATTAAATAAGCATTTCCCGAATTTGATCTGGTCTTGTATTATCCACGTTTGTAATTTTGGTTTGTTAGTGTCTTTCACAAATGCGTAAAACTGGCCAAATATTTGAAGAGTTTACTAGCTACCTCTGCCTTCAAATTCTGTCTTGCATTCCGTTGGTTTGACACGAGCACATACTTGCATTTTCAGCTGTATCGTATTAAAGGAATCAATATTACTTCTGGCCATTGAACTTGCATGGATGTGGACATGGGCAGCACATGAGTCATAACTCCCGAAATATGCGATAGGAAATTAGACTTTGTGAGATTTATTGGAAAACCTTCTTTCCAAAGTAAATAATTTCATTTCTGGTACCTCTTTTGCTTTCTTTCGGCCCAACAGCCCCCAGTAGGCCAGGGCCTCTTCATTCACATGGTTTCTAGATCGCGCACAACGACGGATCACATTCGGTAGGACTCCTCTGGACGAGTGATTAGCTCGTCGCAGAGACTTCTACCTGACAACACACAACACCCACAACAGACAAACATCCATGCTCCCGGTTTTATTCGAACCCACAATGTTAGCAGGCGAGCGGCCGCAGACCTATGCCTTAAACCGCGCGGCCACTGGGACCGGTTTCTGGTATCTCAACGTAAAGAAATTTCCTTGTAAATTGAAGGAGAGTCGACCCACTTTAATTAAATTAATGCATGATTATCTGATCTCTAACTTCTGGCACATCATTCAGATCCTAACCTGCAGATAAACATAGGGAGCAAGAGCCAGATGTCGTTTATATTTTTAGCACCTGTAATTTTTCCCTTCTATCCAGTGTTAGTACCTGCGTTAAATGTTTTTGTGGAAAGTAAGGACACGCCATAAAAGCATAACCGGGGCGTGGATTTACGTCCCCAACCATCCTTAACCTGAGTTCTAAATGGAACTCAGTGGTCAGATTCACGACCCGGCCAATTTAACCACAGAGAGATACCTCACGGTATCCTCCGATTAGGAGACTTGGTGGACAAGAGAAACAGTCTGAAAGATTTGTGGAAGAGAAAAAATCCCTTACCTCTGTCACGAATCAAACCACTATTCCTCTGTTACCGATTTGAGTTTGTGTATTCCCATGAGTTATTGTGTATGCACGGAAATAACAGGAAACTTGCACACCCTGAAAATCACATTTGTTGGTAGTTTTTTCTAACACCAGTTTTGTATCTTGCAGTTTACCCTTACACTGCCTTTCCTGGTAGCGTTTTTAGGCGCGTTGGCAAAGTTGCAAAAAAGCGACTATTAGCTTCGCCATGTCTGTCCGTTTGTCCGTCCGTCTGCATGGAAAAATTCGGCTCCCACTGGAAGGATTTTCATGAAATTTTATATTTAAGAATTTTTCGAAAACCAGTCGAGAAAATTCAACTTTCATTAAAATTGAACAAGAATAACGGGTACTTTATATGAAGACCAATTTACATTTTTGATCATATCTCGCTCATTTTTTCTTAGAATTAGAAATGTTTCGGACAAAAACTGTAGAGAAATTAAAACACACATTTTGTGTTCACTAACTAGACGCCTGCAGAAAATTCCGCTCCCCACCGGGATTCGATCTCCCAACCGTCCAGACCGTAGCGAGTCGCTATACCGACTGAGCTATCCAGACCCACGACTACGAAAGGACAAAAGGAAATTATATTTTCAGTATAATTTACTTACAAACACTTTATAACGTACAGTGTCTGTGTTTAGTTAGAAAAGCACGCATCTGAGATCTTCGTGTTCAATAAACGCGGCTGCAGTTCCCAAAACTTCCGAATGTCAGTTATACCTTCTTCTCACCAAATGCAAATTTTCCCATCGCGATATTATTTAAAAATATATCACAAGCTGTCGGCGAGCGATAGCTGCACTTAAGCACGTTATTTTAACACGTGATCCACATTAATATTAATTCACCTACCACTGACGCTTTGTAATCTAAATACCAAGAGGGTTGCTAAATAAGATACAAACAACTACCAGAAAAGGTCTGATATTTCCACCTGTTTTCTTGGGAAAAAAAGTACGTATATATAACAGTGTTTGCCATCAGATAATATTGTTTCATAAACATGAATATGTGTATATATATATATATATATATATATATATATATATGAAACATTGGTAAAATTAGAACTGACGGGATAGAAATACAATACTCAGAAAAAGTCTGTCCCAGCGCCATATTGCATCTCAGAAAACCCCTTATTGTTTGCCCTGGTACTGAAAGCCGAACCCTTGCCGTGAGAGGTCACGGCTAAAGAAAATATGAATCTGTTTTCAAAATGAGGTTAAGTCCGTATTCCCCTGGAAATGTTAATCTCATTACCTATTTACTACGCCACGCTAATGCAGCCATGTGGTAACAGTGAAACCTACTGCCTGCTTCATTAACATTTTGGCATAATGGTGCACATACTTCATGCGGGATAGTAATATGGGTAACAACACACACGTGCGCGTGCACATGTTATCTGTTGCGTGTCCACGCGTTATTAAATGTCTTTCTAATAAAGTTAATATGCTTTCAATTAATTGCTTGCAATGGGACTGTAATTCGATAAGAGAGCCAAAACACAAGATTATTTTTAAAGCATAGACTACCTTTCTTAAGGATCAACATGCAATTTCCCGTCACCAGTGTGGCCCTTTATGTAACTCAGTCACACTTAGGTTGGTTTTAGCAATGTCTTCTTTTTTAAGAGGGCATCACGAAGTACTCTAACGAACTAAATAACAAATTGACTAATACACGTCAGCACAACAAATAATTTTGGAGTATATAGGCTACATGTTTCGACCTGTTAACAGGTCATCATCAGGCCTCTAGCAGAATGTCTGAGGTGCTGTTTAGATATAAACTGCACCTGAGACTTATTCTTGTAGAGGCCTGATGATGACCTGTTAGCAGGTCGAAACATGTAGCCTATATACTTCAATAAATATTTGTTGTACTGACGTGTATTAGTCAATTTTTTATTTATTGATGTCTTTCGTCCTTATGCTCTAATGTTTTTATATACCTAAACATCTAGCGGAACAAATTCGTTGAGTCACATCTGGCGTTCACATACCTGTATTAGCGAAAATTTGTCTTTGAGGTGCTTTCACGTAGTCCTGAAAAGAGCCTATTACCATCGTCATGTTTGTCCTTCAGTCCATGTGTATTAACGCGATTCCCACTGGACGGATTTCCTTGAAATTTGGTAATGGGGCGTTTATGAAAATTTGTAGACAAAATCCAAGTTTGGTTAAAATCGGCAAAACCGTCTGGCACCTTACTTGGATACCTAAGTACGTTTAATTATTGGCGGTGACATTAAATTGCCTAAACAGCACTCTCGCCGAACGAAATGGTATGGGGTTTTTAGGGTAGACGAAGGGTATAAACATTACGCGAACGCGCCATAATGTTGAGTTATATGGACAACGCCTCTCTTGTTGAATACTGCGCCGTTTCTACTTGTAAATGGTTACCAAGGGCACGCCCTAACCTCTCAGGAGGCTCCAATCTAGGAAACTGATTTTGTTTTAATTTACAGTTTTCAATTAATGTTACGTTTTAACTAAAATCAAGACCACATTGGGACCCACTCTGTAATTAATTAAAAACTGAATTCGTACCAAGTGTGATTAATTACAGCATGCGATAAAACTGAGCACAAATGTAAACTGTGTCAACGCGGGTTTGAAAATTCCAGTGCAAAAAAAAAACTCCATCGTGTTATCAATGTTGCGAAGACCAATTCCTGTTGTATGACTTGATAAGTTTTCCTTTTAAAACTTTGCAATTTGCATATTGTGATAATTTTACGATCAGAAGGACTTTAAATACTCGTACTTGCATTTATACAAAAACTTTAAAGCTAATATTATCTTTTCCTTTGTAAGCTGGGCTTCACAAAGAAGTCACGTGTAGACCGCAAGCGGTAGTGTTACTCTTTCCTTCTGGTTACGTAGAGACTAACTTTACATACCGGTATAACTTTCTGTCCTTCGTTAGATTTTGATTGAATTTTATATAAAACATTTCATTTGTACCCGATTAATTTTATGTCTCTCTGTTCTAGAAATGTATACCAGTTGTATACTGATGTCATACCAAAGGTTAGGTGTGTAATTAATGTAGTCGCCATTATCAGGATGGGCATTCACATTTGAATACTTTCAACATAAGAGGTAACTAAACCCTAAAAACCTGAATTATTCTTTAGACCACAAACAGAGAAAACATATGGACTTCAAACAATCACCCTGACTGTTTAATTGAAATGTAATGCTTTCGCCACAAAATTTCATCAATGTGAGAAACGATGTTCATCTCTAGCACGCACAGACAGTAGATCAGTAACTTTGTCTTCACATCCGTACAGCAGAAAATAGATCTAAAAACGCTGTATAAGTCTATTGCTAAAAAGCTGATAAGGTACAGAAGGATACACAATTGTTACATCGCGTATTTATCAATATTTCGCCAAAGACGCTAACGAGACAACAAACAAAATACAATTTGAGGTCCTTATAAAGTAAACAACTAACAGGAACTAAAATAAAATTTACCGTAAAGCTCTTCACTTCATAAAACCACCCTCTTTCGACAATAATCACTCAAATGGTAAAAAACTTTTCAAATTTTATAACACCATATTCGCAAAATCTCGTTACTGTGTTCCACAGACCTTTTAAAACAAATTAATATAAACACTGGCCAGCACATCGAAACTGCAAAGACAATGGAGTCATTCGTGTGGTTGATTTGAGTGGAAGTTGAGCTGTTGGTAACAATGTAACAGATACTGAAACGTCTGTTTTAGAAAATGACTATTATTGACCAGGAAACTGCTCAGTTAAAGACTTAAATCTGCAGAATTCATTGAGCTTTGTCTTACAGAAATGATTGTTGATCTTTAGTAGTGTTGTAGTGTATTACTTCAAACTTAAATTTCACAATAAACGAAGATAGAGGGGCTAGAATGAGTTCTGAAAGAGTAGGGCAGCAACGCAGCTTTGGTAAGTAAAAGAAATGTAAGTGTATATACTCTCTTATTTGTGATACATTATTGTTCTACTTTTGTGCAAATTAAGTCATAACTCCTCCGTGATGACTGTGTTATCAAAAATGAAACGTAAAACGTTGGATGATCCAGTAGTATGATGTTGGAATGAAGTTTCATAAAAATCCGCTGTAGGTCGAGGATTGTTTGGTTTGTTTGAAGGGTCGATATAATGCGATGAATCTGTCTTTCCTTTTATGTTGATGAATTCAGACTAAAATATATAGTTTGCAATTATCTGGCAACAGAGAGCTTTATTATAAGTTCATCAGACTAATAAGGTATTTTCTGGCACGTGTGATACGAATATGTTTCTTTCGCCAATTTTAAAAAGCATTAAAAAGATTCACGTATTTCCTAAAAAACGAGGAATGGCAAAACGGAAATACCTAGCAGACCTAGAAAGTGTGACAAGAATATTAAATGTGACATGACATAAAGAAAGCCTTCCTACGAAAACGAAAATATGACCTGGTTTGCAATGAAGTAGGTAAAGAAGAAAACAATAAAATGCATACAGTAATGAAATAAAAAATGGAGAGAAAAGCCTTGAAGCATAAACAGTTACATGTAAATTTAAAACTAAAAAAATAAGTACATGAACCAAGATTATGGAATTGAAAAGTTTAGCCAAACTGCTATAAAACAAAATGTAAATGGGAAAACCGAGTATAAACACAATACAAAGATTAGAGGAAGAGACATTGTAGCATAAGTGTTCAATTTTACAGGATAATTTAGATTAGAATACAACTTTATACAAAGAATAAACAGTATAAGGTAAAGGATCGAATTTAGCAAATAAACATAAGTGAACGTGTGATGTGAAAACTCAGTATTAGCAGTCACATCCACAGGAAAGTTCTCGAGACTCAAAAATGCACTTGATTTAATGTTGCTTTGATTTGGTTTGTAGAGGCATGACCCTGATAGTAAAAATCATTGTGCCCCCAATATGAATTACCTGGCATAATTCGAATATCTGTACTGTTCGAAGTCTTATGGCACGTGACCTCAAACTGGCAAGCTAAAATATTTTATGACACGCGGAATTCCTTCTTGACCCAAATTCATTGTGTCCTTCCAAAACTGCTATATATATATGTATATATATATATATATATATAAGCTTATACACACATATAGAACTGCAGACGTGGAGATTTTATGTTATTATTGTTGTTATTATTATTGTTATTATTACCAAATCATTTTGCAAATAAATAGTTTTGTTACAAACCGTGCTAGAATTTGACAGGAGATATCTCAGCGGGCCTTTAGATAGAAGGCAGCTGGAGGGTAACGGGATTTCAAAAAAGTTTTACAACATCACGGCAGTGTGTTTTCTTGTGTGTGAAAATGGATCACTGTACTTCAAATGGAGAAAATAGGAAATATTTACAACATAATGACGTGTAAACATTTTGGAATTTCTAAGAAGATAAGGAAGCATAATATCTATATAGAAGAATAGACTGCGCGGAAATAAACTACATTGAACTTCTTATAATAAAACCAACGAGAAACACTAATTTCTCTACTTTATTTTTGGAATAGGACTCTACATGTTTCGGACAGTATCTCTGTCCATCATCACGAGTATAGCACTGTACACACAGCAAGAGGTATATGTCATACAGGTTATGCTGACTGCTTGCTAGCAGGCAGTCAGCATAACCTGTATGACATATACCTCTTGCTGTGTGTACTGTGCTATACTCGTGATGATGGACAGAGATACTCTCCGAAACATGTAGAGTCCTATTCCAAAAATAAATTAGAGAAATTAGTGTTTCTCGATGGTTTTATTATAAGAATATATCACGATGCACGGTCCTCAGAGTGTCAAATGCATTGAACTTGTAAAGAAAATCCAAACTCGGCCCAATTTACCTCCTTTCTTCGTGCTCTGCTTCTCAGATTTTGCGTTCACGTTCCTGTGGAATATTCGAAGCCACTGGGGTCTTCGTGCAACTGCTAAAATTTTATTATCTTATGTCTAATATTTTCTCCCCATATTGTTTTCAGTTCGTGACAAACTTAAGAGTTGCGTTTGTCCTCTTCTTTGTCCCATTATTTACTCACAACAAAATGAATATAAAATAATCAAGGCTGTGGCTGGATTCTTTTACGGTACTTTACTAGGAATTGGTAAGTGAAATAATGTAAAACTTTTTTCTACACGGAAATAAACATTTATTTTTTCTGGAGCACTGAAGGAATATGAAGGTGAAATGTGAAGTGATGCAGTATATTAGCAACACCCATGGTAACTTATGGGGTTTTTATTTTGATAGTTAAGTAACCATTTGAAACTAAATTAGTCTAAATAGAATTTAAAAATCCAGTGTGTCTCCATTTCAAAGGAATTTTTAATCCTGTTTAGCAAAATAATCGCAGTTCAGTCTGGGAAAAGCATAAAACCTTTTCTCTTCTCTGCGGGTAAAGTGCATAATTCTACGTATTATAGTAAGTGAGGATGTACATACAGTAACCAAGGTGCTTAAAATGTCTGTATATTAATATCACACATGTCATTGACTCTAGAATAGATTAAGTTAATTATATATCAGAAAAACACTTCATTGTGAATAACACTTAAATAATACCCTATATTGTGCTGCTTCTATTTAAAAAATAATTGTTAATTTGCTGAAGTCACCGAAAGGAAACTTTTCTCTTCCTTCAATCTGGTCTTCCTGAGTTATGAATAAAATTCTGGCGAATATGATATGCATTGCGTCCTTGGTAGGAACTGAGGAACGGGATTCATCATAAATTGAACCTGCAGCTACCAGACCCCAGCCCTTCTATCAACAACTTATGGTAACTCCTCTCAGCACAGTACTGGGCCATTTAACGTTTACAGCTACTTCAGTCATTCTGAGCAAACTTTACCCACATGTTGCGACAATATAAAGACACGCCATCATAAAAGTACTTCCTTATGTGCTGATTACGGGAAGTGTCCATGCCCCTTGTGCCAAAAGCGTGGTGTCATGACAAAATTATGAATTTAACTTCGTATTTTCAAAACATAAAATTTTATGAAGTGTTTTTTTATTTGTATCATTGCACCGTGCATTCTGTAGATTATTTAATTACACACACCAACATATTCATATGTGTATATATATATATATACACACGGGGTTTGTTCAAATATTATCCGGATTGGAATTGTAGTGGTTGTTCACTGGGTGGGATGTGTTTGAAACCAGTCTTGACACATTCGTACATGTCTTAGCAACTCATGACACAAGTTGCAAGTGGCTGCCTTTCCTCAATTTCCTGTAGTAGGTCGCGGAAGTAACACGTGCGTTTATGTCATAGCGATTTTTACGATGTGTGAAAGTACCGAACAACGCATTTGCATCAAGTTTTGTTTCAAAAGCGACCCCCGCTCGGGACGACCGTTCTTTGATTCTGAGGGTATCGTACACAACGAGTACCCTCCCGACGGCCAAACAAGTAACAAGGAATTCTACGTGGAGGTCTTGCGACGTTTGCGTGAATCAGTTCGCCGAAACCGACCGGGAAAATGGCGGGATGGCGACTGGATCCTGCACCACGACAATGCGGCCGCAAAACACTTCACATCTTGTGCAGCAGTTTTTGGCCAAATACGGCACCGCTCAGTTGCAGCAGCAGCCATATTCACCAGATCTCGCACCGTGTGATTTTTCCTATTCCCAAGGCTTAAGAATTAGAGGCAACGGAGGACATCAAACGAAATTCGACGAAGACACTATTAGACATCCCGAAAGAGGAGTTCGCAAAATGTTTCCAACAGTGGCAGTAACGTTGGGCGAAGTGTGTAGCTGCGGAAGGGAACTATGTTGAAGACAATTAGGGTTAAAACCCCGTAAGCCTT
>Ga0123357_10003992_pt1 | contig 17151 bp, 16 predicted proteins | sample TergutEmb28metaG_FD_89873 | JGI IMG/M metagenome (GOLD analysis project Ga0123357, IMG submission 89873) | Embiratermes neotenicus P4 segment gut microbial communities from Petit-Saut dam, French Guiana - Emb289 P4 | ecosystem: Host-associated > Arthropoda: Insects > Digestive system > Gut ... | reverse complement strand
TTTGGTCTCATACAAGCCCTGAATTGCATGTCCCTCATTTTGCAGTCTTGTAAATTTAATATCCCCATTGCATTTTCTTAGTTCACTCACAATTCGTTCTGTTTCACTAATTGGAATCATATCGTCTGCTGTACCATGGAATGTCCAAATTGGAATGTTGCGCAGATTGCATACCCTTGAAGTATCGCTATCATTAATTCCGCCACATAACGGTACAATCGCTGCAAATTTATCGGGAAAGTCCATTGCAACGATATATGTCCCATAACCACCCATACTTATACCTGTGCAATAAATTCTGTTTGTGTCAATTCTGTATCGTGCTGTTAAGTCTGAATAGAGTGAATCAAACCAATTTTCTGTCGACCAATACTTGTTTTCAGGGCATTGTGGCGATGCAATTATGAAATCAAAATTTTGCCCCTTGTCAATGAGATAAGGTAAGCCATAACCCTTTAGCTTATTCAGGTCATTTCCTGTTTGTGAACCTCCATGAAGATAAATTAAAAGCGGGTATTTCTTTGTGCCGGTTGAATAATCTTTTGGTAAATACAAGAGATAATTATATTTAGCTTTAACCTTTTCTTGTCCATACAAAACTATGGAAAAAAGAAGCGTTAGAATTATTAAAAAACTTTGCCTGAGTTTCATTTGATTACACTTTTGAAATTCTGACTAATGTAAAAAAATTATTATTGAATTTCCTGCGACGGACAGTCCGCTGCAGATTTTACAAATTTGTCGCGCTGTACTGTCAATGAGCAAAATTAAAGGTTTGACGATTTTTACTGAGCCGTCAAATTGCGGTTCTTCTCGAAAAATTGCGGGTTTTTCTTTTAGAACTTCTTGTTAACAGTCTAAATATCAATCCAAAAAACAACAGCAAAACACCTACCGCCATAAATATTATCCATATTGTTATGATTGAATCTGCTTTGTTCAAATCGACAATCATATAAACCAAAGCAAAAAGCACAATACATATACCAATAATAAAAAGTGAGCTGCTTACAATAGTAGCGAGACTGCTATTATTCTCTCCTGATTGTAATTTTGCATTTCTTGTTCTCATAATGTTATTCAATTAAATTGCAAATATTTTTTATATCATTCAAAATTCTTCGAAAAAAATCCCAGCATGCACTTATATAAATCCATTAAGTTTTCCTCGCGGTAATAGCCGTGTCCCTCGTTATACTTTACCATGTAAGGAACATCAAATCCTTTTTCACGCAGTTCCTTAACCATTTGGTCGGCTTCGTTAATGTTTACGCGCGGGTCATTACCGCCTTGCACTACAAATACCGGTTTCTTGATTTTATCAACTTGATACACCGGCGAAACTTCTTTGGCTATTTCCGCTTCTTCGGGATTGTCGGTATCATACCATATTTCTTTAGTCGCTTTTATCGCCGGTTGATAATATTCCGGAATAGCTTTGAAGAAAGTAAAAATACTTGAAACTCCACAGTAATCTACTCCGCAAGTATATAAGTCGGGCGTTTTAATCAATCCCATCAAAGTGGCATATCCGCCGTGACTTGCACCGTAAATGGCAATTTTGTCTTTATCCACCCAACCCTGTTCGATAACATATTTTACTCCGTCTTCGATATCGTCCATTACTTTACGTCCTACCTGTTTGAATCCTGCACGCTCAAAATCTTTTCCATACCCGCTCGAAATGCGGAAATTCACCTGCAAGGTAGCATATCCGCGGCTTGCGAAAAGTTGCGGTTCCGGATTGAAGCCCCAAGAATCGCGTGAGTCTTGTGGTCCTCCGTGCGGATTAACGATGAGCGGAACTTTTTTGCCTTGCAAGGCGGCTTGAGGCAATGTAATATATCCGTGAATCGTAAGTCCGTCCCGGCTCTTGAATGTGATGGGACGCATTTCAGCCATGTCGTCTTCTTTCAATTGCGGCATTAAATCATACAAGAGCAAAAATTTCTTTGTTTTTACGTCATACTGATAATAGGTTCCAACTAATTTATCGCTATGAACAATAATAAGAAACGTATTTTCGTCGTCATCATTATCAACAACTGAAAACTCTTTCCCCTTAAATTCGGTTTCCATACGATTGTATAAATCTTTGTAAAAATCGCTGACCGGAACGGTTACGTTTTTCTCGCCTTCATAGCTGAAATAATCCGTTTCGTAATTACGTTTGCGTGAAACCGCCATTCCTGAAACATCGTAATCCGGATTCGAAAATATTTCCTTTATCATTTTATTGTTTTTGAAATCGTATAATACGATGCGGGCTTTATCGCTGTCGAGATTGGTTACAACGTATGCTTCATCCTTATTACCGGATGAATAATTAAAGTTTTCTATCTCAAATGTTTCATACCAGTTTGTATGCTTTATTAAATTAAATTTACCGGTAGTCAAATCTTTGTAATACAATTCCAATTCAATTCCGTTAACTAATGTTGTGTAGGCTCGCAATTCGCCGTCTTTGTCGAAATCATAACCTTGTATGGAGTTTGTTACATCCGTATTTTCAAACAGTTGAGTTGCTTCGCCCGTAACAATATTCAGTTTGTAAGGGTCAAAAAGTTGTTTGTTGTTTTTATTCATTTTTATTATGACGTAATCTTTTTGATCTTTCAAATTTTTTAGAGGAATCGCTTGAACACCTTCATAAGGAGTGAGGTCAACATTGTTTGTTCCGTCAAGATTTACGGCATAAATATGATAATTTTCATTACCTCCCTGATCCATCATATAAAGTAGGCGTTCTTTATTTTTCCAAGCATACCAGCGAATTAGTTCGGTTTTTTCTTCAATCACCCGTTGCACTCTCCCTGTTGCAATTTCTTTCACATAAACATGGTTTTTCCCATTTTCGTCTTTTTCCATATACGACATATATTTTCCGTCGGGGGAAAGTAGAAAATGGGATGCTTTGGGCTTTGAAAAATAATCCTCTACTCTGTACTTAAAATTGCCTTGGTCATACGCGGCTAATTTCTGAAGTTCTTCTTCCGACGAAGGCAACGATGTGTCGCCGGGCAATTTATTTACAGACGTACCGCCCTGTTCAAATGTCCCTGAAATAGTATCGCCTGCTATTTGTGCATTTGCATTCATAAGCGCTAATAAAAAAAACACTGCTGAGAATAATTTTAATGTTTTCATATAAATTTTTTGTGTAAATATTATTTTTTCATTCCAATTATTTTAGATTTGATCACCGAAGGAGTAACTACTTGTATGATATAAGTTCCGTTTCCGGCCTCAATACTTAATCCGTCTTTCACATTCGTATAAGTTCCAATACATTTTCCAAGCAGATCAAATAAGCGGACTTCACGCACAGGCTCCGGCGAATCGATATAAACATAATTTGAAGAAGGGTCTGCATAAATCTTAATGTCATCTTCTGTTATTTGATTCACTGCCGACTGTTTCTTCCATTGAGTATCCAGCCACGCTATTCTATCGGATATATAATCTTTTGCATACTTTGCATCATTGGCATATACGCTACTACCATACTGAGGCCATCTGGCATAATCATTTTTAACTGCTTCTCCGATTTTGGCGGTAAACTGATCGATATAATCATAAATGGTAGTCAATTGGGTATTCCTTATCTCTGCCCAGCGTTTAATGACCTGTGCTTGAAAGCGGGGGAATTTGGCTATTTCCGGTATCCAATATTGATAAAATTGAGGATTCACATAAATAAATTCGTGATCATGACGATAGGCATTGCCAAAATCCCATACCGGGCCAAAATATAATTTAGTGTCTTCACCTCTGTCTTTGGAGAAAAAACAACTTCCATGAAACGACTCGGTATTTCCCATAATTTCCTGAACGATATAAAAATTGACAAGGGTTTCTAAATCAATATACTTTTCCCACTCCACACTATTTTTATTTGTGGCATAGATGGCATCTTCCGTTTTTTGTAAGAATGTTTGGATATAACTTGCTTGTTGGGGAGACATAATTCCGGGCGAATCGCATTTAAAATAAGGTACTCTTGATGTAGAAACCTCATTAACATCTTCATAGTTATCTAATTCAACCAACCATCCTCCGGTAATGAGTGAAGGATCTGTTTCATTATCGTTTTGCTCCTGAATATTCACACGCTCGGGAGAAACTTTTATGTGCTCGGTCAAAAAATAAAGTCCCCAATATTTTCCATTTAAGACTAACTCAACAGGAACACTTGCCGTAGTATAAGACATTCCCAAACGCCTGCCTAATTCATATCCTACTTCATCACGTAAAAAAGTCGGATCATCGGCTCGAGCCATAAGATTATAGACTTTATCGGTCGTCATATTAAGCAGGCTGGCTTTTTTACTCATTTTAATGTGACAAGGTTTCTTATCAAAACTGCTCCAAGTGTAATTTCCCCTGCCTTTCACTTGAGTTATAACCGGGTTTTGAGCCGTACCCGTCGAAGTATATCCGGGAATGCCATTGGCATTTATAAAAATCGTACCGTTAATATAATCATCTTTCGATACTATTTCGGCAGCATTCTCCGTGTTTAGATAAAAAACGGGTAATGTTCCTGTCGGAGAAAGAATACTGGTCCATCCTCCTTGTGCCCAATTGTCACCTGTTTCAGGAACAAACGTAACCTGATTAGCAGGCGTTCCCGGCGCAATATAAGCATCGGTTGTTGCCGTCCTGAAGTATCCGCCATTACTAATTTCATCTTTCTCTGCAGAAAATCCTTTATCCGTAAATGTTCCTTCTGGATATGAGGTTTGGGTAAAACTATAGCGGTACATATTTTTTTCTGTGGCCGGAATTGTCAGTTGCCACTTTCCATTGCCTATATTAACCATGTTTACGAAAGTATATCTTTGAGGACTATCGGTACCGTATAAGAACTGTATGGTTGTGTATTGTGTTTTTGAATTGTCAAAATAATAGATTCCCGCCGGAATATCCAAAGCGAACGATTTGTTCAAAATAACAACCCAAATTAATATGAACGTGAGAAAGCTAAATTTACTCATAATTTTTATATGTTAATGTTTAATCTTATCCTCTTCCTAAAACGGAAATATCAATGGAAGCGCCAACACCATCACAATACCCATTATAATTTGTAAAGGCAAACCTGTTTTTACATAATCCATAAACGTATATCTTCCTGCCGACATAACCAAAGCATTAGGCGGTGTAGAAAACGGGCTGGCAAAACACATGCTGGCTCCAACAGTGACTGCGAATAAAAACGGATAAGGACTTACGTTCATTTCAATTGCAGTACGAAGCGCAATCGGTGCAAATAAAACTGCGGTAGCCGTATTACTGATAAACAAAGTGAGCAATGATGTGCCGAAATAAATTCCGGCTAACAAGAAAATCGGGCCGTAACCTCCTAATCCGTTCACAAATCCGTTGGATATCATCGTGGCTGCTCCGGTTTTTTCCAAAGCCACAGACATGGGTAACATGGCTCCAATCAACACGACGCTTTGCCAGTTGATTGTCTTATAAGCTTCTTCCACATTACGAAAACAGCCCGTAAGTACCATTAAAACCGCAGCAATCATAACTGCTGTAACCGGAGCGACAGGAATGCTGTCAACAGCCATACAAACGACCATCAATATCATAATAATAGCAGCCAAGGGAGCTTTATTATCCAGTGTCACCTTGGAAGCTTCGGCAAGAGGTTGTCCGACAACAACCCATTCGGATTGTTCTTCGTTTAAACGAGCAATGTTATTCCATTCTCCCTGAACAAGCAAAGCATCGCCTGCCTGCATCTTTTCATCTTTCAGATTTTGTAAAATGTATTGCTTATGGCGTTGTATACCCAAGATATTCACATCGTATTTTTCTCTGAATCCTGAATTTTTGACGGGTTGATTTACTAATTTGGAATTAGACATAAGAACCACCTCTGCAATTCCAATCTCGTTGGACATTAATTCTTCCGAAAAAGCAGGTCTGGAATCTTCTGTCTGATGAGTATCGACCCAATTCAACTTGTTTTCTTCGGTAAAATTTCGAACAGATTCAAAAGGGCCTAATATATAGAGAACATCGTTTTCTCTAATAACTGTTTCCGGACCGGCCACTTTTTGATTAATAGTCTTCAAAAACGGATTCGAGCTATTGGGTTTCCGTCTCACTTCGAGTATGCTGATATTATATTTCTGCGTGATTCCTAATTCCTGTAAGGTTTTATCAATTAATAACGAATTTGGTTTCACTCTTACCCTGAATAAATTCTGGGCTAATTGATATTCATTAGCTAATTCTTTTAAGGATTTTCCTCCTTTTTTCGTTGCACTTTCCTTGTCTTTATCTCCTTTTGAAAGAAATAATTTACTTAACGGAGCTAATAACAATGTTCCTAAGACAACACAAATAATACCCACCGGCAAAAACGAAAAGAATGATAATCCTGTATATCCCGCATTAATCAGAGCATCATTAATAACCAAGTTAGGAGGAGTACCGATTAAAGTCATCATTCCTCCCATACTGCTGGCAAAAGCCAAAGGCATCAAAAATCTGCCGGGATGAGTGTTGGAATTCATTGCCAAACTGACTACAATAGGAAGCATCAACGCAACAGTCCCCGTGTTACTGACAAAAGCGCCTATTCCGGAAGTCGCCAGCATCAATAAAAGAAACAGTCTTGATTGGCTGTTTCCTGCCAAAGACATGATTTTACTACTAATCATTTTAGCCAATCCTGTTTGAAAAACACCTCCTCCAACTACAAAGAGACCAATCATCATAATAACAATTGAACTGGAAAAACCCGATAACGCTTCAGCAGGAGTCAATACATTGAAAACCATTAAAAAAATCAATGCTAAAAGAGCTACTAAATCCGAGCGAATTTTTCCATTTACAAAAAAGATTGCCGAGACTACCAAAATAATCAACGTTTTAATCATAAATTTATACCATTCCTAAAGATAAAAACACAAAGATAACCAGAAAAAAGCTTAATTTCGAAAAATAACAATTATCTTTGCGCCACAAAATGAAAATGCACACAATTTAAAGGTTAGTTACAAATGAAAATTACCGGTTGTCTTTTACTCTTATTCTCCTTCCACTTAATATCTTGTGGGTCTAAAAACATGAATGCCATTCATTCGATTTCAGATGTTTTTTATAAATCGCAATTTGAAAAATTATATCCCGATTTTGATGCAAAAGAACTGCATCTGTCTTTGCAAAACTCTTTTTCAGACACAACCCTGATAGATCAATTTTATAAAAAAAACGATTACGAATCTGTTTGGGTGAAAGATACCTTTGAAGTGGCTAAAATTGATACATTGCTTTTTTATTTAAACAATTCTACAAACCATGGCCTTGATCCTGATTTATTTGAAGTAAGAACAATTAAAAAATTGAGAGACTCCATCATGGCCGGTTCATTTTCCGATTCGATGCCTGCATTATATTCGGCCTTGATTCGATTGGAAAAACAGGCTACAAAATCGGTTCAACATTATACTTCCGGAATGAAATACGGTTTTATCGATGTGAAAAAAGTATTTCCTGTGGATTATTTTATACCGCTACAAAGTCCTGATTCTGTTTTTAATGAATTTGTGTTTACCAATATTGAATCACAATTGACTTATTTGTTGTCGGAAGTTTCTCCTAAAGATTCGATTTATTCCCGAATGCAAAAAGGTCTTCAATATTATCGCGCTTTTTCTGATACGACATTCGATTTGATTCCTTTTAGAGATTCCAAAAAAAATTATAAGCTTGACGATTCGGATCCTCAAGTAATGCCGCTGATTGCCAAAAGATTAATGATAACCGGAGAACTTTCTTATTCCGAAAATGCCGATAGTATTTACAAAATCCTCACTCCGGAATTGATGCAAGCAATCAATGTTTTCAGACAAAATAATTCCTATCCTGAAGATGAAGAAGTAGGGAAAATAACAATCGATGCGCTTAATCGTCCAATATCCTACTATACGGATAAGTTTGTCGCAAACCTTGAACGTTACCGGTGGAAACGCCAAACTCTATTGCCCGAAAAATATGTAGAAGTTAATATTGCCGCATTTCATTTGATTGCGGTGGAACCGGGACGCAAAATGTTGAAGATGAATGTTTGCGCCGGCATACCTTTTAAAAATCAAACTCCCTTGTTGGAAAGCGCCATCTCATATATAAATTTGAATCCCAAATGGAATGTACCACGCAGTATTATTGAAAAAGAAATATATTTTTCAATAAAAAAAGACCCTAATTATTTCAAGAGAAACAACATGCAAGTCACTCGTAATGGTCGGGTTGTAGACCCCGATACCATTGACTGGAGCAAATTCAATAATCCTAAGACGTTTCCTTTCTTGGCAGTACAAGATTCCGGTGACGGCAATTCTTTGGGCCGTATTAAATTTATGTTCAATAATCCTTTTTCCGTATATTTACATGACACGCCTTCCAAGAGAGCTTTTAGTTATACGAAGAGAGGTGTCAGTCACGGTTGCGTAAGAATTCAAAAGCCAATGGATTTCGCATTCTTTTGTATGGCAAAAAAAGATTCACTTTATTTCGACCGTTTGAGATATAGTGTAGACCAACCTGTTCTATCAAAAAAAGGAAAAGAATTATTGAGACAAGGAAGTTTAACGAAACTGCCGGATATTGTGAATTTGGCAGAAAAAATTCCACTTTTTATCGATTATTTTACGATTTATTCCCTTCCTGAAGAACAAAAATTATATTTTGCAGATGATGCTTACGGATTTGATGAACGGATTAATAAAGAATTGAAAAAGTTTTAGCCACGAATTTCACGAAATAACACTAAAAAAATGTGTGTATTTCGTGAAATTCGTGGTTAAAACTTTTTCAGTCTTAATATGTTCTGCTCGATTTGTTGAATGAGATTTTGTTCTGAAATCCCTAATACTTTAGCTGTTTTTTGATAGATAGTTTGAATAGTACAATCGCTATCATCTGTTTCTAAAAAAAGCTTTTCTATCGGAATTCTTTTAATAGATTCTTCGTTGTAGTTAAATCCGAAAGACAGATAAAAACCTAATGTTGTAAGTTGTATTGCTTGTTCGGGTTTTCCTCTAAATCCATGGATAATCCAAGGTTGTTTAGGTTGCATCTTTTTCTTAAAATCTATCATTTCATCCAAAGATTTTACACAATGTATGATTAAAGGTTTATTGGCTTGTTCACTGATTAAAACCTGAGATAAAAACACCCTTTTTTGTAGATTAAAGTCGGTTTTACAGCATTTATCCAATCCACATTCGCCAATGGCTTTTATGTTGGATAAACCGGCATATTTTTCAATTAAATCAAGTTCTTTTTGAATATTTTCTGCTTTTATATGCCAAGGGTGGATGCCGGTTGAATAGCAGTTTTTTCCTCCCCCTGCCCTCTCCAAAGGGGGATAAAGTATCCGATGTTTTTCCGTTGAAATCGGGCGTAAGCTATCCCCCTTTGGAGGGGGCAGGGGGAGGAAAGATTCCCCAATATCATCTGATAAAATATTGATAATAGCGCAAATGTCTCCGTTTTCTTCGGGATTTTTATGAGTATGCAAATCGTAATACATAAATATGATTCGGTTAAGGAACCGGATCGTAACCATGCCCTCCCCAAGGGTGGCAACGCATGATTCTCTTAAATGCCAGATAAGAACCTTTTAACGGACCGTGTTTTTTTATAGCTTCCAAAGCATATTCCGAACACGTAGGGGTAAACCTGCAAGTCGCCGGTTTCATCGGAGAAATACAATACCGGTAAAAATAAATAGGAAGTAAAAATAGTTGGATAAAAAATTTCCTCATAATGATTTTTGAGTTAATATTTTGGAAGATAATGTTCTCAAGGCTTGTTTCATCGCCATCTCAATTTCCGGAAATTTCTTCTCTTCGTGCGGCAAATACAAAAAAGCCAATGAAATATGCTTTGATTGAGAAGTTATTTTTGCGATGAAAGCAAATTTATTTAAGCGATAGCTTTCTTTTATCAACCGTTTCAAGCGATTACGTTTCACAGCCCGTTTAAATTTCCTTTTAGGTACGCTTGCCATTATGGAAACATTTGCTTTTCTCTTTTCTAACGAAACCTTTTCAAAATATATAACTCGTAAAGGATAAATAATAAAAGAGTTTCCTTCCGTGAACAGCCGGTCAATTTCAATTTTACTTGAAATTCGTTCCTCTTTTGAAAGGCTATTTCTCTTTATTTTCATAACCGTAAAGTTTAAAAAGCCACGAAACAACGTTCAGCGGAGCCAATTACACTAATTCTACTTTAATTGTTTTAACACGGAGTTAAAGGAGTTTAGTGTAATTTGTGGCTAAACACCTTTTGAAACTACGTCGAACTCAGCAGCAATTTATTTTTTCTTTCCGTTAACCTCTTTTAAGTATTTTTCCAGCGCGGCAGTCATAGAAGGCGCTTCTTGGGTCGGAGCCGGAACATCTAATCTTAATCCTGCTTCTTTTACAGCATGTGCAGTGGAAGAGCCAAAACATCCTATTTTTATATCTCCTTGTTCAAATTTTGGGAAATTTTTTATTAAAGAACTGATTCCGGATGGAGAGAAAAAGACAAGCATATCATAATCGAATTGTTCTTCAGGAGTAAAATCATTACTAACCGTGCGATACATTATTGCTACCTGGTAGTTCATTTTCTTTTCGTCCAATAATTTTGTCAACTCGTCATTATGAACATCAGAAACAGGAAATAAATATTTTTCTTTACTGTGTTTTAAGATGGGATTCATTAAATCATAAATCTTCCCTTCTGTAGTAAAAAATATTTTTCTTTTTCTGTAAACAGTATATTTTTGCAAGTATACAGCAATTGCTTCCGTTGTACAGAAATATTTCATACTTTCAGGTATTTGAATTCTTAGTTCCTCACACAACCTGAAAAAGTGATCGATAGCCGTGCGTGCTGTAAAAATTACTGCGGTAAAATCAAGAATATTGATTCTTTGTGTTCTAAAGTCTTTAGCCGAAACCCCTTCTATTTTAATAAACGGGCGAAAGATAATTTTTACTCCGTACTTTTCAGCAATGTCAAAATATGGGGATTTTTCTGTTTCCGGCTTGGGCTGAGAGATCAGAATTTTCTTTATTTTCAAAGCCATAGAGTATTATTTTTTCGCAAAAATTAAACATTCATAACCAATGCTCTCCATAGAAAAAACAAAGGTATTATTTCTTGGGAGCAAAGGTACAAAAATAAATTAAGCCAACTACTTGGTTTGTAAAAAAATAATACAAAGGATTTATATACTATAAAAGCTTCGAATAGTAGAAAATAAATTATGACAAAATAAAAGCAAAAACTACGGATCATTTCTACATAAAAATATAATAATATTGGGATGAAAAGAACAATTCCCGAAAATGCAAATATGGAAAAGAATTTACTAATCCAAATTCTCATTGTTGCTTTATCAAAAAACACCATATCAACTAAGCTGTAGGAAACCCATTTTACAAATAAGAAAGCACATAGAATAAGGGTCGATATTCCTATGAAATTTAAAACTTCTATAGGCGTATTCAAAGTAATAATTGAATTATCCGTAAAAGTTTTATATAAAAAAATGGCTATAAGTATACATGTTTGCAGGCACAACAATAATTTACCATACCATTCATTTGTGGTAGGTTCATAAAAAATACTTTTTCTTTTTTTTACGGCAAAGAACTCTTCAGTAATCGATTGGGGAAGGCCTATTTTTTTCCCAATGCTGCTCAAAAGAATAAACAAAATCAAGAATATGCAGAATATCCAATCCAGGATTTGGGGTTGTTGGGATAAGCTCTTATGCTTTAATTGAGGTTGTAATGAATAAAATTGACATGAATCTTTCGGGAATAAGGGTTTGGAAGAAGAATACTCCTTCGAAAAATAACTATCCAGAAACCCTTTGTTATCTAAGAGCGTATCATTTGATTGATGATATGTAAGAGTATCTTCTTGCATATTCACATAGCGGCAACCGAACGCATGTTAAATAATTCTTGTTGGCTGATTATGATCGTTAAAACTTCTTCCGGAGAATGTGCCACCTTCCAAATTTCTTGGCTTTTAGGATGCATGAATTTCTCGGCTACGGCTTTTTCCAGCATCAAGAGCAAAGGATCATAATATCCGTTGATGTTCAAAATGATAACAGGTTTTTCATAAAGACTCAATTGCCTCCAAGTTATTATTTCCATCAATTCTTCCATTGTCCCGATTCCTCCCGGTAAAGCAATACAGGCATCCGATTTTTGAGCCATCAATTGCTTTCGTTCGTGCATACTTTTCGTTATGATAGTTTCAGACAAGGCATTATTGCTCCATCCTTCATCGACCATAAATTGCGGGATAATTCCTGTAACTTGTCCTCCGGCTTCTAACGCTCCTTTAGCCACAGCTCCCATCATTCCTTCTCTTCCGCCCCCCGTAATGCAATCGATTCCATTTAATGCTAATAATTTCCCCAACTCGTTGGCCATTTTTATGTATTGACCATCAATTTGGGAACTGGAAGCTCCGTATATTGTAATTGTTTTCATTCTAATTACCCCTAAATCCCCTAAAGAGGACTTTAATTCCTGAAAAACCGAAAATAACTATGGTCTTTTACGTTCTAAGTCCTCTTTAGGTGATTTAGGGGTAAAAACTGATTATTTTCCTTTTGGTTACAAAAGTAAAAACATTTTTTGGTTTTTCTTTGGCTAAATATTAATTTGATACGGAATTGTAGAAATGTTATACGTTGTAGAGACACAGATATGTGTTATAGACTATTTGAGTATAGAACTAACTTTCCCATCCTCAAACAATACAATAAAATCATTGTTAAACATCCACCTCACTTTGTTGCCCATGATGCGGATATGAACCGGTTTCCCCGCCGCCAATTTACATTCGGTTTGGGTCATTCCTTTCACGACTTTTTCGTTGGAAATGTCTTCCCAGTGTGTAACAGGCTCATATTGATTAGTTTGTATAAACTTGAACATCCCCGAAAGAAAAAGAGAATTGCCCGCTGTAAATTCATCTATGTATATCTTCTGATTCGGTTTCTTCTTCATATCAATTTTTTCAAACGGAGTATCTTTTAATTCTTTAAAGATGTTTTTTGCTTCATATACGATGTCGGATGAAAGAAACGACAAATTGTTGTCTGCGACTTGGAACCGGGTAGAACATTTATAAGCTACATCAACTTCCTGTGCTGAATTTATACGTTGTTTCACTACAAAACGTTTTGCTGCAAAATCGATGCTTTCAATGTTTTCCTTTTGCTGAGCGCCTGTATCTATCGCATACAATAAGGCATTGACAAATATCTGTTCGCTTGTAAGACCGGTAAAATCAATGAAATCGGAAACCACCAGTTTGCCATCGGCCTCCGACAACGGATAAAGTTGTACATCGCCATCTTTGGAAGAAGGTGCGTTTTCCTTTGTTTTTGCCCAATTATCCAAACTGTTTTGGGAAAGCGCTACTAAGGGAAAAGCAAACAGCAAAAAAATAATTATTTTTCTCATTTCTGTTCTGTTTTATTAAGAGCACAACGCTGTCTTAAAATGTTATTTTGCCACGAATTACACTAATTTACACTAATTGTTTTCGTTTTGATAATCAATAAAATAAGAAAATTGAAATTTTTTAATTCGTGTAAATTTGTGTAATTCGTGGCCTTTTGAGACAGCTTCGTGTTTGAAATCTGTTATTAAAATTTAAATCCTATTCTTAAACCGGTAAAAGTAACATTGTAATTAAGCTTATAATAATCATCCACACTAAACTTTTGAGCGCTGTATACTAAACCGAGGTAGAAATTCGGAGTAATATCTAAACCGGCCTGAAATTCATAACATAGACCTCCGGCGTCAGGATCTATCACATAGCCATATCCAAGACCAAAATCGGCATAAATTTTTGCATTGGCAAATAAAACCGGTGAAGTGCCTCGTAGAGAAGTCAAAAGCTGAGGGGTGAAGGTGCTTCCGAAATCGCTTATTTGGCCAAAAGCTCTTAATTTAACAATATCCCATGCAATATAGGGAGTGAAAGCTTTCCGATAACCTAAACCAAAATCTATAGAAACGCCATCGCCTTTTATATTGTCGGAATTACCATTATCATCACTGATAGAACCTCCTAAAGAACCGATACCTAATTCCAGTATCATACCGGAACCTGACACCTCTTTTTTTTTAGTGATGATTTTACTTGAAATTAACTGGGCATCGACAGTAGAGCAAATCATAGCCACGACTATCAACAATACTAAATTTTTCATACTTTTTTTATTAATTTGTTTGTAAATAATTATTTGGTTGCCGCTTTTTCTTTTTCTTCACTTTTCTGTTTCTCTGAAGTGAAGACTGAGGATGTGAAATACACACTTTCAATCCATTTGTAATCTTCTGGTTTATCAAATTTGAGCGAACGGAAATTGATGTATTTGCCGGGGTAGCCGGAAACATTAATAATCATTTTTTTCCCTTTTGCATCCGATTTGACGTTGAATGTAGCAGCCACAATTAAATCAGCATCCGCTTCACGAGCTGCCCTGTAAAGCGCATTAGCTTTATACTGATCAATGTCCATAAAAGTTGTCGTCGACAACGAATTGATATCAAATTCGTAAGGGCCAAAATCCTGACGTACCCCTCCTTTATCCACCAATTGTATATCTGCAATCAACGGCACAATAAATACGCTCTGCTCAGGTTCAATAAGACGGGCTTGTGATTCTTCGTAAACTGTTTGTCCTGCCACATTTCCGGCAAAAAAACAGATAGCTGCCAGTAATAACATTTTTCTGATTTGCGCTTTTCTACGCGAGCTAATACCAATACAATCCGCTATTGATAAAAGCGTTACCAATTTTCTTTCAACTTTCATAATAAAAATGTGTTCTGTATTTCCGTTAGTTTCCCGGATACGGAATTTTAAAAAAGAAGAGGCGTGGAAACTGTCTTAATTTCTTATCTGTTTCGAGGTATAGCCAAACACCCATCACTTAATAATCAATAGACAAGTCACCCACGCCTAATGCAATATACTACAAAAAAGATATAGCATATAACAAAAAGGTGAGCGTTTTTGTTTATCTTATTACTCCAAGTGATGTTTTGAAAAATTGGCTATTTTCGAAACAAAGAATAATATAATTAAAAAACGCTCTTCGTAAAGAAAAATATTCCCTTTTGAAAAAGGAACGCGACAAAAGTAAGAAAAATGAAATAAAAAAACAAAAAAATTGAGAAAAATACCTATTTTTGCACCTCTTACAAATCTGCAATCAATTATAAACAAAATAGATAATATGGCAACTACAGCTGATTTTAAAAACGGTATGTGTATCGACCTCGAAGGACAATACTATTATATCGTAGAATTTTTACACGTAAAGCCGGGGAAAGGCCCTGCTTTCGTTCGCACAAAACTGAAAAATGTTACCTCCGGACGCATTTTAGAAAAAACGTGGAACTCCGGGGTGAAAGTAGATGAGGTGCGTATCGAAAGACGTCCTTATCAATTCCTTTATCAAGATGATATGGGATATAATTTTATGAATAATGAAAATTATGAGCAAATTTCCATAGCTAAAGACAACATTACCGGCGTTGATTTTCTGAAAGAAGGAGATGTTGCCGAAGTTGTTGTTCATGCAGACTCCGAAACAGTTCTCTTCGCAGAACTTCCCGTTCATGTCGTATTGCAAATTACTTATACGGAACCGGGATTAAAAGGAGATACTGCAACTAATGCTACAAAACCGGCAACTCTTGAAACAGGAGCAACTATTCGTGTGCCCCTTTTCATCGAAGAAGGAGAAAAAATCCGCGTAGATACCAGAGACGGTTCTTATGTGGAAAGAGCGAAATAAATCGCACACAGATTACACGGATTGCACAGATTTTCTTATTGATTAGCCACATGTTATTTCGTGAAAATTACGGCTAAATTTTAAAAATCTGTGCAATCCGTGCAATCGGTGTGCTAATTTTCCCCCATAATTAAACCAAAATATATGACCACAACCAATGTTAAACTCAGCATCAAAGACTGGGCAGAAGAAGACCGGCCAAGAGAAAAAATTTTGTTGAAAGGCATATCTGCACTTTCCGATGCAGAATTATTAGCGATTCTTATTGGTTCGGGGAACACCGAAGAATCTGCTGTCGAATTGTCTCAACGCATTCTATTCTCGGCAGATAACAATCTGAATGTTTTAGGAAAATTTTCAATTAAACAACTGATTTCCGATTTTAAAGGAATTGGGGAAGCTAAGGCTATTTCTATTGTTGCAGCAATGGAATTGGGGAAACGGCGTAAATATGCCGAAATTATTAACCGGGAACAAATCAGATGCAGCCGTGATATTTTTGAATATTTTCATCCGATGCTTTGTGACTTACAGCACGAAGAATTTTGGATTCTTGCTTTGAATCGTTCAAACAAAATAATCGATAAAATCAAAATAAGTCAAGGAGGAGTTACCCAAACCGTTGTCGATAACAAATTGATTATAAAAGAGGCGTTAAACAGGTTGGCTCCGGGAATTGTCTTATGCCACAACCATCCTTCAGGAAACGTAAGACCAAGTAAAGATGACGACTTTATGACAAAGAGGATAATCGAATGTTGCCGTATGTTTGAAATCGATGTTTTTGATCACCTCATCATTGCCGACAACAATTATTACAGTTATGCGGACGAAGGGCGATTGTAATATTAAGCTAATTTATATCCCCCTAAGTCCGCCAATCGCCAACAAACACCCTCCAAAAATAGCAACAGGAATCAAAAACACAGTGATTAACCCAAGGGCAAATTTCCATCTACCCATAACGAAAAAGACAATGATGGCGCCTGCATAGGCAAAAAATGCAAGGTATGCAAGAATAGTAAACACTAAAGAAGGCATAAAAAATATTAACACCAGCGGCGTCGCCACAACTGCTAAAGCGCCAATTCCAAACCCTTTCCAAAAATCGTGCGGTTGATTTCTGTCCGGCTTATTTTCACTGTCGTTTGCCCAATCTTGTTCATTATTTTCATCCATAACTATTTTGTTTTATATGTTTTCTCGTTTCAAAAAAAGCTGGTTTAGCACTAACCGTTTATCAGCAAGCAGAAGATACAGTATGACAAAGATAGAAATTA
>Ga0123357_10003991_pt1 | contig 17153 bp, 17 predicted proteins | sample TergutEmb28metaG_FD_89873 | JGI IMG/M metagenome (GOLD analysis project Ga0123357, IMG submission 89873) | Embiratermes neotenicus P4 segment gut microbial communities from Petit-Saut dam, French Guiana - Emb289 P4 | ecosystem: Host-associated > Arthropoda: Insects > Digestive system > Gut ... | reverse complement strand
GACAAAGCATGCTCCCCATAGGCCTGTTTCAGTTTATTGAAAGTTTCAATGCCGGTTTCCCCAAGTTTGACACAAAACTTGATTGCACATCGTTGCTCGAAATTGCGCTCTCCCATTTCCGTGGCACACGCACAAAAACTGCTTCACAAGAAACCGCACTAAAATTAGCGTGTTGATGCTAGCGAGTTGAAACTCGTACTAGAAGTCTATGAGACTCTTATCTAACTTTCTTGTGAAGGGCAAGCCCGCAGTGTTGCCAGATCGTGCGATACGCGGGCTGTCTCATTACTTTATTTACAGACCTCGTATGGTGAGCAAAAACCCAGTACTGTGTGCTGTGCATTGAACTAAAATATGTGGACCTTGTGTCATGGCAAATAGGAAGAGCCACAAGTGTCATGCCACCTGCTTTTAGGCACAGTGGTCTGAGTGAATTATTTCTATGAGTTATACTAAATGTTGTCACTATAGGTGTTGTTCACAGTTTTCTAGAAATGTCTCCTGTAATGGTGCTTGCATCTCTGCTGTACATATTGGGTGCAGTTCCTTGTCAGAGTTCACATGTTTGATGTAGGACTTGGTTTGTTGTTGGGTTCTAGAATGTACAGGGCAATGTTTTTCCAATGTTCCTAGCAGTATCTTCACACCAAACGCAGGGTTGTGGTATTTGTTCGTGGCCCAAAGCGTTTCACCTCTTCCCTGAACCATTCAGTGCTCAAATGCCACCAACTGAAGAGTATAACAGAAGTCTGTTCATTGACTGTCTTGTGTATTTTCACTATATCGTGTATAGACATCTGTTACCATTTTTAGTATGATGTTGAAAGCACACTACTCTCTCCATTGCCCCAAAGAATATTGAGCAATCCACATTTATCTGAGCAAAAGCAAACCATGGCATTTGGATCAATTTCCCCCAATACATATAGAGATGGGTATCAAAAAGTTCCTGGAATTCAGCTGTAAAACATAAGTACCCGAAACTTGGTGCTTTCCACTCTAATCACCCTCAAAACTTTCCTTCTGCATGTGTGTGTGCAACACACACACACACGCGTGCATGTATATTCCCCAGTGGTTTTTGCCATGCTTGGAAGCACTCATGGCATGCCTCCTTCAGTATGATGAGCAGGCCAACTGGCATAGTGTATTTGATGTCTTTGAGTGTTGCAAAGTTTGACTTGAAGTTTCATTTTTAGTATGGGGAAGAGCCAGAAATCACAGGGTGCAAGTTCTGGCAAATCCATGGCTGCAGTATAAGTGTGATTTGTTTTTCTGCCAACAATTGCCACACTACCATAGCTTTGTGACCTGCTGTGGTGCAGGAGCCAGCTGTTGCACCATTTTCTTGGTAATTTTCTTCCTACTGTGCTGATCCACATGAGATACCCACTTCATTTGCAACTCCACTGGTGGTTATCTGCCTGTTGGCATGCACCAGCTCCTTTACCTTTGAATTTGCTTTAGCAATTACAGGAGTTGAAGGTCTGCCACCATGAGGCTCATCTTCCGGCACTTCTCGTTCACTTTTGAAGCAGTTGTACCAGTCATACACAGCTGTTTTCCTTTTTAAGACCACTATCCCAACAAGCAGTTTGCAAGGTTTCCAGCATTTCTGCAGCAGTCTTCCCAAGCTTGCACATGAACTTGACATTGGCTGATGACTCAAACTGAGACACTCTGCCAAACTGCTTGGACACACCTTCACTCAATCACTGCTAGCCCATGATTGACAGGTTCCAGCGTGCAGCCACTGTAGCTGAACATCAGTTTGGTTCCAGTGTCGGGCAGACCTCCGGTCAGCATGAGGAAGGGATTTTTTTTTTGTCCACACCCTATTTGAGGAAGGACTTCTGACCCTCCAACCTTTGTTAACTGCACCCTTGTCCCTCTGGCCATGACAGCTGTGGAATTCATTACAAACACCACATTGTTGGAAATTTCATGTGGCATTTACATGTTATGTTGAATAAGTACTGTGACCTGTCTCACTACACAGAACATGGATAATTTTAAATTGTGGGTACCAAGGCATATGTGACTTTTTGACTTTATTTTGTGTGGGCGTTTTGTAAATACAGAAAACTGAATTAAAACTTAGCCATAAAGTTTTCTTAATATTGGTCAGCCAATCGGAGTAGACCCTCTTTCATTGCCCTCCCAGTCACTATTGAGATGGGTAGAAGGACACAGGATTCATATTTCAGACACGAGAGAAGACATCCCAAGGAATTACTAACAGGCAAGAAGGGTGTCTGAAGGGGACAGTGTATCATGACATCATACTTAAGATTTTTCTTTATGTTACCCTCTGAGTGTAGAGATTCACAATAATTCACAATAAATCAAAGGTGGTGAGAAGTGTTAACTTTGATAAGGTGTTGAGGGAAACCTTATGCTCACCAAATCAGAGCTGGACCATGCTCCTGATGTCTTACTTTGTCATGTATAGAACTTTAGGATGGGAAGTCAGGAAAATCTGTCTTGTACATTGTGGGTGCAATGAAGATCCACCAAGCACAGTGACACCACTTCACATGCATGCACACAAAGGCTACAAGCCACACACCCTACAGCAACACTACCATATCAACGCCTGTTCCAATGCCAGGCCTCAGTTCTGGGAACTTTGTAACTGTTGCATATTATCCCAATATATAAAGTGCTTGGTGTGTAAGTGAAGTCTCGAACTGGACTCAATTGAAAGTTGGCCAATTTAAGAATGCACACAATAGCACATTGTGATGTCATCTTCAGTGTTTATTTTTTGTTGTATTTTGCACTGTGCTATGGTGATTATCAGGGTTCCTCAAATTTTACGGAAATCTAGGAGCCACCTCCAAATTTCATGTGCCAAAAGGAAGATACGAAGCAAGTTCCATACTGATGACCCAGAGATCTCAAATTACCCATGTCTGTCACTGTTGTTTGGTGCTTTCTGCTGGGTGCATGTGAACTGATACATATTTTTGTACTAAGGGAAAACTGCAGTAATTATGTTGAAAATATTAGGCACCATCTTACAAAATTTAGTTGCCCTGAAAATATTGGTCACCACCATAAAAATTTATTTTCTCCTAAAATATTAGGCACCAACATACAAAATTCTGTTGCCCTGACAACATTAGGCATCACCATACAAAATTTAGCCACCCCAAAAATATTTGAGTACTTCCATACAAGATGCAGTTGCCCTGAAAATATTAGACACCACCATTCAAAATTTTGTTATCAGGCACCCCTTGATTTGTGCACTGTTGCTGTATGTACATATTAAATGTGGAGTGGTGTCAATACTGTAAAATGAATTGGAACTGTTGCATATTAATGAGATATTCCTAAGTAGTGTGTCAGGTATAGTGTTATATTATTGTTTCACACTTAAGCACCTAATATCAGGTATACCCATCACGCAGTGTGATGCTTGAAACACCGAATGTCAGGTGTAGTTGAAAGCCATTGAATTGCTTTATTATTCATCCCTCATTTAAATTCCAGTCTCCTGCACATTCTACTGGGCATTGAATTTGGCACCAAAGTAACACGAGGGTGAGTCAAATGAAAACCTTTAATATGTTTTATCTTGTAATGCGTTGAACACAAAAGGTACACAATGACTTCATTTTTTCTGTGTAGTATCGTGCTGCCACCTGTCAACCACTCTTCAAACCATGAATATCCTTGTTGAAACTTACAATACAGTCGAGCTGTGGTTCAAATTTTTATCGCACTTTTAAGGTTTTCAGTTTTCTCTCCCTCGTAAATGTATATTAACCCTCTGACGCCTAACGACGACTATAGTTTTCGCACTGCACCGGTAACCTCTAAACGTTGCATTTTATACATTTATTCAACAAATATAGGTACTGAATATTTTAAACATGGTATATACTCTCCATTTTTTCCTCTTCAAAATGCAGTTTGTTTCATAAATCTAACGTATTTGGTTCCTGTATTATTAATATTTTATATACAGGGTGGGCTAAAATTTAAAAAACTAATTCTGGTGCCAAAAGGTTAAGATGCCATTGTTTTCCGCTCCATTGTGAATTTTTTTATCAGTTCATCACATTTTATGGGAAAACACCCTGTATTTGGTTACTCTAATTTTTTTATGTAGGATTTATTTCATTCTGGTGCTGTTGCTTTTGTACCAGTTACAAGTACTCGGTGCCTGTGTGATTTGTTTATATCCCACCGGTGACGAAGGTCCTTGACTGAAATACTTGACATGTGTATTTTATTGTCTGCCTGTTAGGGATGTAAATGCTGAATGCAAACATTCTGCAAGAGGCCTAAAATAATTGCCCATATACACATGATAACCGTTTTGTGTCTAATTATCACGAAAGAAATTTCTGTTTTGATGCTTTGCTGTGTTTTGTATGCATATTTTGCAGTTTTGTATATGAAAAGGACAGACTAAACTAACTGGTACTTGGACAGATGGTGTTGCAAATTACCCAGAAATTTATTTCAAACTTCTTATAATTTTTTATGTTGTTTGACATTACTGAAGGATTTATGTAAGTAACTCCATGGAGAAACTAACCGGTTCTCAGCTAGTCAAGAAATTCCTGCATTTTATGGAACCCGAAGGTTCATTGCGGTGTTTACAAGAACCCCCCACCTGTCCCTGTCCTGAGCCAGATCAATCCAGTCCATGCACCCCCCTTCCCACTTCTTGAAGAGCCATTTTATATTTTCCTCCCATCTATGCATGGGTCTTCCAAGTGGTCTCTTTCCCTCAGGTTTTCCCATCAAAACCCTGCATGCACACTTCTGTCCCCCATACATGCTACATGCCCCATCCATCTCATTCTTCTTGATTTTATCAACTTAATGATGTTTGGTGAGGACACAGATCATTAAACTCCTCGTTACATAGTCTTCTCCACTCCCCTGTTACCTTGTCCCTTGTAGACTCAGCACCCTATTCTCAAACACTTTCAGCCTATGTTCCTCCCTCAGTAGGAGCAACAACGTTTCAGACCAATACAAAACAACAGGCAAAATTATAGTTCTGTATTTCTAAATCTTTTTTATTTTTGGATTCCTTGACTTCAGTCTGCTCTTAATTTCTTCGTGAATATAATTTGGATTTGTTAAGGCTGTTCCCATATATTTGAACTGTTCCACCCTTTCAAAAGATTTATTATCAGTCTTTATGTTGTTATTTTGTGCAGCATTCTTATCTTTATACATGACCATGTACTTGGTTTTCTCAGCATTTACTTCTAGACCAATATCATTACTAGTGACTACAGGAGCTTTTTTTTTTTAAATAGTATTTACACTTCCACCCAATATATTGTCATCAACATAAATTAAAAGCTGGTGTATACCAAAGTTGAAGGATTCACATATGGCAGTAAAATCTCATTTGCTGCTAATTCTTTGTGTGGTGTGTAGGTGGTGTCAGAAAAGTCTTTTGGCATGTACAAGCAGGGTGCAGGGTTTGATACGTAGCACGTGGATCATAACCAGTAATTCCAGATGCTGGAAGCTTGCTTTTGCTACGTGAAAATTTTTCAGAACTAACTGAAATCTGAGATATCAGAATATTTTTGCCAAAGGAAGGTGTGCGAAGTTTACCAGTTGTACTCTATTAAGACACTATGATCGGCTTCCCAGTCAATTTCATATTGAAGAAACTATAACAGATGCTTTCATTTCCGTAGCTCTAGTTTAATGCCAGTTTCTTGATCTTGACCCTGCTGATAGGTGATGATTCATCATCAAATGTTGGGCAGATCTATTGGTTTATTCAACCGTATTCTGACTGGTATATACAAGACTTTAGACTATCAGCTGCAGGAGAAGGGACATGGTTAGGTCCAGGACATTCCATGAAATTTGTAGGAAGGGCAGGTGGAGTGCCTGTTTGGCAGGAAACATTTCTGTGGAATTTTTGTTCTCATTTTATGTGTTTCTCAGTAGGAAAGTAATCAGTTTGAGCTATAACCTTACAGTCATAGTTATCATATGCAAGATAATTTTAAGTTACAGTGTCACTGGCACCATTACGTTTATCTTGAGATGCAGTAGCCACATGATTTGCCTGTGCACATTTTGTATCAACAGTGCCTCTTCTTTAGGCAGCCGGTGATATTGGTGGTGTTGAAAGTGTTGTGTCATCATTCACTTTCACTATTAGGTTTTCCTGTTTCTGAATTGATGTAGTTTTCTGGTGGAGGTGCCATGAAGTTGCTATGATTTTCACTCACAGTCAAGATGCTCATGCTACAGAAGGCAGGGCTGAGTTTTTGAACATAAAATTTGTCTATAAAGACACTAACAGAGGAATATGTACCTGCCAGTGGAAATCTGTATTTTACAATTCAGTATATGACACTGCTATGTAATTGTAACATTGCAATATTATTAAAAAAAACATTGCACCAACTAACTTCACTCCTGCACATTTTGTGTGGGTATGGCAAGCCCGTGTAAGTGGCATGCAGAAGTAAGACATTAAGGAAAAGTTACTATTTTTTATTTTATTTATTTATTTGTGCTTAATTATCTACCATGAAATGCGTGTGTAAGCTATATGTATGGGAGTATGTATATTGTATGTATTGAGATATATATACTGGCCTTTACAGGAATGATGTTGTTTAGGTATTAGAACTGTCAAGGTATGACCATTAGAAGGAAAGGATTCATGCTGAGATTGTTGCAGAGGCATTTAGTTTAGTGAATGGTTTGTAATTTGCAGATGAGTTGTCATCTGATGGTGATTTCAATTTTGCTGGAGACTCTGAAGATAGTGAGGCCATTGACGATGACGATGATGATGATATGAATGAAAATGAAGATGATGACGAAGACGATGATGATGAGGACGACGACGATGATGAAGACGAAGAAGAAGAAGACAGTAAGTACTTGTCTGATTTATAAAGTGGATGTAGAAGTTTGTATGGGTTCCTTGCACTGCCCTATCAGTACTGTTGGCAATGACATATTACGTCATACAAATGTGTATTAGTCCCGTAAAACTTTTAGAAATATATTCAGGAGAATAGTCCTGTGAGGGCAATGTTAACCATGCCAGTACATGAATATCCTCTTTTCTGTGGGCAGAAGCTTCTATTTTGAACCTTCTTTTATACTCTAAATGTACAAAATTCTATCCATACTCAGTTTAAAGTGTTAGTTGTATTTTTTGTGCAAATACAGATACTCTGTGACTCTTGCAATTTCAGGTTTCCAAGGTCTTTAAAAAGTTAAAAAACACATATAATTTTTTAAACACACGTCAGGTGCAATGATATGAGGGTGCAGAATAATACTACTTTGCCATAACACAGGCAGTGAGGCAGTAGTACTGTGACTGACCAGGTTACAGCATGTTGGATTTTAGATTTCGGCTAGTCTCCCTTGTGGTTGACCGTATATGTACTCATTTCTAACTTGCGCAAAATTCAACTTGTGCCAGATCTTCCAGAACGTAACTTACTGAGTAAGATGGGGAGTGCCAGTACTGATGAAATTGTCAGTGAATCTGAGCCTTCATGAATCATTTTGAAGTTAACCATCAGTATGTACCTTGAGATAAGGGATTGTTTTGTTGAATTTAAATAGCCAGTAATTTGACAGTATTACAAATTTTTTACCCCCTACACTTTTTGGTTTCTTGGCTTCTTAGGGGTCTTTACTTGGTTTTGTGAACTCTGAAGCAAACCTTAGTGTGTGACTGTGGGTTCTGCAGCTTGTGCAGTTTCATTATGTTCACTCTGTGGTCCTTTGTTATAAAGTATTTCTCTCATTAGCATAACTGTAGCATATCATTCAGTTTTTGAGGTACAGTGATATAGATTTAAGTTACTGTGTTGAGCATGTCATTTCACATAGTGTGTCATTTGTCAAAGACTGCTTTGGAGCAACCAGGCTGCTCTGAAAATTGGGGCAGCATTCTCATCATAAGTAACCAGTTGTAAGTTCATACATTGTCATAATCTAGATGACGACAACCTAAAAATTTTAATTTCCATGAAAATCTGTGATCTTATCTGCATTACTTTATAATTGCTTTTCATTGATATTTGCTTGTCCATTCTACATTGTTTTTGATCCTGCTGAGGTTTTGCGAAGTGCAAACTTGACGTTTGTTCTGTGCTGAATATCTTCATCTTATGTTAAGTAAATTTTCAGTTGTTGCTGATGTGTAAATTATTGTAATGTGTATGGACAGTCTCTGGTTTACATAATGTCTCAATTCCACAAACTCTTACATACACATTATTTTCAACACACATATGAGACCACTATTATCAGTTCGTGGAAGTTGAATATTTAGTAAGTGTAAACAAATTCTTATGTAACACCAAATATGTAGGAGCATTTTGAGATCTAGGCACTTTTATGCAGTAATTATGAATTGATGAAAATCATTTGTTGTGTACCTTAATTACAGGTGAAGAGGAGGAAGTTGAGGCCTTACCTAAACAGAAGATGCCAATGATAAAGACCCCAACTCAACAAAATAAGATTCCAATTGAAAGAATGAAAACTCCAATCGAGAAACAACAGAAAAATAGAACACCCCCTGAGAAGCAGCAGCAACATAAAACACCCCCTGAGAAACAGCAACAGAAGAACAAGACACCCAATGAGAAGCAGCAACAACAGAACAAGACACCCAGTGAGAAGCAGCAACAACAGAACAAGACACCCAGTGAGAAGCAGCAACAGAAGAACAAGACACCCAATGAGAAACAGCAACAGAAGAGCAAGACACCCATTGAGAAGCAGCAGCTTAAGAACAAGACGCCCAATGAGAAGCAGCAACAGGGTGCCACACCAAAATCTTCACCTGTAATTCCAGTCAATGTAATTTCGCCATATGTTACTACTTTGTAGTCTTGTTATATACTCATCCGAACCATCTCTAGTCTCTTCCTTGGGTGATTCCTTTTCTGTCAGTTTCATCTGAAAATATACACTCCCACATTTCTCACACAAATCACCCATCTGAAAAGCTCCTGAACTTGTGCTATTCCAATGGGTCCCTGTGTGTGAAATGGCTGTTTTCTCTGCATGTTTACGGTCCTTAACATTTTCTATAAAATGCATTATTGTTGTAGTAAATGAGCATAGTCTACATGAAGTGCCATATGAACATTATTAATGGTAATAACTTCTCTTTGGTGTCTTCTTTCTATAGCTGCTTGGCTGTAAGACTACCATCATTGTTATATTTTAAACCCTTTGACCTATTCTAACACTAGAGTTTATGGTTCAGCTGTGACTTGTTGAGAAGACATTTTGAATGTTGTTGTTTAGTTGAAGAATAGTAGTAACAGTAACAGTCTATAGACTTTTAGGTGATCCAGACCTCACAGGGCTATCTGAATTTGGATTTTGCATGAAAAATATTATGAAGGCAAAGTTGTTATTTACATCCTGTTTGTGATCTAATTGCTTTTTCATTCTTTGCTCTATGATAATGTTTTGCAGATTTTTTATATGCAGACATTCAGATGTTCAAACAGCTGCAGACCAGTGTCTGATTGCCATGTTTAATTGATGAATTATGCTTCATTGTCACAAACTTAGCATATGTCCAGATGATATACTGCTATATCAGAATTATCAAATATGTTGATGTAACCTTTTTACATAAAAATAGGTAAATCAGTCCCATCACAGGCCAGAGGTGCCCAGAGGGTTTCAGGAAGTTAAGGTTCCCAGATTACGTGACAGTGGACCAGGATGGTGGTAAGGTTGTCAGCCTTATGCACCAGCCGCTTTTACCCCCAGGAAATACTCCTGGTACTCATTTCAATTAGAGGCTGAGTCAACTCCAGGGTCATAGTGCAATTGGAAGGATTATGTCAATGAAAAATTCCATAACACCATCTGGAATCGAACCAGTGACCTTCCGATTTGTAGCACAGCACCTTAACCACTGTGCTACCGTGGTCTCCATTTTAAATAATAGTCTTGTTATTCCAGTGCTGGCATACTAGTGAAACAATGTAGTGAACTGAGCAGGGCAGCTGACAGTTACAGCAACACTGCTGTGTACCATATGCATGTGAAATTCTTTTTAAATAAGTCCAAAACTATCAACATATTTTTTGTCTTCTGTTTGTTAAGTGGTTGTATCATTTGTCTTCACATCCTCTTCATGTAATTAGTTAAACATCGCTGCCCTCTTCCCTTACATTCCCGTCCCTGTAATTTCATTCTTTGGCCATTGTTATTCTGCCAGCATGTCTAATGGAATCAAATTCTTTTGAATATGTAATTTTTACTGCCCACATTTCATAGCCTTATTTTACATCTTTCTGATTTTTCTTACTGTTACACTTTAAGACCATTTTGCTTGTAGTCAGCTTTGTGCTCTTGAATTTTTGACCAAAGTATCTTTATTTACTTCATCTTATTCCCAGTCTGCTTAGCGGATATTTTCAGTCGCTCCTCACTTAATATTTTGGGCTTGAAACATTATTAATTACTACAGCTTTGGGTGTGTTTTGTTTTAGAGTTAAGGAATTAGAGATCAGTGTCCTGTATGTAATGTAGTAGCTGTATACTGTCTGTTCTGCATTTTGGGCACCTGAAATGAAGCTGCAGTTCATAGTGAAGGCTGGAAAATAATGGCTAACATTAGAGAGAAATGTGGTGAGGAAATAAGGGAGAAACACTGGTTAGTGCCTATAGGCAAGTGAAACTGGCCACATATGCTGGTGTACATCACTATGAAAAAAATTAGAAAAGAACACCAAAAATGAAAAACGTAGACAATTGTCTGAAGTTGCCACGAATAAAAGAACAATTTTTTATAATGCTGTACATGTGGATGATTTCATCAAGTGCATTACTGGGAACACAGTACAGCAAAACCTTACTATTTGCATAGATTACATTCTTGAAAACCTGCTCTGGATTATAAAATCACAATTGGTAAAGGTAATGCCTTATGGGGAAAAAATTGGATTAGGGAAACCAAAGAGACATGAAACATTGTCATATATAAATTAATGATCAGTGAACACAAAAAACAGTTTGTGGTGCTGTTCATTGGAAGTGTGGTGTAAAAGGTAGAAGGTAAAGTTAACCCTAGCACAGACCATGAAGGTCCAGATGGGGAGTAGAGGTATAACTGCACTCTTTCTTTAACCTTGGTACTAGGTGGGCTGGGTGGTCATTGTCACACCCCAGCCACTCTACCTCCAGGAGGAAGACTCAATATCCATCTTACAGGAGGCTAGATGGACCCCAGGACTGGTCTGGATGTGTGCAGAAAATTTTGCCCCCACCAGGAATTGATACCTGGGCTGTCCAGCCTGTAGCCAGTCACTGTACTGACTAATTGTGGTTGAATCTAATCTGGGTGATTAAATAACACGGTGTATGGTAAGAGGGGTAGATAGAAGAATGACTGAAGAAAGAGGTGATTTGTGATTGCTTCACCTGCTGCAGTTGGGGTGTGACATTGACCACCCACTCCCAATTAGCACTAAAATTTAAGAAAAAGTAATACCTCTGTTTCTGTTCTGAGCCTTCATGGCCTGTTCTGTGGTGAACTTTACTTTACCTTTACAAATGTGGAGGGTCACCTGTTCAAGATTTATCCTTGAAGAGAGAAGTTAACAGGAATGCAAAAAACTGTTGCTTATTGTGGAACAGAAAATAGCTTCCCATGGGGGACAAAATCTTTCAGTAGAATTCTGAAAGGCTTTGATTTGGGTAGAGCAAGTGCTGATGATAAGTGGGTGGGTGCTGCTGAATGAATATCAAAGTGGCATAATGAGAATAAAACCAAGTGCATTTGAAGATATGTGAATGTATTAGTAGTGTAATAAATTCACATATCTTCATATGCGCTTGTTGGTTTGTTCTCATAATGAATCATCTGCATGGTTATGAATTATTTAAAATCGAAGTGTGGCATATTTATCACATTTTTGACAATGAGTGTGATGGTCGAAGTGACAGGAAGAGCAGTAGTTCTGATGAAGCTTCAAACCCTGTGTACCTACACCCAAAGAAGAACAGGGTGGGTATATGTTTTGCACTGACAGTAGTCACTCTGTAGCCACCATACCCATCTTGCTTTTCGATCAGTTATGCAACCACATGTACCGTTGTTTCATACTGTAATTTTGATCATTGCAACATGTAGTGGAATGTATAGTAGACGTAATATTTTAAGGTACAAGATTGCTTAACAGTTTCAGATAATAATTTACAAAGTGTTGATCATGGAAGCAGTGAATGAATGACCTTACAAGCCACGCCTAGAAATGGTAAAGACTTTTATTTTCTGATACCATGGCACTAGTTGATTCTTGGCTGTAACATGTCTCAATGAATGTAGTTCAGCTGTAGCCAACATTGCATAAGGTTTTCAGATCGTACAGACAGGTAAAGAAACTGCATTAGAGAGGCTAAATATCCTTCCCCAAATTTGTTTACTCCCTGTGCCTCATCTCAAACTGGCTTTGGTTAGGGACAAATGGCAGGCAATTGTGAGTGTGGTATTGAAGTTTCCAGTTTCATAAAGTGTTAGGAATTTCTTGATGAACTGCTTGGCTCTTAGCTTGTCAAGGACTGTTTGGTGGAGTTACACATCATTTCAACAAAGCCTTCTCATAGCTCTTTATATTCCCATAGTCTTACTTCTTGCTGTGTGACTTTTCCACTCTGTTATTCCCATGTTGAGCTCACTCTTCCTCTTGAGTGTTTCCTCTTTAGTTTTGTACTCAGAACCGTTGTTGTGGAATACCAGCTTCCTTTTTATGATGTGTCAATTCCATCTTACTTTACCAGCTTCCTTTTTATTATGTGTTCATTCCATTGTACTTTACTTTTTTTTTCTCTCTCTGTGGTCTTTATCTGTAAATTCAGAGGGTTGTAATGGAATGTAATACTGAGCCCCATTTGGAGAAGCTAAGTGTTACAACGTTCAGTTAGGACTTGACAGCTGTATGAATGAAACTTGAGGCCTATAATGAAGAGTAGCTAATTAAATGATTAAGTAAGTAGATGTCTATATTTTTGCAGTGGTCTGCTGTTCTTCATGTGTTTACAGAGCTATGGAGAATAACACATAAATGTGTTTTTGTATGAGTAGATTTGCAGGTGTGAAATAGTAGCCATTTTAGTACTGTAGATGTTTATGTGGTAATTCATTTTGTTACCAGGGAGTTCCAACCCCACAGCAGTCTGGGAAGAAAAATAAGAAAGGACAGGAGTCTCCAAAGGGACCCAAGACACCTGGTGGAGATACACCACAGAAGAAGGTCCTTGAGGGTGGGGTGTCAGTTGAGGATGTTCGATTAGGAAATGGCCCTGTTGCTAAGCCAGGCAGAGAGGTAAGTCTTTGTAGTGGATGAGGTTTTAATTGTGGTACTGATTTAAGTCTTCTCGGATATAATGCCATGTCGACTGGTATATGGTTGCCCATGTTTTGGAGGGGTTTGTTACTTTCACCTGCTTAGGTCCTGATGATGGAGGCAGCAGCACCTTCGATAGTTGAGTACCAATTGACATGGTGTTGTATCCCAGAATTTTTCTGTAATATAAAGGAGCCAGTTAAGATGGAAGTGAAGTGAGATTGTACAGGTTTGACTGCATCTGTTTGTTGCATAGTATTTCCATTAGATTCTTCTGACAGATTTCGATTAAACTAAGTACACAGCACTTGTGTTATACAAATATTACTTTGTGTAAATAAATGTTATTATGTTCTATGTACCAAGAGTGCCCACTGTGACCCACCAGGTTGCGTTATGTGGTGCATGTCCACATCCTTAAGCTATATGTGTGCTGTATAGATTGTACTGTAATTTAGAAGGTTCAGTATATGATTTAACTGTGATTTATACATATTCATCCCACAAACCAGCTCACAGTAACAGCTGTGGCCATTTGCCAGATAAGGTTGGACACCCCTGCTGTGTACAGATTTTGATTAAACTTGGCAGATGGCTCTTGTGTTATATCTGTATTATAGTGTACAAGTTTGTGTTTGATTCATATTAAGGGTGATTTGCTCATGGAACTGAATGAACTTGTTAAGATATATTTTGAATCGTTTAGCATATTTGATGAATGTTGGTTTGCACTTCTTTTCATTCAACTTAATTCATGGCCTAGGAAAGTTACATCAGTGCTCAAAAAGCAAAAAGTACCTTGCAGAGGTTGAGTGAGGCTTAGAGGTGGTTCTTTGGCCTTTCAGTTCACCCATGGGTTTGGCCCGTGGGTTAAACTTGATTGTGTGGAAATAAATTGTAAGGATGTGAACTTCCTTGAGCTGACTAACAATTGTATCTAATATGAGGCTTCATTATTACAGTGTCTGATTATTTTGTAATGGTTGTTTGTTTAATAGCTGACCGTTTATTATGTTGGGCGTTTGAAACACAACAATAAGCAATTTGACTCAACTAATCAAGGATCTGGTTTCAAATTCCGGTTGGGTCGTAGTGAAGTAATAAGAGGTTGGGACATTGGAATGACCGGAATGAAAGTTGGTGGGAAAAGGAAGATTATTTGTCCTCCAGCTATGGCGTAAGTAAATAAACTGCTAAGCGTATTCATTTTGATAATATCTACATTTCTGTTATACAGTATTTTTTTTTATGAATTTATGTTTCTGATTACTTTCAGTAAGGAATCAGAAGTATATTCCACATTAACAGCAAATTCTTTAAAAACAGTTGTATATGATGTAGTATGCATTGTTAAGGAAAAAATAATGTCATTGTGTAAATTCATCAGAATTCTGGTTTCATACCAAAAACTTACAAACCTTTATTACACTTTAGTTGTGTGAGCATTCAGATTTATATTTTGTTTGAACAGAATTATCATATTTGCTCTAAAGTATGTGCCATTCTGAGATGAATGAGGGAAGATTATTTTTGCCTGAAATTAGGTCTGTGAGATACCTTTTTGTTCATCATGAAAACAAAAATAAAACAATGACATAAGTACAAATCTCACCATTCATCTATTTTTAAAACACTATGGAAGACAGGGAAAGAAGTTTTGAAACATCAGCTGTGCTTGGACCCTGATAAATGATATAGTATCAACCCAGAAGATGATTAAAACTTAGAAAGAATATGGTTAAATTTTGTTCTGTAAGACCAGTGAAAGGCCATTTCTGTGTATCATGTATACAGTTCTTTCATTACAGTCACCATCAAAACCATCTACAATGAGAGGTTTGTTAATCTGACATGGGCCAAGTGGGCTGTTCTTCGTTTCCCTCAATGGATTCTTTCATCACATACCACTGAAAGCAGTGTTACACAAACACACACATACACAGGAATTTGTGAATATTTGAGCATAATTACTCTTACCTAGGTATCCATATTAAGGTAGAATGTGCCTGTAAGAAAACAGTGGATTAGTGGAGGAATTATAGCAGGCTGCATCCTAGTGAATGTTGTATAAATATATTTGTATAGGACTAGTCTGTGGCTGCAAGCCAATGAATCATGGTTAGATTCCAAACAAGGGCAAGATTTTTTTCTTCTCCAAAGCAATCCAGACCAGTCTCCGGGTCCCATCTGCCCTCTTGTTCAGCAGGTACAGCGCTGCTTTCCGTAGCGGTAAAGTGACTTGGGCATGAAGCTGACCACCCCAGTCCATCTAGTGCTGAGGTTATGGATGGTTAGAGCTGTACTTCCCACATGTGCCTCCATGGTGTGCACAGGGATGACTACATTCATCTGTTACTGTTAAATGTGGAGTTGTATCCTAGATAATGGTGCATATTATTCGTATGTTGTCGTGGCAATATTTTATAGAAATTTTTAAGGAACTCACTTGATCCACACACGCTGGACACTAACAGTATCACCTACAAGACAATCTTGTTCATGAATTTGTCATCTGTAACATAGTGCACAGTTTTGAATATACTTCAAATGCATCACTAATCCTGAGAGCCATATTGTGGGTTCTGTCACCTTCTTTGGCAGACAAGATTATTATTATTATTTCTTCGTCTTCTTCTTCCCCCAATCCTGGATTTAGTTCACTGCTCCCCTGGAGGTATCTCAGCTTTGGTGTAGTGGTGGGGCTTGTTTGGTCAAATGATCCTGAGATGTATGGCAGCAGTAATGTTGCTACAGACAAAAAGGGATACACAGGTCCTGTAGGTTGTGGGTTGGAGTGTGAGGCTAATGTCACCTGCATGAAAAAGAAACAACTCATTGTTGAGAAGCCTAATAATGGATGCCAGATAGATATTGGAAAAAGACCAGGGAAAATTATTTTTATATTGGTACTTGAAAGACAGTGACAAAGGCAGTGGACACAGAAGAATGGGTGTCTTTTGTTAACTTTTATGGAGATCATTCTGTTATGTCACAATAGTAACTAAACCATAATATGATCAGTCATCACAGCTATATTTTATCAGAAGCACACTACATATTTGGATCACTTGATGATGGATCAAGTGGTCTGAAACATGTAGTGTGCTTCCAATAAAATATAGTTGTCAACTGATCATTTGATGTTTTAGTCTGCTATTAAGGTCAAGGGCCCAGGGCTGTACAGCTAAGGAATAAGTAGGTTCCCTGAGCAGCCACTACTTTGTGTGTGTGTGTGTGTGTGTGAGAGAGAGAGAGAGAGAGAACATAAGTATGCAAATGGAATCTGTGATTCAAATGGAGAAATAAACTTTATGAGGTGGAATGACAAAAAATTTATGACAGGTTTAATACAAATGCAGAATTTGAGATGCCCGTTTTAGGCGCTTTTTTTGTGTGTGTTTTTTTGTCAGATGAACATTTCTTTTCTCCATTGTACCATTATAGGAAGTGCTGGGTGAGACAGACAGATATTGTAACTTGTTTTGATATCTGCCCAGTTATACTTACTTACTCCATGGTGCAGAGTCCTTCTTGAGAAGCTAACTGGTCTGCAGCTAGTCAAGAAACTCCCCGCATTTCACAGAACCCGGAGGTTCATTACCGCACTCACAAGCGTCCGCCACATGTCTCTATCCTGGGCCAGCCCAATCCAGTCCATATACACATCCCACCTCCTGGAGATCCATCCTAATATCTGCCCATCTACGCCTAGGTCTCCTTCCCTCCGGTTTCCCCACCAAGACCCTGTACACCCCCTCTCCTCACCCATACGTGCCACATGCCCAGCCCATCTCATTCTTC
>Ga0123357_10003990_pt1 | contig 17153 bp, 13 predicted proteins | sample TergutEmb28metaG_FD_89873 | JGI IMG/M metagenome (GOLD analysis project Ga0123357, IMG submission 89873) | Embiratermes neotenicus P4 segment gut microbial communities from Petit-Saut dam, French Guiana - Emb289 P4 | ecosystem: Host-associated > Arthropoda: Insects > Digestive system > Gut ... | reverse complement strand
TAGGCTCACCTTGGAGTGCCTACCACTGTACACACTGTTAGGCTCACCTTGGAGTGCCTACCACTGTACACACTGTTAGGCTCACCTTGGAGTGCCTACCACTGTACACACTGTTAGGCTCACCTTGGAGTGCCTACCACTGTACAAACTGTTTGGCTCACCTTGGAGTGCCTACCACTGTACGCATTGTTTGGCTCACCTTGGAACAGCCAGGCAACATTATACCCGTTTAAAATCATTTTGTCTGTTGGCAGTACCGTCTATAGTTTCAGCCACTGTGGGCATCATTGACAGAGGTACAAGCTACTCTCCGTACCAGCTAGGCCCTTCACTCGCATGCCAACACCTAGCATGTAATCTGGACACTCCTCTGTATTCTTGAATTAATATATTTTTTCCCCCTAATATGTGGAAGTGTTTGACTCTAAGAGAGTTGGTCTTGTGAGCCAATTGACAGTTGTTTGTTGAACAAAATGTTGTTTTGCTACGTATTTTTGTTTCGCTTGTTTTTCCTCCAGTGTTACACTTGTTAATTTACAATTATGCCTTTTGCCAAAGTACTTTGAAATGTTATTGGCAATTATTTTTGAAGTCAGCGGTTTGTGGACAGTGTGACATGTTCCAAGATCTCATATTCTTGGAGTTGTGTCTGGGAGGTTAGAAGTTGCAGACTGTTGTGCAGTTGGTGTTTTTGTGCTTGGTACTACTTTTACATGTTCCACATGATATTTGCCTCTTTAATCTCATATGCTTTTTTGATATACTTGTGAATTTTATTGTTATTTGCCATTTCATTGGCGGGCGCGTTGTAGATGTAGATGGTGTGGCTGTTCGTTAAATTTCTGTTTTGTCACATATAGAAATGCCAGTTGTTGATGTGTCCTATTAGTTGTGACCTTTATTTTGGTATTGGTACCTTGTTGATTATTTCCCCCAGTGGTGATATTTATGTATTTGGGAGTTAGATGATGTGATCGACACATTTTATGGAACCAGGTGACTGGGTTTGTTTTTAGTACCGTACATTCGCCCTGCTTGAAATGCGAGGGATATCTTGACTCCTTGGAGTAAGTCTGTCTTGTCAGGTTGTGCCTGTTGCCGTCTACCGCCTCAAAATGTTGTAGAGTCGAAGGAAGTGTCCTGGTTTGAACACCTCTTGCAGTGCTGCTGCTGGAGCAGGCTGCAAACAGAGGCGGCAGATCATTACAAACTCTCCGCATAACATCGGTATGAGCAAGTCGTTAATGCTGTATTTTATTTACATTTTAATTGGGCGCCTGAACAGTGCCGTAACCTTTGATTTAGACGCACATGTTTTTTGTGGAATACGTGCGATTTTGTCTTGTAAATTCCTCTGTGAAGCTCCCACTAGACATCGACTTTCTTGCTTGGCATTAAATGTGCAAAGCAAGGGCATCTGTTTTACGTAAAAATCCGACTAACGCACAAGTGTATATTAACGCCACTCTGTTCACACATGCTTCAGGCCTCAGGGAGTACCGGTACATTTCGTGAGTAGGGTCAAAGTCCTGTTGGTATTACTGGATTATACGTTTTAGACCACTGTTAGGAGAGGCCTGTTCCCTTTTTGTTCTGCTTGTGACCTGATGCTGGCTGATGTAAACAGCCGAAACATGTAGCAGCTCTGAATTAAGGACCACTGTACTGTCAGTGTGACACCTTAGTCACTTTATTGAGTTGTTCTCTTACCTTCCTTGAATACTTGATAAATTGGCCTGGTGGGCGAAGTGTGCTTATCGGCACTCAAAGATAAATGTTACTAAATCCTCACGAAGCGCTTGGCAAGTGGGCGTATGCAGCTTTTGTTTGCTGACGACTTAACGAACTGCCGCCTTATGGCAGATAATTGTGTAAGTGTCTGATTCGTGAGTAACGCAACAGTTTCCATGGTTGAGATGGAGTGTAGGGTGTGAGTGATGTCACAGGCGTATTAAGGGTGGGGGTATTGATATACGGCATCGGTATACAGGGTGTTTCAGGGGAATCTGCCATAGGAATGGTGAGCGCTCCGAGATTGATGTACAGCGATATAACCAAACATACCTGTGTCCGAAGTTGAACAGGTAACGCCGCGAGAAAAGTGTGGGTTTGCGGTTCTGCGTACCGTACCTTTTAGCGTGATGGGCAGGTCCGTCCTTGGGGGGAAGTACGAGTTGCGTCCCGCGGTCAAGAAATTGTATCAGTTGCGTTCCAAGTTGTCAGTCCCAAACATGACGAGTTGCGTCCTGCGATTAGTAAGGAATTGCATCAGTTGCATCGAAAGTTATGGGTGTACAAAATGACCAACAATTGGAAGGTTCTTACAGTTTTATTGTAAAGGTAAAGCAATACCGTTACAGGTCTGTAGTGGCCCAGAGGGTTCCAGGAAGTTAAGGTTCCCAGATTTCATGACAACTGCACAGGATGGTGGTAAGGTTGTCAGCCTTACGCACCTGCCGCCTTTACCCGGTCTGGTATATCAGCAGTGTTGTAGCACAGCACCTTAACCACTGTGCTACCGCGGTCTGGTATATCAGCAGTGTTGTAGCACAGCACCTTAACCACTACCGCGGTCCCCCACAGTTTTACTGTACTTTACTTTATACACAATTATATGCACACATACAGAATTGTTGAATGATATCGACAACACGGCTTTTATATCATGTTATTGTCTAATGTTTAAGCCGTATTAAAAAATCTTTTCGGGGAAGAAGACAGGCACATTTCTTTCCTAATATCGCCCATTTCAAGTTATCTTTATGATCTGATGAAAACGTTGTGTGCGGAAAGAGTTTTACTGCAGTAAGTCTCGGAGTTCCAAGCACCTGACCCCTGAACTGTGCTTGTATAATTCTTATCCATTCTGCAGAATCGCCCATGTAATATTTCATTAACGTACTGTTGTTTCATGTCCAAAAGTTATTCAATTTGTTCTCCAAATATGTTTGATATTTGGTAGCGCATTTTTGTGCAAACAATTGTGTTCACTCGTGATACGAAAAAAGATCTTCGAAATATCAGGTTGAACAGATACCAATAATGGGAGTAGCAAGAACACAAATGTTAAGTCTGAAATTAATAAACTAAGCACAAATAAAAGATGCCAGTTTTTTGAAAATATTGTGTCTGTAAACGAGACATCAGAACAGAACTGGAATGGATGTTGTAATATAGATATTGTATTTACGTTGGATCAAACAAATGTTCCTTTATTTGTGGCATCAAGGTAATTTTTAGTATTATGAATTTACATTTATTTTTAAAATGTGTAACTTCCGACCTAAAATCTCTTAGCCCACTGTGGTTTGACATGCGTAGTGTCTGTTATCTTTTGTGCAATAACATGCACCTTGACTGAAGTGGCAAGTGGCATCGTAAGTGCAAGCAACAAGGAACTACAAGTGTGTTTTTGATAGAAATTTATACGACACTGGTGAAACAAATTCGATTCTTGAAGTCAAGTTAACCCTATACTGGCCAGATTTAGAGGAGACTAAGTTTTTTTTTTTTTTTTAAAGTGTAGCTGATTTTCTAAATCTTCGTGTAATGGCACTTCTCATTTTGATGTAGGTCTCATTCTGTATTTTTTGCAGTGCAGATACAAGAACAAACATTTTATGTTGCGCACTGTGAAACAGTGCATTGAAGTGGGCATAGAATAACTGACATGCGTTTATGGTCCTCAATGATGATGCAGTACATTCGGACAAAACAGGCGGAAGAAAAATGGAGTCTGCATCAATATAGTTTTCTAGCAGGTAGCTGCAAAACTGTTCCACTCGCTTGTCGTTCCAAAGTTTGGATAAAAATTCCAACGCAAAGCAGTCGCCGACTACCGCCGGTGGTCAAAGCGACAGTTCGAATATTGTCTTCAAGAACTGACTTAACTCAGAGCCTTTCTTTCCATACTGTTTGCTGAGTCCCAAAGATTGTATTTTCAATGTTGAGGTGTGTCATCCCCGTTCTGTGGTATAATACAATGTGATAATATGTATCTCTCTATATTTAGTCAACACAACTATATTTATTTTCTCTTATGTGTGTTAAAACACTACATGTTTCGGCCCTCTGTGTGGGCCATCGTCAGGTGTGTCTGGAGGTTGTCATACAATGCATGGAGGAGGGGGCGAGATCTCGTTATGTGGGTTTTCTTATTATGTAATGCATTACGTAATATTGGTATTAATCCTCTTAATGTTACGGCAGCACGAGGTATTTCGTGCTTCTGCGTATATGATACAAACTGCTTATTCTTGGAATATTAGTACTATTCTAGGTAGACCGTGTCTATACCGTTCAGCACTATATTGACACTGGTATCATCGTGCTTATGCTCGTGCAGTCTTGGTGTGGTGCTAATTCCCTTGCCCTGTGGAATAATATTGGAATTAGATGTTTGAATGAGCTGTCCGCTATCTTGTGGAGGCTACGTTTTTTGGCGGGGAAGTATTTACTCACTTGTGTGTGTGGTGGTTCCTCGCTCTGGTCCTGGTGCCGTTGCCATTGTATTTTCCGCCACGAGCTCTGTTCTAAATGGGAACGACATGCTTTAATTTCCAAGTCTGGCCACACTGTTGTGACTGCGTTATGAATGGCGGTTTCGAAGTCAGCATAAACAACTGCTGGAAAAAAACATTCACACCAAGTTTTGCAGCCTCTGATACTGCAACTCTGAATACATCCTCACAGGACGTTAGATGTTTATTGGCCGGTAAGAAAAATGCAAGTTGAACATAATGAGTTCATGAATTGTAAATAGTTGGTGGAAAACTGCGGTGTTGATTTGAATATCCCGTCAACGTAAAGCACATCAATGGAGCTGAAAACTGTAAGTTATTCTGCATAAAAACATTACAGTAGTTTTTTTCCCAAGTCATTAACTAGCAAGTTCTGTCGAACTGTTAACACTGGTACAGCACTTAATGCTTCATGAGTTTCTTCAGTATCTGTTGGGAGAGGAAGCAGTTGGGAGAAGCTTGCTTTATGCATGTTCCTGCTAATGTTCCTTATGTCTTTATAAGTCAGAGTATCCAACTACTGGCTGCGTAGTTCTTTGTGTATCAGTTTGTGCGGTCTTTCACACAAGTCCTCCATTGCTTTCCTTTTGACTGAATTATTTAATATCTGTCGGTTTAAGCAGGCTTTCCTGTCTGCATCATGGTTGCGCATCACATCTCCCCACCCCCGGAAAATCTCTGGACTCTCGTTGCACTTTATGTAGCATTTACATTTTGTGTCAGTACAACACCATCGCTCCATTTTGTCAGCAAAATGTTTTTGGAAATGGAACTTGTGGAAGCCCTGAATGACAAGGATATCTACCTGAAAATTGGCCGCGGGACGTAACTAATTCTCTGACCCTCGAGAGCCTGGTACACAGCTGTTATGCCTGAAACGTGACAGCGGGACGCAACTAGTACTCTGACCCTAACAGCCCGGGACGCAACTGATACACAGCCGTTATCTGAAAAGTGACCGCGGAACGCAACTAGTAATCCCCGGTCCTTGGGCCCACAGCCAAGCCAAGCCATACGGAGGCGAGTGTGCTATGTAAAGTACTTGGAGCCCTAAGGACGATTTTTATGAAAATAATGCGAGTTTGGTGCTTATAAAATTGTCCTTAGATCACTCATATGTTAATTAGATATTAGGGACAACTGTTAACATGACAGGAACTATAAGTTCCTCCTCGTTTCATTACGTATTTGACAGTAAGTAGAGCTATAACTGCTATCAATATCTAAAACCTAATCTCACCATTATCTGCGTAACCTTGCAACGTCGGATATCGGTATATTTTGTTATCGTGTACTTTAATGTAAGGAACTTTCTTCCGAGGTATGGCGGATTCCTCCTGAAACGCCCTGTATATGGCCCATCTGCAATTAGCAAAATATTTTCACCCAGTGTCTCATATTTCTATCGCACGATATTATTTCAGTAACCAAGCTCCATTGAAATGTTACATAATGATGATATCCCGTTGTAAGCTCTTGACGCGGATCACATTTGGTGTTTTTATCGAAATCAAACAGAGGCGCAGATCCTTGTATTGTGTTTAATTGAAATATTGAACAGTGACAGCATCACATTTGGTGATTCATATCGATATCAAACGGAGGCGCGGATCCTTGTACTGTGTTTAATCGGCTTGTTACCGAGGCCAGATATTTAAACGCACTTCTCACGCGCACAGCAGTTGTGTTCGCAATATAATTTATGTTACAAATTCAGCGGCTGTTTTTGTAACTGGACCAATTCCCCGTTGCAGTATCAAAAGGAATTTTGCTGGTGTTTTAGTAATGATTTGCAGAACAGCTGACTTTGTGCACAGACTTGCGGCCCCTGCGGAGTACAAAAATGGCGATGGTGCTGGGACTGCGTGAGATACAGGAGGTGAGGCGAGGTGAGGTGGCAGCTAAAATAAACCGAGCTGCAGTTAGCTGGAGAGCTTGGCTCATGTAAACCGTCCCGAGATAAGGGGACCAGAGACTGCTGTTAATGTGTTCCGTCTCGCCAATGTGACAATTTTTGGCTGCCTGGCAAGATACTGGATTTGTGGCAGCTTAGCAGATGACAGACTGGATATCGCGACCGAACTATAGTAATGTGTCGCCCACTGTCCTGTCTAGAAGTGTAAACGGTACAGTAAACAGAACTCAAGGAGCAGAGTCCTTCATAAGCTAACAGTTCCAAAGCTGGTCGAGATATCGCCCGCATTTGACGCAACCCGAAGGTTCATTATCAATTCTGCAGCCCGCCACTTGTCCCTGTCGACAGCCACCTAAGTCCAGCCCACGATTCGTTATCGAGTTTCTTCAACGTCCATTTGAATATTATCCTTCCATCTACTCGTTAGTCTTACAAGTCCTTTCAGGTTTCCCTACCGAAAACCTATATGTGTTTTTCCGCTACCCATACGTGCCACGCGCCCCGCCGTCTTGTTCTTCGAAAAACACTCGGTAAGGAATACAGTAATCAACTCATTATGCAGTTTATGCCAGTTTCCTGTTAATTTCTTTTGCTAATGTCCAAATATCTTTATCAGCATCCTGTTCTCGAACACTAAGCCTGTGTTATTGCTTAATTGTGAGAGACCAAGTTTTAGACTCATACAGAGCTGTTGAAGATTGGTGAAATTGGTGCAGTACATGTCCTATATACCTTCTGTTTGTTTTAAGACTTCGATTGTGTTCCTCGCAGGACAATCGCAAGACGTGTCATCATGCTGTGGGACCATTGCTGAGATTGTTGTTATTATTATTATTATTATTATTATTATCATCATCATCATCTCCTTTATGCAGGGTATTTATACTTATATTCCTGAGACAAACTATGTCCCTAAGGAATACAGTGTTGCAGATATTCTGTTACTATTCATGGTGCTTATATCGTTAGTTTCAGTGTTGAATCTATTGTACTTTTACATTAACACTTCCCGAGGTATGTGTGCAGTGCCCAATATGGCTGTTTTCTGTAGTTCCTTGACATTATTATTATTATTATTATTATTATTATTATTATTGCTGCTGCTGCTGCGCGTTGACATAGTAGCGTTTTGAATTTTCTTTCCGGTGGCCGAGGTGACGACTGACAGTGTGTGTGTCATTTGGCTGCAAGAAGTAAGTCGTTCGTGATGGCTTAGCGCGTGCGCAGCTGAAACTTACAGAATGCACATGTGAGCGTCGCATTGCCTGTCTGTCTGTCTGTCTGTCTGTATCAATAGAACCTGAGGACCCTTGAAGTGAAGTGAAATTCAGAGATAAGATATGGGTTTCACATTTTCATAATGGAGTTTCCACTGGCACTAAACGATGTGACATGCATCAGTTGTTGGGTAACTGCAAACGAACCGAGGCTCCTGCAGCAGCTGATACACATCGCATCGTGTAGGCTCATCATAAACACGTGAAGTTGGTACCGTCTGTTGCAGTTTCCCTGTATTTTCGTGACATTCGGTACGTGTCACGTATTCGGTAGTTTTACCGGCAGTGCATGAAGGCGACCTGCGTGTATTTGTGCGCTTATCTCGAGGTGCGTATCTTGCCGACTGATTGTAGGCAGGGAAACTTGTTGTAGGACTGACATACACAACTGAGCACTATATGCCTGCTAATCGAGTGTTCAGGTTTAGAGATAAGGAAGATGCAGCTTAGATTTGCAAGTGATAAATCGGCATGCGCGTCAAACCTACGGGTGTGGGACGCGAACAGGGTCGGTTGGTTGGCAGAACTTTGCGATGCGAACACAGCAAGCAGGTTCGCAGCGATATTGCTGATCTTTGGCGACTGACAGGTGCTTACCGGATTGGGTTCATCGCCAGTGTGAATGAGCCTAAGATTTGGATTGTTTCACTGCTTGGCCCTGAAGCTGACTGTACTACAGTGCTTCGAAACGTCGGTAACTACACGTCTACATAGCATAACATCCCTGAAGACTTGAATCTTGGTCAGCATTACTTTCTGCATTAGCCCAGGATTTAATTTTTTGGAACTGCGTTTAGTGGTGGCTAAGATGTATTGTAAATGTATGTATGTATGTACCCACATGAGAGACCGTTGAATTGTTTAAGTGCAGATGAATTGAAATTTTACGACAGTGTCCTGTACAGTACTTCGTTTTGTAATAGGCATACCACCACAATGCCCTGTACGGTAACACACCAATACATCCACAACTTTTAAAACACAATATAAGCAGTTTTTGATGGATTAGAAGTTTGTCAGCCCGAATTGATGAAATTAGGGATTGTGCGACAGTACAGAAAGTTTTTGCCCAGCGCTGACTTCACGTTGTTAGCCCGGATGTTCGGACTGGCAACCACCACCAGGCTGCAGGCTGGGCACCAGTTGTTGCTAGGAAGATGCAAATCGCACGTGTAAGCGATGGCTGTAACCGGGATGGTGATACCTGATACTGGGAGCGTATCGGTGGCCCTGTCGGACGAAGTGTTCCAACATGTCTACAGGCCTCTGTAGCATTATTGGAATATACGTATAGACCTGTGTAACAAATTATTACAACATACCTACAGGCTTCTGTAACAAATTTTTTCGCATAATACCTGTAACTGAGAATGTTTTTGCATGCCCTTAAGTTGTCTCGTCGATTGTAGTAGATTTGGTGCATAAACTGTTGACTGTTTGTAAAGACCAGAATTAACCGCAATTATATTTAAACACCCAGTCCGTACCGCGCAGTAAACACAATCCGTCTCGTTTATAAAAACCGGCCAGTTATTGTTGTATAGGGAAATAATCGCTGTTTGTTCTGAGATCCCCACAAAACACGTAAACGCACTGTGTGGGCAGAACGTGGAATTGCAGAATGTTAAACGTGGCGGTACATATAGTGACCACTGGGCTGTAAAGGAGTGTAGTGCAATCTTTTATGGCACAAGGGCCACTTGAAAATGTTGCGCGGGCAGCCTACCGATCGTTGACAGTAAAAGTCTTATTTTTTCAAGGAAAATTTATTTTATGCTAAGCCATTAAGGGACTGAATTTAATATTAATTAATTGTTAGTGTAATGTAGTATTAAAATAGTAATTATTATAATGCACTTTGTAGGACTCTCATTGTTTTTAGGTACAGAAGACCGGCATTGACAAGCCTGCCCTGTTCCTTCGTCATTGATAATTTTGTTAATAAATACGCAGACTTAAAACTGAGCTTACCACCCCGTGTTTTACGCTTCTTCCACTGTAAACTTTCCAACATAGGATTTATCCAACGCAGTGTACACGAAGATCGTTACAGTGTGAATATTGTTTAATAGATTTAACTGTTCGTGCTATGTTAACCAAATAAAACATAAATTCCCTTTACGGTTACGTGGAAGCAAACGTTGTGTTCAGAAACTGTCGCGCGCCGCAGACATGTATCCTCTTTGTTCTTTACTTCTTTAAACGGTTGTTAAGGATTTACTGCCTGTCTGTCGTGTTGCTGCGTCCGGTCGGTTTTGCAGACAGCAGAGAGGTCATGCGCGTTTATATTGGGCCTTGTTATCTTTGATTAATGCGCTGGAGCCACACATTCTTCCTTCTGCATTTTGCGTCATTCATCCTTCGTACGCACGTTTCAAGTCAACCATTCCATTTTAGCGCAGCAAACAGCATTACAGATCGTCAGTAAACGGCAGGTCATCAGAATTACGTGTAGCTACTTGTGCTACATTCAGTAATAAAAGTCGGAATGTTCAATTGAAGGTGGGTGCACGAGCAGCACAGAGATACCGCTACACGTGCATGTGGACAGTACACACGTGCTGTTTTCATTCTAACCTGTATTGTAATTCGAAATGTGACTGTGTAGTAGTATTCAAAAGCTCTTATGCCATTGTTATGCTGCAGTTGTTTTCAAGAAGTCCATGAACTACACATTTATTTAGTATGTGTGTGTGTGTGTGTGTGTGTGTCAGTTGAGCTTAGTGTGTATTGGACGCCTTGCCAGTGCTCTGCTGTGAGGGTGGTTTTGACCCTGTGCTTTGGGATAGCGCGTCGTGCATTCCTGATCCTCTGTATCCCAGTGGTTACTTCACGTGCTACCAGGTTTGACATACAAAAATTCTACGTCTCGCGCACAAAATGCATTTTTGTATTTTGTGTGGATTGCAGAACAAAATGGGTTAATTCCTGTATATAAGCCTACAGCGTTAAATGCTTGGTTTTTGTAATGGGCACGAAGTGTGTATACTGCGCGGTACGAACTGCGTCTTCAAATATAACTGATGTTAAGTGCAGTCTTCAGGGCCTTCCACTGCAGAGACCGGGGTTCGTTTTCGGAGTAGTCCGTGTTGAATGTGTGATAGCGTGGCACCAGGACAGGGTTTTCCCCTAGTATTTCGGCTTGCTTCTGTCAGTATCTTTACACCATTGCTCCATACTGATTTTTATTTACACATTGCTCTCACCAGAAAGACAAAAGGGCGGAGCCTGGAAGCGTCCCAAAAATCAATGCTATTTCGGACAACGGGGAGCTTTGGACAGGGAAGTACTGGAACTTCTGTTCAATCATTAAAATGTTACCACAGCAAAATCCCTGATAACTGTTGGCTGGTCACCAGGTCTGATACGATCCCTATACCTGCCGGCAATTGAACTGCGGTCATCCGCCCGCAGTTTACTGCTGAGCTGTCGCGAATAATGCCCTGTTAATAATTAGGCCTGAATCATCTGAAATCCGAGTCCGGTGGAATGTACAGTGCTGTACTTGCTATGCAGGAGACACCTCTAAATATAGATGGCGGTTGACCCGTAATATTTATGTTTCGCATATTCTCACTACACAATCTTGCTGTTTGCTGGCGCCAACGTGCTCCTCGTGCGCACCGTGGCGATTTGTCAAGCCCTGCTGTCCGTAAAATATGCCTATGTTACAGTTTGTAACCGTATTTTAGTTTCCGCTATTTGCTGTTCGTTTCGACATTCTTTGGCAGCCCATGGCTGTCACAGTGTGACACCGCAGTCCAGCTCACTTTTCTACGGCCTTTGCTGCAAGATTCACTGAATGTTCCATCTGTGTCTTGGTCTCCTTCGTGTATAATGTTTCTTGATTTGTACGTGATGCATAAGGCAGTGTTTTAAAGTTTACGTTTCTTGGCAGGAGCTGTGGGGCCTCTTGAAGCTGTGGGCGCCCCAACGAGACGATGTGTTCTTCCTGTGCTGTGGACAGCCATAACCATCGCCCCGATATTGGTAAGCCACATAAAGAGTCAGGTGTTGAATAATGCATGCTGTTTGGAGAACGTGTTGTTTTGGACATGGAGGTGCTGAATGTGGATTTACTGTACATAGCTGTCTGAGAGTGACCATCGTTGAACACGTCTCCTGGCCTGAACATGACAGCACGAGTAATTACCATATGACAAGTACGTTGTACTTGAAACAGCTATGTTAAATAAAGATCACTGTAAGGTTATTAGTAGAATGTTGCATTTTTCACAGCGAGATGTGGAGGGAAGTGTTTAAAAAGTACAGGTATTGAAATTGTGTGAGTGTTGTGCTCATTTTGTGAACGTTTTGTCAAGAAGGTTTGTCAGCTGTGGCCAGTCTTAGGTTTGAATGCTGAAATTTACCCGCTTAGCATAAATTCAGTTTGAATCTCACATAGAACAGTTTATTTCCTTTAGATACACCATGTTGTGAATGATGTTTGGGGGAACAGTGATTGCATATTGAGAATGATACGGATATTAAAAGTTTCTTGTGTCAGCAGACTAGAGTTTTTATTATGCTAACCGGAGTAGCTTCAAGGGTGACTAAGGACATTGGTGTCTCCAGTGGATCATATACTGGAGGTCTCCACTCTGCTTTGGTTAATTGCAGCTGATAGTAATTACCTAGTTTTGCGTGAGTGAGTGGCGGTACTATTTCGCTGAATGTAGCACGGTGTGAGTGAGTGAGTGGCGGTGCTGTTCCGCTGAACGTAGCACGGTGTGAGTGAGTGAGTGGCGGTGCTGTTCCGCTGAACGTAGCAAGGTGTGAGTGGGTGAGTGAGTGAGTGGCGGTGCTGTTCCGCTGAACGTAGCACGGTGAGAGTTGGTGAGTGAGTGAGTGGCGGTGCTGTTCCGCTGAATGTAGCACGGTGTGAGAAGGTGAGTTAGTGAGTGAGTGGCGGTGCTGTTTCGCTGAACGTAGCACGGTGTGAGTGGGTGAGTGAGTGAGCGAGTGAGTGGCGGTGCTGTTCCGCTGAATGTAGCACGGTGTGAGTGGGTGAGTGACTGAGTGGCTGTGCTGTTCCGCTGAATGTAGCACGGTGTGAGTTGGTGAGTGAGTGAGTGGCGGTGCTCTTCCGCTGAATGTAGCACGGTGTGAGTGGGTGAGTGAGTGGCGGTGCTGTTCCGCTGAACGTAGCACGGTGTGAGTGGGTGAGTGAGTGGCGGTGCTGTTCTGCTGAATGTAGCACGGTGTGAGTGGGTGAGTGAGTGAGTGAGTGGCGATGCTGTTCCGCTGAATGTAGCACGGTGTGAGTTGGTGAGTGAGTGAGTGGCGGTGCTGTTCCGCTGAATGTAGCACGGTGTGAGTGGGTGAGTGAGTGAGTGAGTGGCGGTGCTGTTCCGCTGAACGTAGCACGGTGTGAGTGGGTGAGTGAGTGGCGGTGCTGTTCCGCTGAACGCAGCACGGTGTGAGTGGGCGAGTGAGTGGCGGTGCTGTTCTGCTGAATGTAGCACGGTGTGAGTGGGTGAGTGAGTGAATGAGTGGCGGTGCTGTTCCGCTAACTGTAGCACGGTTTTCAATTAATGTCTTTGTTTCAACGCTGCTGATGCTGGACCGCTCACGATATTATTACAAGCTTTCTGTCCAGTTCCTCTGTGCCTCTGTGCGTGTCTACAAGGTGTATCTTGCCAAATATCGCTGTGCGGAAGGAACGAATGAAGTACCTTAAGACGGCTCTCTTTTCGACACTGCTCTTTACAATAGGACGCCCAGTTAGCAACTTAGACTCGTATTTATGATCGGCGGCAGCAGAGGACATCCCAGAAGCAGCTGTTTCAGCTGAGTTCCCTCCTCCCCCCTCCCAAGTCTCAAGCGATTCTCCACATCGTTTATTGCGTGATAAATTTATACTTCCGTGTTTCCATGCCCTTACGGGAAATACGGGTTCGGCTTACGACGGCTCACTTTTGCGACCGTCGTACAAGAGCCAATTAGGCCGTAGGTGCAAGGGTCGGCTGTGCACTGAATCTGTCTTCCTGTCATGAGGCAGTGATGTGTGGCGGTGTGGCAAGTGGATGGCCGCGGTCTGTCGTTTGTTTGCTTCCCTTGTTACGGTTGCCAGTGACAGGACACTGTGTGTTCACAAACTGGAGTTGTGGGAATACTGTTCGATAGACAATTTTCGTAGAAGGTATCCCAGTACATACAGATTATCGTTGGCTCGGCTGTTCGTCGCTCTGTCACTCATACGGACCGACAGCAGGTTGTGGCTGGAAACAGGTCAGTGATTGGTATAATATAAATGTACGTATTGGAAGATACAATAATTACAGGTACGTAATTACGAGGAGTGAGAACTCATTTGTTTTACGTAAACAAATTTGAAAACATGTTATGTAAAACTGTCGGCCTATGTAAAGTGTTGTTAGCTAACAGCTGGCACGAGTTTTGCTAACTATGTGCACAACCAATATTACTGTGTATACGGACAACTGATGTTACCAGTGTTACTGTGTAGAAGGTGACTGCTCTCTGTGTGTCGGTAGAATGATGGTAATGTTACTGCGGTGCCTGTGTAGAGCAGGGCTGTCTAACGCACTGCCGGCGACCATGTTATATACATATACTTACTTACAGTATATACATGTACTGGAAATAAACTACATAGCAATTGAGGCGATTAGGTTTACGACTGGTTGTTATTGCACTGTGGGCCGCCAACGGGGCGACAATAACGGTTGTGGTCGTTTGGGGTGGGAAATAAAGGGAGAAATTTAGACACCCCTGGTTTAGGGGTTGCTTGTTTTATCAAACAAACAACACTGGTCTGACCTTCAGTTTGTTATCTCTCTGACCTCCAGACGCGCCCTGTACACTACCCTGCCTTAGGTACAGTCAACACGGGGTTCCAGTCTCCTGGTGTGTGACGCCGTTGTGACTGGTAAATAGTACCAACATTTCAGAGGAGTGTGTTGCCTCCATCTTCAGGGTTTGCGGTCCAGAGTGAGTCACAGTGTGAAGACATTTTAGTGCCGCGTGCTGTGGCAACTGAAACCGCCTTGTGGTTCCCACGGAATCAAATGACATCAACAGACGAACGAACGAACGAAGTGCCTCCCCGCTTAGGCCTATTGTATAATTATGGCCAGTTGACAAAATTAGAAACATGCAATACCGTATGGCGGTGTGGTTTTGAGCAGCTGTGGGCGTTGCCTTGTTGTGGCCTGTCGCAGGCTCACACAGTTACAGCATGCAGAAAACCAGCAAGTCCTTCAGACTGTGGCAGATGTAATGCATCTGGGAAGGACGGCGAACATTCAGTCACATGCATGAAGAAAGGACGACTGTATTGTAGGTGAGGAATGCCAGCAGCTACCGTTCGGTCCAGAATCTTTTGTCGTCCCATTCGCTGTCTGAAAACAAAGATTACAATATACAGGACTATAATTGTGTCGCTTTTATTGTGGGATGAAACTTGGTCTCATGTTAGGGAAGAACATATGGTAGTTAATATTAGCCGAAAGTTAATCTTGAAACTAGGACGTGACGGTGTGGATTGGATTAATTTGGCTCAAGGTAGAGATAAGTGACGGGCTGTTCTCAACGCTTTAGTGAACCATCGAGTTTTGTGAAATGCGGCCAGTCTCTGAGTTGCTGAGGAACTAGTAGCTTTTCAAGTAGGACTTCTGCCATTGATGTCAGTTAGCTATCCCAGGCTGTCTGTGAGGGAATGTGGGGTCGTTTGTTTTGCCGCCACGTTTTGTTACAGCAATGCTGGGCCAAACGCGCTCTGAATATTTGCGTTTTTAGCGATGTCAAGATAACCCCTTGTGTGGAGGTCACATCCGTCCGTCCGTCTGTGACGTATCAGCCGTTAAACTGCTTATAGGCTTTTTGTGACGTTCGGTATAGAAGGTGTGTACTCGCAATTTTCAAATTTCACAGCCGATTTGTGTGAAATTCGGCAGAAGAGCCTCCATATAACGCTGTTGGGTATTTATGAGTTTCGTGAAGAGCGTCGCAGGGAAGGCCGGCCTTACTCTTATTATGGGTATTAATGAAATTGCGTTTGCACGTGTACCGTGAGACCGTGCGACATTCTGACAGCCTCACGCAGTACCCATTTGCAGGCTTGTCACTAACGGGGTAGAGAGTGCATGTGTGTCAGATGTGTGGTGAATTCAGAACATTTCGCTCTAACGGTACGATCGACACAGTTCCGGCCGGCCGGCAGTGTGCCGTGCGGTAGGCGGCAGTTCACCACGTTGGACGAGATCCAACGAACAGGAACATTTCAGCGTAAAGAGGATAAAAATGGGATACACATTCATGGTACCGGCACCACGAGTGTCATTGGGACGCTCGGGTCGGCGGACTGGCACAGGGATGGGTAGGTGGCGTGAGTTCACACTTTGGTTAACTGGCAGTTAGCGCTGTTGTTTGCAGCGCCGGATATCCGAGTACTGGGGCGTCTATACCGGAAGTGCAGAAGGGACAGGAATTGGCTTCAGTTAACGGCGTTTGGCTTTCCTGGCGCCTGCTTGCCTGCCTGTGCCTGTTTCCCCTTCTTGTTGTAGAATCGTCCATTCTGTCCATACGAGAATGATGCGAGGATTCAGGTTTGTCTGATGTGACGCCGTGTTGATGGGCGAGTTGTTTCCGATGTTTCGAAGGATGCCAGTGCCATCTTCAGGGTCAAGCAGTTCCTTGAAGATACTGCACCGCCACACATACACACGCCGGGAACCGGTGACCCAGCGTCACGGCCTCACAGCCCATGAAAACCTAAACCCTCAACAGCACCGCTGTGAGCACCTCCGTGTTTGGTCTTGCAAGCCATTTTAAAGTAATTTAACAAACTAAGTTTGCTGTCAGAAGTAGGCTGTGTACACAACTCAGAGCGTGCGTGCAACAGAACACACACCTGTGACGAGTGTTTGTTGCTGTGCGATCAGAATATTGTATTTGCTTGGAGAAGCTGAAGTGTATTTATATACCTATACAGTTATATTTTAATTAAATGTACGTGTGCTGCATGCAGATCTATAAATTCAGGTGCGAGGAATAGTCGCGCAATATTGCAGAACAAGACTGTTTGGTAACCTGTTGGTTGCTGCACTAACCGTTGTGTGTCGTCGGTTTCCCTGTAAACCCGTAAGAATTATACGGGAAAATGTTTTGGGCGTCAAGTGGGTTCTGAAGCGCGTTCGCAAAATTGCGGAGAGCGGCTATTAGCTTCGCCATGTCTATCTGTCTGTCCGCTTGAAACAGCTCGGCTCCCACTTGGCGAATTTTCATGAAATTTAATATTAAATTATTTTTCGAAAATCTGTCGATAAATTCAAGAGCCATAAAAATCTAATAGCGATACTTTACATGAACACCAATATACGTTTTTTTAAATCAAATTTCGCTGAATTCTTCCTAGAATTTGTAACGTTTCAGACGACAGCTGTAGAGAAAATCAAAACACACATTTTATGGGTCCCC
>Ga0123357_10003989_pt1 | contig 17156 bp, 11 predicted proteins | sample TergutEmb28metaG_FD_89873 | JGI IMG/M metagenome (GOLD analysis project Ga0123357, IMG submission 89873) | Embiratermes neotenicus P4 segment gut microbial communities from Petit-Saut dam, French Guiana - Emb289 P4 | ecosystem: Host-associated > Arthropoda: Insects > Digestive system > Gut ... | reverse complement strand
TAGAGAAAGGAATGAAACTTTGCACCGCTGTGCAGGAGGGTTGTGGCTACAAGGACACACTGCGCGCGCATCGCTACTTTGCTCTGTTGGCAAAATATTTCACTGTGTGCATTACTTATCAGCTGCCCCTTGTATAAACTGACACTTGTATCAAAACGAAACATTGTAATGTTCAGTTCACCTGTTCCACATCTTGAGAGACTCAGCACAGCCTGATATGATAGCCAAATTGTCAGAACTGAAAGCAACAGTTCTCACTTCTGAGTGGTGACCTTGAGAACTAATCTTGCGCAGACACCGACTCTCAGCTTCTTTCAATGCTACGTGCAGCGAATAGAGTCCTACAGTGTTATTGTACAGCACCACTGCGACCTGCTGAGACACATAATTCTTACATACTGCATCTTCAGAATACAGGTAAGATCTTTTCCTGCTTCAACATTAGACAACAAAAGGATGATCTTAAATTGAAATACTAAGAACAAAAACGCACACATCTGACTGGAATAATGGGAAGGAGGGGCTTAGAATTCATCATTCGTTGAAAGGTTATTTACTTCACAAAAATAAATTATTAGCTTTATGCTGGTGCCAAACCAGGAAATTCATGCACAAGTCTACTTACAATATTATATATTTTCTCTCTTCCACGAGAATAAACATTTCTCTTAATGGATTTAAGGTGCAGAACCCTCCAATATTCACACGCAAATTCAACTTAAGTATGATTTTCATCTGCAGTACTGCCATTCATCCATGTTTTCAGAAAAGTGCATACTATGGTAGCACAAAAATGTTCAACAGAGTACCAGATAGTCTCAAAATGGTAATGAAAAGAATCATTTTAAAGCAACAGTAAAAACATATTTAGATAAACACAACTTTTACTTTGGTGATAAAATCATGATGTTTAAAAATGATTTATCGTCCTTCTACAGGAAATCGCACATGCGCTTATAGTAACATCGCAACTGATCAATAGTTTTCACGCACACACTTACACACACACACACACACACACACACACAAGGATGGTGACTCTAGCAGGCATGATGATAAATGCTCATGTTTCATAGGAAATGAGAAATTTCACTCCATTGGACATTCCCTTGCAGTACCGATACTCAGCGTATTCTCAATGCTAATGTATAAAGTAGCCAATCTCAAATGTACTAGTTTTCAGTTCCATTTTATACTGAACACAGGGCTGGAATATGTCCATATTATATGCCTTCTGAAGTTTGAATTAATGTGCTGTTTTTAAAGTATGCTGAAACTGGACACTTTAATCACTATAATTGAGAAAATCATGATAAAGGTAATAATGGAAACATTAAGATCGATATGGAAACTGATCTGGCACAGGGGATTAGTCAGTTCTTTGAAAAGTTAAAATAAACTTAGTTTAAGGAAGTGGCATTGTTTAAAAGACATATATACCCTTAGTTCCTCTCCTCTTCCCATCACAAGATCAACAGACTTCACTCTGCCATCAGCCACCTTGATAGTAGTCAGTCTTCGCACCTCATCTTTCAATCCTGGCTGCTGCTGCTGCTGCTGCTCCTGATCAGGGACTGTTGCACCAGCACTAGAACAGTCACAGCATGTAATGTGTTCCTTTTTGGGTAATTCCCCGGCGTCTGAATTCTAATAGCCGATGTTTCGCAACTCAATGTCGGTTCCATCTTCATAGGCAGGTGAGTGAAGTATCATACTTCATTCAGCTGCCTATGAAGATGGAACCGACAGTGAGTTCCGAAATGTCAGCTATTAGAACTCAGATGCCGGGGAATTACCCAAAAAGGAACACATTACATTTAGAACACGGTGAAAGCTTGAAAACAAGAAAGTCACAGCATGCTTGCTTGGAAAACTCACTACACAATATAAGTTGGAACACAAAAGACTAACTACTAAAATAGCTAGATTGGTAGATTTACAAGTGACTTAACTGCGCTGCTTCTCTGTGGCTATCATAACAAACTACAATTCAAATTCAAGCTTCAAATGATAAAAGAATCAACACCTATAACAAAATGTACATACTTCCTCAAAATTACAGAGCCATGCATTTGTTCTAATCTCACAATATATACATCTATGTCATGGCTGAGAAAGAACATTAAGTCCATATTAACTTCTCAGTGCCAAAGACTTACATTTTTCTTTATAATGCCAACTTTTGGTTACTGTATCTTTTAAATATCAATTACTGGAAAACAGTTCTAAAATCGGGAAATGTTTGATGTAGATCCTTTGCTACATACCGCAGCCTGAATAAACTAGTGAAGATATTCATTTATCCCCTACAATTTGACATGTCTTTCAGTTTAAAATCTGTATAAGAAAATCCCTTGTTTCACTATAATCATTATTCACTGAACATCCATAGTATTTTCAGTCACCCTGGAACCAACACACATGAAGTGAACTGAAGTGAAGTGAAGATTGAATCTATAGGACCCTTCTTTACAAAAGCAGAGATACGCACATTCACAATATACAGAATATTACAAATTGAACACTTAGGAATACAATCGACTATTAATAAAAACTATGGTTTAAATTTGGGACTGAAATACATACTTTAACCACCTTGAAATCAACATATAAAATGAAGGCTTACTGTTATTTGGAAACACTATAAAGTAACATATATTACCTATGACCTCAAAGCATAAAACATTACGTATTAATTAACCAATAACTCAGAGCTATAAACATGACAGTCTGTTCTTGTCTCTGATTGCACTTTCTATTCTCAGTAATTTAAGAAGACATTATGATTAATTAAGTTACTCTGCAGCTTTCTTCCTTTCCTTGCGTTGCCTCTTCCTCAGGCGCATTTTGGCATCCTGATCAGAACAAAAACAGAATAACTCAATTTGGCCATCAGTTCCATGACAACCAACAACATATCCTGTTGTGTCAGTTGTAAGTGATGTCACTCGACCCCGGGCAGAACGGAGGATTGAGCCAGCCTTACTACACTCGAAAGGACTCTGGAAACACAACATTTAATTCAGTTAAGTGGAAGAAGAACAGATTTAAGGTACATTAATTGGCACAAGCTCACTCAAATTTATTCATGACCAGTCAAATATTATCCACAGTAATTTACTTTTGTGAAAATTTTATGTCATAGATTATGATACAGAGAGTACTTGAAATTTTTAAACAGCAGTACATACTAATTCCTCAAGCTCACCATTTAAGTTGAATGTGTGACACTTAATAGACAATGTCACTAAAATAAAAATAAAAAAAATGCTAGCTACTGGACATACAACAAACACCGAAATGGCACACAGCAGTGTTTTTCAAGCTTGGTTCCTTGGAAACCTAGGGTTTCACAAAGGTGTTCCAGACTTTCTAAACTGCTCCACAATGACACGGGCCATGAGCATGAAACTTTCAGTTTTCATACCAAATTTCACTGGCTGCTTTATGATAAGGTTCTGATGACAGTGTTCAAAGTGAGTGAAGAAATGCAATTTTTTTGTCGAAAAAAATCAATTCTGTTAGCCAAATATTTCTCAGATGTTTTTTGCTTGCAGCAACTACATGCTGCATAACCGTCCCTATCTCTTTATTTTATTACACTAACAATATTTTGTGAATATAAAAGAAAGAGATTCTTCTCACTGCACAGTTTTCAAAAACTGTATCTAAAAAAATGCTATTCAAAGAAGAACGTCTTGGATTCCACAAGAAGAAGATAAATCATTACAGGTGGGAATAGGAAGCAGCTGTTTTACAAGCTGTGTAATCTGACACAAAGTTCTATGTGTATTTCATTACATGTTCTGTGCAACTTCTACACAGAAATTTGTAAAATTCTGTTCCTTGTGTAACACCCACCATATTTCATATAATACATGTAATGAGAATACAGTAGACACTTTATCACATACAGGTTTATAAGATGAAGGATCCTTCTGTATATTTTCATACGCTCAGTACTATGTAAGAAAGAACACATCATTTAAGTTACTCACTATTTCCTTTACATTACCGCTCTCTTCTCCAGTCACAAAAGCCTCTGCATCGGGCACTGCCTTCTCTATATTTGAGTCCTTAACAGATGAATCTTTGGGCATGATGCTCCATACTCGCAACTCACTGTCTCCACAACCTGTTATAAGATACTTGTCCTCTTTCACAAGAGTCAGTCCCCAAACCTTGAACAAAATCAGTGTTTACTGTTTAATTTTATAATTCATTATAAAATTCTTGAATTTGTAAGTTCCTGAAACAATCCCATTCATTCTCTAACATATATGAAGGGAATATTATTTTCTCCAATACTCTCCAAGGTAGATTAAAAAAAAAGTGTCCATGATCATGTTAAGGATCACATGTGCAAAATGAGTCAGAAATACTTTCATCACTCTGTAAATCTGAACATAATAAAATGAATAAAGATTATGTTAAATTATCATTTATCTTCCAAATGTACAGATACGATACAAGTAACCTCTCCTAATGCTTAATGTGCTAGAAATGATTATACTCACACTACAAAAACAGCATAAATTCCCACCATAAATTAAAGTGATTCTGTCAGCTGTACATGGCATATTAGACCACTACACACCTCATTCCAAACAGTATAGGAAGACAGGAAATATAACTTAACAGCAAGGATATTTGCATCTTTGCATCCTGGACCCTTCTCAGATGGTCATTCCCACTTAATAAAGTGGGGTGACAATGTCTGTTCACAAATGTAGATATGTTATACAATGTTACTTTTGTTATTAGGGTCAATTATAGTTTTGAAAGTATTATTATTTACATCTACAATGATTTTGCCTGTAATAAATGTTTCAGTCACACATAAGCTCAGAGTTTCCCTCTATCAATATATTTTGTAATCAGTGACTTACAAACAACATTTTGCACACAATTTGTGATTATATTCACAATCCATCTATATATCAAATTTCATATTCACTAATACAAGAAATAAATATTAAACATTATGACTATGCATCTATTTTTGCACTAATTACCCAGCATGTAAGTTACATCATATTATATTTACACCGTCAGCTGTACACTTTCTAAACAGTGATCTCATCATAAAAGTAAAAAAATCCCAAGTTTCCTGCAACTTTGTCCAATTTTAATCATATAAAATGACTGTAATTTTTTATTTTAACCAAATTAAAATACGATCAACAGATTTTACTAAAAATCCCGAATATAAAATTTTATGAAAATCTATCCAGTGAGAACCAAGCTGTTCCATGAGGAGAGACAGAAAAACAGGAAGATAGGCAGGCAGATAGATATCACGAAGCCAACAGGCATGCCGCATAATTTTTGCAAATGCATCTAACAGTAATTCCAAAAATGATGGGAATGCAAATAATAAAACATACTCAATTTCCAAACCATTAAATTAACAAATTCAGTGTTACCTCTGTTCTGTGTCCTACAAGAGTTTTAAAACAGTGGTTAGTGTCAAGGTCCCAGAACTTGACAAATGTATCTTTTGACCCTGACACCAAAACATTGTACTTCTCAAGGAAACATATTTGAGTCACTATTCCCTTGTGGCCTGTCAGTCTGTGTAGTCCAGCTTCTGCCACCACATCCCATAGAATTATATCTGTGTCCTGAAAAATAATACATATTTCTGAGAAAGGAAAGGTACTAAGTTTAAGCAATAAAACCTACACACAATGAAGTGTCCAGGGAACACGAAGTGTACGAGTGTGTAATATGGATGCAATCAGTGTTTGAAGAGCAAATGGATATAATCTTCGACATAACGTCTGCCAAGACCCTGGTTAATGGGAGGGGTGGAGAGAAATACTGTGTATTGTGTAACATTTTGATGTGGATGTTCCATAAAAAATGTAGATCCATTTGATGTGAAAAAACAACTGATGAACCACAAGAGTGAAACTGAAATGAATATATTAAGTCTCACAACTTCAGGCCTTTTGTACGCTTCATTAAAACAGGGTGATTGCACTTACATCATTTTTACAACTATGAATTGCAGGGAAATTCCCATTCAAGAATACCCTGAGAAGCAAAAGATTTGAACACTAGATTCAGGAATCCTTAAATGACGAGGATTTGATGCTCGGAATTAGTGAAAATGAACGTCAAATATGTGAAAAAATTAAATCTAGGTATTGCAGTTTCACAATGTATGGTATCTTGTAGAAATTCAGAATTTTTGTTGTTATGAGGGAATGTTTGTTACAGTGAAGTTCATTTGTCACAGACTGTGTTTCTTTATTTATTCACTTTATAATGCTGTATAAAAGACTCAGCTTGTATACCACCAAACAAACTGTAGCAGGATAAGTATAACATAATGAAGCAAGAAGCATGTGGAAGAAATGTCACCACCTGTTTAAGAACTGTCCTACATGTGCCTACAGAAACAGACAAATGCCACAATTAATCTGTCAAAACTGGCACACATCATCTCCAATATGTGTGGCATACAATACTGCTGTGTTAAATGCTTTGTGCTTTGAACTGTACACCAGCTGCTCTTCACCACAAATTATCTGTAGTATCAAAGGAGTTTTAGAATTTACAAAAGTGATCATACTTTTTAACAGGAAACCTTCTTGGAGAAGAACACTGGGGAAGGTAAGCTTGGATGGGAGGAGGATTTTAAGAAACCATGTCATAAGCTAGCTTGAATGAGGTCACTTAAGAAAAGGGCCTATGATGGTTATCACCTATGACAGGAATGAGCTTCATACTTTGCAAGATCACAGGTTTACAGCTGATTAAACAGGGACAGTCTTTACCAGGGAACCAGAACTTGGTATATGAAATTCTAGACAATGTTTAAATTAAAACATGCCTGGGATCCTGAAGCAAGCCGATGCCCCTCTGCATCATAAGCTAGACAAGTAATTGCTCCTCGGTGACCTGAGAAACTTGTTACATTCTCTCCAGATTTCAAGTCAAAAATTTTGACAGTTCCGTCAGAATAACCTGCTGCTAAATATTTCTTGTTTGGACTTGAAGCCAGGTATGTCACATCATATTTACCTCCTGGCAGAACCAATGCCTGAAAACATGACAGAAAAATACAGTCTTCAGAACGACATATGGAAAATCAAAATCTATATTCTGTACTTGAGTCTCAGACAGTATGGGAATCAGTTTCAATGAGGACCACAGTGTGAGACTATACTGGCAGGTCAGGACTACCACATAACTCAGAAGTGATAACAGACCTTTACAGAGCAGTGGATGAATGGCAATTAATGACAAAAAATTGAAGTATTTATAGAAACAGTTTCCCCCAGTACCAACATCTCCAACTCAAATTCCTTGTGGTCTACTCTGAAATTAAACCTAGCTCTCTGTAGTGACAAGCCAATATGCAACCACTTGAGATCTACTGTCTCACGACACAAAATACTAATTCTACATGTTTCTTTTGTCAGGGTGTCTTGTCGTGTTATCTCACTTCCTCACAAGTACAACAGAACTCTCATTCAGCACTCATGAACACATATTTATGCTAAATAATTTCACTTCACTTTTATAAAGGACTTGTTACACAAATAACACAAGGGTGATATGTGGAGAGGTCCACAGCTGATCAACAACTGTCCTCAGTGGTTAAATCAAGCATTACTTTAGAACACAATGACCTTTTTGCCCAAATATCCCTACCATATCATGAAGACTCAAGATGGAGTGAAAGTTCCTTTGCTGAAATAATAACTTTACCAACATACTTTAACTGTGAGTGATTTGACATAATAGCCCATTTTAATGCTAACCGCTAGAAAGCTCAAATACTGTTATCGCGGTTGTTTGGGTGCAACAAATTTTACTGACAGACTCCAAGATCAAAAATGCTAATAATTATGACGCATCTCTTTTACCTTTTCGCCAAGTCGCATATCCCATACAGTTATATCTTCACAGGCAGCTACTCCAACAAATCTGCCCTCTTGACCCTCCAGAGTGAGAAAAACAACATTGCATCCTGCACTCGCGACAATATTGAAGTTTCCGGCTGGAACATATCGCAGGTACTGTTTTGTTAAGCCCATGTTGATACTTAGTTGATAAAATCTGTAACAAACCAAATGCATAAGGCATTCAGTAATGTTTTCAACGAAGCCACGAACACAATTGTGAAACTAACCTAAAAATAAAATTCTCCGAAATTTCAAACAAACAATTATGTTTGGTTGTATTGTGAACTACGTACACTTACTGACACTTACCAATTACAGTCGACGTTAAATTCGAAATAAGAATGGACTGCTTTTATTATGCTATTCAATTCTCTCGTGGTTAGCAAGCACGTCACATTCCCCATCCACGTGGTTGGCACCTTGGTGTGTTAAGTTGGTTAACCTGAAGTTCACCGGCCTTGTTCAATTCCGTCGTTGCTTTACGTCATATCCGTGGGTACTTTTACCCGCAAATATTTTGAAAGTTGGCCGCGTAGTGTGGTACGTTCTGTTAATTGGTATTTAAGTTTCACGCTCAAAATTGGTTGTTGAGACTAGAACATAATTGGAAAAGTACTGAAAGTGATCCACAGACTTACTTGTAAACATTAGGCCTCACCTGTTTGATGTTAGGGGTTTGTATGTACACGTATCTCTAATTTGGACCTGGTAGGCTCTAATTAAGATGGTGGTATATACAATAAGGCAGCGGCAGTTAACATTTCGTGTTATGTGTGGCGCTGCGAGCGTTTGTCGAAACTAAACTAAATGAACTGTGGTCGAAACTTATTTTTGCTGTGGTGTAGATAGCGAGTGCTTGTGCTGGCGGGGGGGGTTATCCAAGGTAAAATCGGAGGTATACTGGCTTGTGTGTGTGCGTGCGCGCGGTGAAGAAATTGCTTCTATTGTGTAATAATCCTCCTTAGAGACGGACGATCGTTTGGTGTGGGGTAGTGTCAGTGCTAGAATGCGTGTAGGCGTCTGTGTTGAAGAAATTGCTTGTGTTGCTTGATTATGTTCTTCCAAGACGGACAAAGTTGTCAGGTAATGCTAGTGTTTGCGCTGTGTTATTTCTGGGTGCGTGTGCGTCAGTGCTTTTGTACATTGCCGCGCACGCGGGCTGGATCGCCTTTCCCCCCTCCCATTATGTACCAGATTCCACGTGCGAATTGGAACAACGCGCCATGCTGGACCACATTCTGAAGTAGGTCCGTAATATTTGACATCGAATACGAGAGTTGAAATTACGTACAGTGATATTTCAAGTGGAAATTTTACAGGTTCTGTGTTGTGGGCGATAATTGCGTTGAAATTGATAGTAGAGGATCGAGATGTTAATAATGACTGTGAATGTTACTTCAAGTGAAAGTGAGTATTAGTAAATCAGTGTCAGTTACTTTGTGTCTAATTTAGACCTTGTCTGTTACACTTCCTGAAATGACATACCGCTCTGTGGATTAGTGAATTAAAAACGTTTGTCGTAAAGTAGGTTAGTTAGTTAAGAATCAGCGCTTAAAATAACTTCTGGAAGTCTCTCAGGGAAGTGTGGGGCAAGTTGTAGATGGGGCACCAATGTTTTAAATTTATGTTAACTCCAACTGTTGCTTTCACATAAACTGTGCAAACACCATTCCCAGTTTGATAAAGAAAAGCATGCGATGGGATTGCATATCTTGTAAATACCAGTACCATGCAAGATATCAAGAAGGAAGAATCAGGTATCCGGAACAAGAATTAAGGGCTGCAAGGGAAGAAATATATTCTTTGTAATACATTCCCTAAACCCCAAAAAATCATCATGTTATGATGAAGTAACAAGTATTAAAAGCTTGTGCATCTCTCATTAGTCGCCCATTAAGCTACATTTGTAATCACCTGCTATATGCTATCTTCAAATTGCAGTAGTAAAATAACTTTACAAGAAATGAGACAAAATTTGTATGACAAATTACAGGCCTGCTTCATTATTAACTATTTCTTCTAGGATATTCAAGAAAGCCATGCACAGTAGATTAAGCTGATCTGCATAGTGACAACATTTTGGTCACATAACTGTATGATTTTAAGAAAAGAATATCAACTGAAAATTCTCCCTTTAGACTAACAGACAGTGTATTTAAATCTATTAACCAAAAATTGTAGGATGGAGGATTTTTCTGTGAATTGGCAAAGGCTTTTGATTGAAAGAATCATGAAATTTTGCTGGCTGAATTGCATTTCTGTGGAATTTGATGAATGTCTGAAGTTTGTTTCCAGTACTATTTAACTAACAAAAGGCAGAAAGTTGATGTAAAGTCTCCTATTTCAACCAATTTTTTTTTCTCTGCCTGGGGTACACTGAAACATGGAGTTCCTCAAGGATCAATTGTAGGGCCTCCATTATTCAGAATATACTTAAATGACCTTAAACTGAGAATAAATTCTACCGGGGTGCTGATAAGTCCTTAGCCCGATCGGAAAGGAAACAAGCTCAGAAGCATGTCAGGTGATGCATGCGATTTCAACAACATCGAAGCGTGAGCTTCATCAAGTTTTTCTTCCTGCAAGGCACCGAAGGAAATTCATGCCATTCTGACAGAAACATTAGCTTGTTTACTTCCTGGTCGGGGTAAGGACTTATCAGTGCCACTGTACATCGCAACCAGTATTGTTTGCTGATGACACTATTGTTGTAATTTCAAGCAGAAATTTTGAAGATTTCTGTTCAGTGTCAAATTTAGTTCTTTCTAATATTACACATTCAGTGGTTTGATGCTATTCATTTAGCTCTAAATTTAGATAAAATGAATACAATGAAATTCATAACAAAGAATTCATCACATTCTACATTACATATTCGTTCTAAAGAAAAGTTCATAGGAGAAAGAGTGAGTACAAAATTTCTTTGTTTACAAATTGATAACCACATAAATTGGAAGAACCATATTTAGAAAATGATTCCTAAGTTAAGTGGAGCATGTTGTGTTGTTAGGTTGATGATCCATATCAGTAACATTAGCACTCTCAAATTAATTTACTGTGCATGTTTAATTCTGTTATGAAATATGGAATAATTTTTGGGGTAACTCTTCTAACAGTGAGAAGATTTTCTACGTGTAAAAGATAATCATCAGAATAATTACTGCTGCACAACCGATAACCTCATACAGAAGTCTTATTTAAACATTTAGAGATTCTACCTGTTCCTTGCCAGTATATACTTTTATTAATCCTTATCCTGCTAATGTGGAGAATATGGTGAGCTCCTAACAATGCCAACAAATGGCAAATGGGATTTAACTTGGCGTTTAAAGGGTTAATGAACTTCCATTTTATTCAACAGGATAGTTTTCAAATTCATCTACACAAATATTAATCCAAGGAAAAAAAACACCATGTTCATAAGTCAAATGCCAACTTATCTTGTTTTGAACAAAGTACATTTTATGCTGCCATCAGAATTTTTGACAGTTTTCCACCTCATCTGACAAGCCTCAAGAATGAAAAGACACAATTCAAAGCATCCATAATAAAATACATACACACTCCTTTTGCTATGTAGGTGCATTTTTTTATGTGTAAAGGTGATCTGTATTACTGTTTCGTAAAATGTTTGTCATATTTTACACTGCAAACAATTTTGTATATTTGTGTGTTAATGACTTGTTCCACATCCTGCTGCTATTGTGGCAAACTTGTGGATCCATGGAAGGTATATGTATGTTTGCATGTACATATTATGCGGCAAAACTAATTTAAATTAAAAAGGGTCAGGAATATTAGCAAATCAGTTGCATGTGCTGGAGATGAGTGGAAATGCAATGTAGTGTTGCAACTTCACATTTTACTACAAAGAAATTCTGGTGTTAAGGCTAACTTGCAAGCAGCTTGTATTTATATTGTTTAAGGTAAGACATGTTAATGACTTAAATTCATAATAAGCTGCTGTCTAATGCAGGTACAGCTTACTTTTAGTGACATCTGGTACAATTTAAGTGAATATTGTAATAAAGAAATCTTTCTCCATGCTAAGAGGTGCCCTGTAGGTGTAACTGGACATCTCTTGTAAAATGTTAATATTTGATTATAGGCATTGTCTTCAAAATTATTAATTCCATTCAATTACAGGGCATCACAGTACTGTGTGAAAATACAGATGAGAAAAATCTGTCTGATTTAGAAACCACAACAATGTTCAGTGTACACCAGTGTTGGCAGCCTGTCGCAGTAGTTGGCAATACAATCCTTGCTTTTCCAGCAGCTGTGCATGAGATCCCATCTCTGCTATAACTCCTTGGTTCAATACACAGATAACGTCTGCTTGCTGCACTGTTGCCAAGCGGTGCGCAATAGTGATACAGGTACGTCCCTCTCTTGCCTGGTCCAGAGCTGCTTGCACCACCTATTCATTAGAAACATATGCCATACTCATATCACCCAACTGTATTAGGAAATAAGGGAGCATGTTCCATGTAGTCTGAATTTGATTATGTAGTGGCTTTCAACAGTAAAGAAATGACTCCTTCATTTCATAACATCAAACTTTATATATTTGAGTATGATATGTTGGCATTGAATGTTGTTTGAAATTCCCTTCAAAGTTCTGGGAAGATAGTTTGATAAAACAAGTAGTACCAGGGGATGTAATTTTTTGGCCAAGGTTTACGAGGATACAGTGCTAGCTGAAGCACAGGTACCTCTCACTGCCACTTCTGCTGCCATCTTTTGGTCTATTTGTACCTGATAACAGTGACTAATAGCAATATATTACTATTTTGCAAAACACTGCACTTGTAAACAAGGGTGTTGTCCTGTACCTGCTCGCTGTGAGTGTCCAGTGCAGATGTTGCCTCATCTAGAAGCAGCACTCTGGGATTCCTCACAAGTGCCCTTGCAATGGCAATCCTCTGTTTCTGGCCTCCAGATAATTGTGTGCCCTTCGAGCCCAGCTGCGTGTCATAGCCCTATGAAGAAAAGAAATCTATTAATACAAATTTGCAGACAGCCTCTACCATGATCGTAAGTAGCTGATCAACAACCTGTTACTGTTAAAAGCTAGTATATTAGGATGAGTAACAGAGCACTGGGCTTGGGCAGTTTCTTTGAAATGACCTAAGCAACAAAATGTGGAAATGAGATTCAGATCTAGGGAAGTTGGGAGACTGTGTAGGTCACTATAGATACAGGACGAGTGGATGCTGAATGGATTGTGGAAATGGGCTGGGACAATCTTTCATTCCTTATGAACATGGTAACAATTTACACAAAGGCTTAAAAATTTCTTGATTAACTCAGGAACTGGGATTCCCAGAAAAGACTCTCCACATGGAATTAAGTATTGTTGTCAAGATATACTACATTTATACAAACAGACAGGCAAAAATTAATTGTAGCCACTGTGTTGTAATTAGGAGTTCTTCTTCGGTGGCACTACAGCCCGGGGTGGGCCTTGGCCTCCTTTACAATACGCCTCCAAGCCTCTCGATCCCTTGCTCTAGCTCTCCATTCATTTATTCCCATCTTTCTCAAGTCTGTGGACATGTCATCCAACCATCTCATTTTTGGTCTTCGTCTTGTTGCATACAGCTTTCCGTACAACATCTTTTTTGGAATTGCGGTGTCTTGCATTCTTTCTATATGACCAAGCCATCGTATTTTTTGGCCTTTAATGAACCTGACAATGTTCTCACCCTTGATTATAGCTTCTAATTCATTTTTTCGTCGAATTCTCCATAATTCCTTTTCTTTCACTGGTACGTATATCCTCCGCAGTATCTTCCTTTCAAATACCGCTAATGTTCTTTTGTAATTAGGAGTTATCATATTTAAATTCTGTGTTGTTATAGTTGTCATAATATGCAATTTTTCCTCGCACAAGGCACCATGATTCATATTTCTTTGTGCTAATTTATTATCAGACAATTATCTTATTTATTACAAATATTTTATACTATGTGCATATTTTTTATTGAATACATGCAAGTTGTTGCAAGTTTTAGACATATTCTCGTCACTGCAGATCACTTATTAAAATAACTCCTCACATCTTGAGCGTAACAGAATATCTTTTATCTGCAAGAAGTGTTCCAAAAAAGAGATGTTGAGAAAAATTAAATATTTTATGTTAAGAACATTTTTTGCACAGGGGGTCAAGTTAATTCAACATGAAGAAGAGGAGGCTTACGTTCACATAACTTTCCTAACAACAGTCAATGATCAACAGTGATCATTCAGACACATTTAAACGTGATCAGAGTCTCTTATTTATAATTCATACAGTTTTAGCCCTGTGTTAATAGTGGGAAGACATGTAAGATACTCAGATTTATCAGAATTTTGCTCAAGATGATCAGTTATATATCATTTATAAGTGAGCACCCAAAGATCAGAATTTGCTGATTGAAATTTAGAGTCAGTTACACAGAGAATACATCACAATTGTTAAGCTATGTTCATATGTCCTCAGTTGTACTACATCTGTAAGGCTATTTGTAATTGCTGTATACAGTATGAGAACCGGTATGGTTCGCTCGCGGACTAAAGCCACGGAGTTTAGTTTTTAGTTTTAGTTTTTAGTATGAGAACAAATTTTGAAACTTGCTGGTGAAAATAATCAAGTTGGCTGATGAACAATACTCACCAGTGGAAGAGACGATATAAAACTGTGAATATTTGACTTCTTAGCTGCATCAATAATTTCCTCCATTTGAACCTCACGACTGTTGTCCCCATATGCGATGTTCTCGGCAATCGTACGATCGAAGAGAACAGGTTCTTGTGATACAATACCCAGTTGTGCTCTCAGATGATGGAGTGAAACTGAGCTTATATCTTTTCCATGTATACTCTGTAGATACATGTGACACCAGAAAGATACAGTTATGTCACTATAGTAAAGACAGGTATGAGAGGAACAGTTGGTCTAAACATAACCTAGCAGAGTCTCATGCATTGGTTCATGGATTTAGAATTCCTGCTTTCATTTGGAAGATCTTGATTTCAAACCTAGAGAAAAGGAATCAAGACTGAAATTCCTTTTTTTTTCCCCTTTTCATCTGGCTCTGTAGGCAAATGACAGATAGTACTTGAAATTAGGCCATGATTGCTTCCTTTCGTATCCATTGCAATTTATTTACTAATGAGTTTGTCATTAGATGCCATATAGTTTGAGCATTTAAAGTGCTGTTAGATACACCAAGAGTGTATAAAGAATTACCAAATTTCATTGAAATGAACCACTTTAAATTTTCAGTCGTTATAAATTGGAAGTATGCCCACACCACAGGTATTACTGACTTGGGTTTTATTTAATGTTAGAATTGCTTACCACTGTCCCGGCTGAAGGTTCATAAAATCGCTGTAGCAACTGGATACATGTTGACTTGCCACAACCGCTAGGTCCTACCAAGGCTACAGTCTGGCCTGGATGTATTTGAAGGTTCAGTCCTCTCAAAATTTGAACTTCATGTCTTGTTGGATATTGGAACTTTACTTTGGAATATTCAATGCTGCCTGGAGTTTCCTGGAGTTTCATGAATATTAAAATAACAACAGTTGTACAAACTTATGCCATATGCCTTGTGTAGTTATGGTGGTGCTTTGATTGTACTCAGTCTGTGCACACACACACACACACACGCATAAAGTCAGCTTCCAGGAAGTGTAATTTCATTTCATTTATTTAGTATTCCAGAAATCCACCGAGGTGGATATAGAACTTGTCATAGCGTTCCCTGTTTTGTAATTGTATCTCCATATATGTATATGGACTGCACTTGTTCCGTGAACCAACACAGCCCACACCATGGAATTTGTAAAAGTTTATATAGTTCATAACTACACTTAATTGTAGTTTATAAAACTATGTAACACTGGTGATGGACCTTTGGGCCTGAAATATGACAATAATAATATGGCCAACAAATGCAATATATAAACTGTTTGTTGGTGTGCATATTGTCAGAATCCATTGATTTTATTTTCTGCTAAATAAATCTTCACCATAATTTAATTCACCTTTCAGTTTTTTTTTTTTTAACAGTTAAATTTACACTAAATTGAAGAAAATAAGCATTACATTGTTGATTTTGGATCATTGAAAATGGGTTAAATCAAGGAACACTAAAGGACATTTCACTGTGACTACTTAAGATATAACTTACCCAGGCACTGCTACCAGTCACCTGGGAGGAGTAAATTCGAGGTTTTCTGTCTATAATATGAAGCATCCTTCCTGCTGCAATTTTAGCAGTGCTGTAGTTTGGGAAAAATGCTATTCCCTGCCCAAGCATCCAGGCTCCATACAGAAGAGCTTCTGTCACTCTGCAAAAGATACAGGTTTTATTTCATATTATGTTATCATGTTTTATTTATCCTTTTTGTCACTGCATTGTCATAGGACATATTCATAGAAGATATAATTTAAATTGATGCATATAACAGCATATTTAAAGTTTCATGCCTTATAGCATGTATACACAGTGGCGCAAAAAGAAGGCATTTTTTTCAAATAACTGTAACTTTTTTTTATTTTCAATATAAAAAAATTATGTTAACACCAAAACAACCTGTAATAAATGCAGTTTTGATTACTTACATTTATTACTCAATTACGGAAAATTATATCGGAAAGATGGCATCCTTCTTGCCGTACACATGTCAGGAGCCTCTCGTCAAAGTTCTGCATCACATTTACTAACATTTCTTGTGGCACAGTTGCAATTTCTTTGCGAATGGAAACTTTCAGATCGTCGACTGTACGAGGTTTTTGAACGTAGACTTTTGATTTGAGGTAACCACAAAGAAAGAAATCGCAGGCAGATTAAAAAACATGCGTTCTTTTTGCGCCACTGTATTTTTAAAAAGGTACACTATATTACAGGTGTTTTTATATAATTTAAACAGGACTGTTTTAGTGAGATATACTGTACTACAAATTCAGTAATTTTCTCCATAACAGCATGTGCGTATTTTATGGTTAGTAACATGTGCCTTACATATCTTGAAATTCAGCCAAGTTTCGATGAAAACAATATAAAAGCAAGACCCTGTATTCACTACATTCTTTTTAGGAACATTACTTCTGTAAAACTGACAATGGAGGTCCACCCTTTGGCATATATGATTGGGTGGGGGGGGGTGTTCTTTTTTTTCACCTCTTAGCAGCTGTTTCTTTTTTTTTTTCCTTTTTCTTTGCGCCTCTGCCCCCCCCCCCCTCTC
>Ga0123357_10003988_pt1 | contig 17156 bp, 11 predicted proteins | sample TergutEmb28metaG_FD_89873 | JGI IMG/M metagenome (GOLD analysis project Ga0123357, IMG submission 89873) | Embiratermes neotenicus P4 segment gut microbial communities from Petit-Saut dam, French Guiana - Emb289 P4 | ecosystem: Host-associated > Arthropoda: Insects > Digestive system > Gut ... | reverse complement strand
CCCGGGCCCCTGGGGGGGGGGGGGAGGTGTTGCGCTAAAAACAAACAACAAAATAAGAGTCAGTATCCAACCAACAGAGTATTTGAGAACTACAGGATCCGTAACGCCCTTTAGGCATTGTGACAACAGTAATGACCCAGTACGTACAAAATTGTCTTAATCAAAATTAGGATTACTGTGGGCGTACTAGGACTTTAGATGGTAAACGCTGTTATGTTTTTCCGTTACTGACAGAGATATCTCTCTACCTCACAAAAGTCCCTGATTTAGCATGGAAACTAATCTCTGTAACGCAAAACCCATTCTTTTCCATTGCATCGATTTTTCCAGTGTGATGGTTCTTAAAGGCCTTATACACTTTCACGCTCAAAGCTGTATAGTTTGTATCTACAGGACCTTTCATCATATGGCGATAAAGAACAGAACGTGTGTGTGTGTGTGTGTGTGTGTGTGTGTGTGTGTGTGATGGCATATTGTTTTCTTTTAAAAACGTATTTTAAGGACGAATTTAAGTCAGAATAATTCGGTGTTTTTTAAATATTGTGTTGCTTGTAATTTCGTGCATGTTTGTTAAGTTGCCGAAGTCCCGCGAAGCTAATCTCATTACTTATTCCGTTACGGTACACGCGTACAGAACATTAAGTGGAGACACACGAAAACATCGGTATTGATTAAGTGAACAAGCGTTCATGACGTCTATATCGCGTCGTCTGATTCCAAGGGGTAGGATTTCTTTTATTTTTAGTTTCCCTGTTTCATAACTAATGACTGAAAATTTTCAAGACAAAAGCAAGAAAGGTAAGGCAATCCCTGTGCAGGCCTGGACAGACCCTCGTGGTTCCAGGAGGTTGAGGCTCTCAGATTTCATGATAATCTGCACATGAAGGTGTAAGGTTGTCAGTCTTACTCACCGGCCATCTTAACCCCCCCCCCACAGGAAATACTCCTGCTACTAATTTCTGTTAGAGGCTGAGAGGACCCCATAGTGCGGCCAGAGAAATTCCTTTTGAGAGTGTTGGCAGTCGAGCCAGCGACCTTCAGGTTTGTAGCGCAGAGTCTCAACTGACTGCCCCACCGCGTGCCCCTGTCTTTTCAAGACACAGAGTGCAAAATGCCGAAAATTGAAAGAGTGCGGTTTATTTAAAGGAGTATGAAAGAACTGGGGTATTTTGGTTATTATGAAGGAGTGTTAAAATGTGACATTACCAACATCATCCTCATCTTCAGAGCTGCTGGCGGAATAATCTGGACTTGGAGGCTGTGACAGGGAAGACCATCGCGAAGGTGGGCGTGTCTCCTCTTCGTCCTCTGACTCTTGTGTTGCCCGATATTTATCCTCGTCGCTGTCAGAATCCATTACGATTTCTCGTATTTCATTTCGAGACAACACACGAGCTCTTTTCGCACACATAGTAGATCCACGGTGCATTGTCAATAAAACTTCAGTACAGCTAACCCACAAACAGTAAAATCTCTACGGAATGAAGTCGAAATTCTGCAAGCTGCTTGGTGGTACAATGCATAGATCAGGTATAATGTTCCCTTTCCCAAACTAAGAAACGTTATTCAGCTGCCTGTTAGCAGAATACCCAAAAGTTTTATTACCAAAACATTCCAGTCCATTAACTAAATGCAAGACGTAACTAACGGCACAGTATGTTTTCAAGACTTATGAAACTTATGCATTCATGGCTAATTAGGATGTCTTTGGTAGCTGACTAAGTGCTTAAACACAAATATGACACAGGACTGCTTTCATGAGTGATATAATGTTGAGACATTGTGCAGTCAGATAGAAAGAGAGGGCTGACAGCGTTGCCAAACTAAGGTCTACTAGAGTAGACGTTAGCGTTTCTGGCATTACTAGGTGATGCTACTATAGTAGACGTCAGTCTTTAAAGGGTTAGTCTCATGCAGTTTATAGTACGTTTGTGATAAACAAAGAAACTGAAGTCTAAGTGAGACGTTAACTCACAGTTTATTATTAAAACTTATGAATTAACGAGCGGTGGCACAGTGGTTAAGGCGCTGTGCTATAAATCGGAAGGTCGTGGGTTCGATCCCAGCTGGTGTCATTTGTCATTGACATAAACTCCTTCCGATCCCACTATGGCCTTGGGGTGGACTCGGCCTCTAATAGAAATGAGTACCAGGAGTATTTCCTGGGGGTAAAGGCGGCCGGTGCGTAAGGCTGACAACCTTACCACCATCCTGTTCCGTTGTTGTGAAATCTGGAACCTTAACTTCCAGGAACCCTCTGGACCACTACAGGCCTGTAACGGGACTGCTTTACCTTTATGAACTAAGTAAGTTTTCTTCAGCATTGTCTGCAGAATTATCTAACCATTATTTAAATCCTTGCCACGTTTTAGGTAATGTCGTCCTAATATTTGCATAGGCCTGTATGGCCCGTGACTACAGGAAGATTTTCTTGTGTTGTTCGCAGCGGACAGACTTAGATATCGTCTTTGAAATCCCCCAGAAGAGAAAATCCTTGCGGCGAGGTGTGGTCTGGTGTACTATTTTGTAAATTTGTCTCTCTTACTCAATATGTTTTACGCGAACTTTCAGCGTGTTACATTGTTAGCTTAAAACTGTAAATGTGGTTACGGACATACATTTTTGCACAAATCAGTGCTTCACCAGAACTAAAATGTTATTACTTTACAACTGTGAACTGTTGCTCTTGTTTTTGCCACTCAGTTTTTATGTCGCCTGTTTCTAGGGCCATCGCTGCTGCTATGTTGAAGGTTTTTTTTGATACTTTTCCTTCACTTCCCTTGTATAAATACCAGATGATACTTGAATGCTAATTGCTTGACATATTAAATCACAATACACACTTTCATACTTAAGTGTTAATTTCGAAAGTTTTATGTATATTAAAATTTTAATATTTTCAAATTTGACCAATGTAACTCTTTTATTGATATGCAAGTACATTAATTAAGAATAAATACCTTGTTTAGACATTCAATTTTATATTGTTACTGAACATGATTTAATATATTAAAGTATGTACGTTTACAAGTTACTGTAATAATTTTTGTATAATGTAATGCATGATTTACAGTATGAGATTGGATATGATATCGGTTTTCGAACCCCCGCCCCCCCGGATATTTCACAGATATGTGGGTCAGACAGTGTCGAGTCACTGAAATTTTCGGTACTAAATTTTGAATGTTCCATGTCAAAAAAATTCAACAAAATAAAATGTAAATTGTTTGAAAGCGTAGTTAGCTTAGTAAGTTTTACAAACTAATTTTTCAGGTTATTCCAGTGTAGTTCATCCTGCAGCATTCACCCTAGTTTTCTTTTTCCGTGCTAGTGTTATGTAGGTTCATATTGAACCAATGGTCATTCTTCTGGTACAGGGAATCCGTGTCACAAAGTGAACACACACTTTGATTAAGGATGCATAGCAAATAATTTCAAATGTGTACAATTATTTGCGGTCAGCTGCACATACGCTTGTTCCTACGTTGTTACGAAAAGCTGTAGAAAAACGTACAGGCGTTGAAATGTTATAGAGTATGCATGTTTCAGTATAATTAAAGACAATTTATTGCCACGTAAAAACTTGTACATTGCTCAGCAAACATGAGCCATAGGGTACAACACATGTCGTAATAATAATAATAATAATAATAATAAGAAGAAGAAGAATATTTACCATATATTCTAGATAAAGAATAACTTCAACGTCATATATCCTGGAGACACAGGTTGTTCCACGTATATAATTCGGATAACTTTCATAAGTGAGATTAATGTAATATATAGAACATTAATGACGACAACGAGCAAGGTGAAGAAGGAGAAGGAGAAGAAAGCGAGGAGAAGAAAGAGAAGAAAGAGGAGGAGAAGGAGGAGAAGGAGGAGAAGAAGAAGGAGGAGGAGTTTTTTTACTCCAATTGACAGATTATTCTTCTAAAATTTTCCAGTTATTCAGCTGGTCAAAATATTCCTTGATTAAATACGACATAAGATATGTCATTATAATATTTATGAACTGCTGCAGTTGGCTCCTCCCCCAAGACATTTGAACCTAATTCACTCAGCCATATCCTGGTAAGGTATAAACAGTTTTATATTTATCTTTTGGTCTATGCGGCGTCTGCCAAGCGGTCTCTTGCTTTGTGATATTCCGACCAAACATTTTATGCTCTCTTACCTACTCTACACATGTTACCTACTTTTCCCCGCGGTTTTTTGTGTCAGGTAAAAGAATCTGTCATCGACCGCCGCCATTTTACGTAATTCGTAAAAGAATCTTTCACAGTCAGAATTTTTAAAACACAAAACCGAAAAAAAAACTGGAGGATCGCCCGCAAGAAAGTAGTGTCGACATTTACAGCTATGAAAATCTAGACAGTAGTCTTCGATTTTCAGTGTATTTATGCTCATACCTATGTCGTCGTAATCCGAATTGCCTGAACAATTCGTTTTTTTTCTTGAAGCCATTACTGAGAAATAGAACAGGACGTTGAAATTCCTCCGCCTCGAATAAGTGTTGAAAGAAGATGTAAAATTTGTGTTTACGAAAAGAGAAATAATAATAATAATAATAATAATAATACTAATAATATGGGTCCATCATCGTTACCGAAACTCTAGGCATAAGGCGTGTTTCAGAAATCAGAATTCCTTGGATTTTAGAGATGTAGTACGCAGCATCTCCTTCATCAAATAAAATTACTATTTCTGCAGAGAAACGTGTGAATACACACACACACACACACACACACACACTAATAACAAATAAACCAAATTTATCTGCGAAGAGCAAAAGCGCATGTGACTCGTAAGAACGTTGAGACTCAACTGATGCTTGACACTTACATCGTGAATGGCGTGGGTCAAACGTTTCAGTTTTCAGAGCTTTTCAGATTTCGAAATTACGGATAAGGGATTGTGGACCTGTGATAACAACAGATACGTAGCAGGAGACTGTGGCTGTAACGCCCTAGGCGCGCATTCTAAAGGCATTTGTTTGGAATTTCTGCCGCGACAGCCTAATCTGATTAAGGATTTCCATGATTTTTTTCAGTCTTTCCAGATAACGGTAGGGTAATAGCTAGATTAGCCGCGGTTCGCGTCCTTTGATAAACTTCCCATTTAATCGCTCACCTGTCATCCTGCCGTCAACGCTATGAACCTTCAGTCCGTGACACCGACTGCAACGCGAAGTCAACTACAATAATCAACAATGAAGAAGACAGCAACATTGATAAAAATTTATAACGATAACGCATCAGTGGTAGAATAATAAAAATTGGAAGATGTTATATAGTGGGAATGAACGTGGAAAAAATAAAGTAATGAGAATCTCGAGGCAACCAGCCATCCCTAACACAGGTTGTAATAGACCATAAGAACTGGAGAACGTGAAATATTCAACCTTTGGTAGCATGATAACATATTATGGAAGATGTGCACGTGAAATTAAGTCTATCTTTGCCATTGCAAAGGCCGCTTTCAACAAGAAGACACGTTTCATCAGCAAATTAGTGTTAAAGTGAAGGAAGAAACTATTAAAGTGCTACATTTGGAGCATAGCCGCATATGGTGCTGAAACTCGGACACTTAGGAGAAGAGATCAGATATATCTGGAAGTTTTTTATATCTTAGAATACCTGGAAGGTTTTGAAATATTGTGCGCAAGAAGGAAAAAAGGTCAGTTAGACTTATCGTGTTACATAGAGTTGAGGAGGACAGGAATAGCCTACGTACAGTATAAAGAAGGAAGGAAATTGGATGGATCACATCTTGCTTATGAACTCCCTTCTGAAAGACGTTATTGAATGAACGATAGAAGGAAGGGCAAAAGTGACGGGAAGACAAGAAGGAAGACGTAAGAAGCTACTGGATGACCTGAAGGAAACGAGAGGGTACTGGAAATTGATAGAGGGAGCAGTAGTTCTTACTCCGTGGAGAAATCGTTGTGTAAGTTTTTATGGACCTGTCGCAAGACAGACTACTGAATGATGAACGCTGGGGCTTGGAGGTAATACTCCATGTTCCCGATGGAGGTGAGTGTTTATCTTTACACAGGACCATTGTACATCTGTGGAGATAGCCATAGTTCCCGCTGGATACCAGGGCACGTGGATCCCAGATCAGGTCTGGAAGCTATGGACGAAAATAAAATTCATTGAAGAATAAAAACCAACTAGATGTCACTTATTATATTATTATACTTCTTATAGGCTCAACATGTTTCGGGCACTACTATGCCCATCGTCAGGAGCTCGCGACTACAATGTTGATTACCACGTTGGTCGTTTCGTTCTTGGTTTGCTGTAGGTTGGAGGTTAGGTGCTGTTAGGCTGGAGTAGTGTCTGGGCTGCAGGCTAAAGCACGACGTAATTTAGCCTGCAGCAACCTACAGCAAACCAAGAACGAAACGACCAATGTGGTAATCAACATTGTAGTCGCGAGCTCCTGATGATGGGCACAGTAGTGCCCGCAACATGTTGAGCCTATAGGAAGTATAATAAAATAATAAGTAGCATCTAGTTTGTTTTTATTCTTCAGTTATCACAATGATGCACGGTACAACAAACATCAAATTAAATTCATTCTGTGCCGGCAAATGAACTACAGACACTTCACCGAGCTGCATTTTAAATAACAACAGCATTACGGCAACAAACAACAGCAAGAGCAGCAGTGAAACAGGTATGGGATCGTGCTGAAGTTGCGGTTCAAACACACTTGCTGTGTGAAGTGTAAAGTTGGCCACGTTCCAAAATGCTGTTGAAAGGAAGGGACGGTGAGATGGAAGCTGGGACAGAAGAGTGCTGGTGGTTACCGGAAATGTATATTACAATGGCGGAAATGTAAGGAAATTAACATAAAGGAAGTGCACCACATTATTCGCAACTACTTTACATAAGATATAAAATATGTAATAAGCCCCTCTATGTCCTTACGTACTCACCGTGATTGTCAGGATCGCAGATCGTGTGCAGTCGAATGATAACACAGCTAGTAAATAATGAATAGCCTAATTCCACGTATTGTCCCGTATTTGGCCCGGAGGAAATTATGGACTCCATAGCAAGGCTACATGTTAATGACAGTCGGTTTTCGGGCAGAGGTTTAGGTCTGGGACCTCTCGAATATGAAAAAGACACTGACCACTGGACGGCTATGTTTGAATTACTTACATGTATAGCGGTGAAACTGCATTACGAATACTCAGCTTGCAACTTAGCGGAATATATATTCATTTCACAGTTGGATATGGACAACTGACGAAACAGTAGAATGTGAATTTTGTTGTGGCGATGCCGAACATACAGCAGTACAAGCATTTTATGTTTAGGTTGAAGTGTGTTCAGCAGTTTTCGTGCAGTAATTATTTTTGGGGGTGTTCACTTGAGTTACAGCAGTTACTTTAACTCTTTTTTTAATGGAGTTATTATGAACGAATCACAATTATTGTGATTTGTTTCTTTTCCGGGCGCTGATGTCCGTTTTGAAATTCAGTATACGTGAATTCAGATCTTCGTGTGTTCGTTAGTGAAGTGTGAACATGTTCCTTCAGCCATATTACTTCCTTCCTTGATGGTGTTTGCCGTGGGGTGTGTAAACATGGTCTGAAAATTCCTGATCGGTGTGCTGGCTACGCAATAACATGGCGTAAACACAGTATTTAGTTTAGTAGAACGCATCTGGAACAAAGCTAATATTTAAAAATTAGAGCTACTGGTTGCACAATCATTCACAATTCAGCTAGACTATTTAATAATACAGCAAGATTGTAAGTGCAGTTCAAACAGTGCTGGTGAACCCATTTAATCACAGCTGCCGCTGCCCTAAAATTTTAAATTCGTGTTTATCAATAATATTTGGAAATATGGTCAATATTAAAAATGACGCCGTTCAGTTCCAAAGACACACTTGTATATTGCGCAAAAATTTAAGAATGTGAATTTTAAACTTGAGCTTCATACGACAAACATGTCTGTGCTTTTTAAAATTACTCAAATTGAAAATGAAGAACCATGTAGCCAAATATATCGATCAATAAGCCTTTTGCATTACATTGTTATGCAGTTCATCACGAGATTTAGTGGTTCTTACAATAAATATAATTTGCGAGGATAATGACAAACATAATCCTCCTCTTTAGTTAGTATAATTGATGTATTTACGTGTTTAAGTCTGTAGCAACTTGACTATGTTGTAATATTCCATCGCATTGTTGTGAGACCTTATCATCATATTGCAAATTGTCTGATCAAGTCTCGTTTGCTTCCATTCCAATTCATATTTCTGTATCTAAGCCCTTCACAGAACTGCTATTGCTGTATCCTGTCGTTCCAGGCAGCACTCTTCTTACCAAGGATTTTTGCATTTTAGGCTGTAAATATACAATTAGTTGTTACAATAATTATTCTGTAGGATAAATGATGCTCGTGTATAAGTCTTTGTCGATTCAGTGCCATAACCTGAACACTTGTAGCACAGGGCTTAGTCTTACTTAGCCTACACTAACACCCTTTGAAACTTTGTTGTCCCGACGCGCTCAGTCTGGTAGGTGATCCTCTTTCGGGAAAAGGGTGTGGTTCACCGAATCACATATAGTTTTAATTATTTCTTTTTACTTGTTTTATTTACCCAATTTATTGTTGATAAAATAAAAAAGCTTGCTATATCAAGTTAAACAACTAAATCATATTTATTAAAATAACACAGTCACTTATACTCCCTCACTCACATCTCTCGTACGCGACTGACTTCCTTAATGGACTGCTATCGTCCGTTATCAGCTCCTAACCGTTTCGGCGTTTAAATCTCTCCCACCCTACCTGCCACCAACGATTCTGAATATACGTTGACAGACTGACTTACAACCCATGTCCATGAACCGTCCGTAACTGACGCCAAGAGTCCTAAGAAACAACTATAATAAAATGATTGTTGGGCAGACTTATAGAATAAGCAGTCTTGTTGTGATTGCTGAAAATTCGAGAAAGTAATGTTGACAGAACCGTACATTTTGCTGCCATATGTTGATGTCATCTTCTACCCTCTAATATTAATTTCTAGATTAGATTTTGCATTTGTTGTATTTTGAAACGAAAAAACACCCCGGAAAACATAACGATGCTTACTTAGGCTAATCACATAATTTTGTGAGACAGTCTTATAAAGAAAAGAGTAACCGATACACGGACATAAAATGTGTGGTAGACAGGCCGTGTTAGGTTGCACATCTGTGATTTATCGCTTTCTGTGGACTTTCAACACTCACGAACTCGTACATGGCGGTTGAGTGCACGGCACTCGTGGTTCGTATTTGCGTTGTGGACGCACAAAGTTTTGCCGGTTACCTCATACCCTTCAGGCAAACGGTGGGTAGTAAAGTAAAGTAAAATAAAGTAGAGTAGAGTAAAGCAAAGCAAGTAAAAGTCCATGTGTACGCCATGAAGCGAAAATGGGGGAGTAAAATTATATTTTCATCCATTCGTAACCAGGGAACCGTATGGACGCGAGTGTTCTTCACGTCTCGCCTGCTACAATACGGCGGTACCAATTGAATAAGAGGCTGGGTGGCCGCCACGACCAGTCTGGACACTATCTGAGAAGAGATATTACGGGAAGAGTGTAAGGTTTTGATGTCGAAACTGGTGATAAATATGGCGATCGCTGAAGACTAAAGGGCTTCAAAATTATTAAGACATACTGAAAGATTCAAAGCAACATAGGCGCTATGAATTCAGGGAATTCCCGTTTGCCGTTTACTGTAATCATTACGCATCACCGCTTATGTACATGTAAGAAATGATTACGTGTATATAGCGCAGCGAATGTTGTGGCCGTCTCCGTAACTAACTGTTACACGGAGGTCTGAGTGGAGTATATTTCACATGTTTGGTTTAAGACAGACCTAAGTGGAGAGAATCAGAGCATTCTCCTGAAACAACTGCAATCCAGTTCGGCCGGGAATGTTATCATCAGCCTGCAGACAGCAGGAGAATGACGTCAGAGTAGAGAGATGATTTAATATGCGTAATTGTAATTCGTAAAGCTCTATCACGAAGCAGCGTTGCTCATCTGGTTTCGACATTGTAAACATCCCGGAGAGAGATATCGGGGCTTGAATCAACCCCACTCCTACCCCGGAAAAATACTGTCATGCAAAGTACCTTGAATCTTTGTCCTTGACATATTTCCGTAAAGATAGGAAGCAAGCGAGTGTTTATTATACTTTCAGTAGTTACTCGGCACAGACGAAGATTTTCTTCTTCGCGTCAATGTTTGTATCCGCCCAGGGTGCCCATAAAGCTCCTTATACAATGGGCACCAGGCAGTCTTTACTTATAAAGGTTAACCATAGGCGCCTGTCTCGAGCTAAGTTTCTAAGTATTTAGAGTTTGGCCTTTATTTAACTTTCATTTGCGATATTTATTCTTGGTCATCGTGACTCTTGCAGACTTTACCTAACGCTGTCCCGAAGCGTTGGAAACAATTTACTTATTTACCCCGCCCAGTGTACCAGAAGATCGAAGGCTTGTGCTTTCGTTTCTTCACATCTTGGACTTCAGTTATAATAAAACTCGTAGTTTAAACGTGAAGAGAAAATTAAAACATTTGGCAAGTTATTTAGTGAAATGGTAGAGGCATTTGCTGAAGTCTTGTCATTGAGACGTAGACTTCAAAGCATGAACTATCATTGCTTAGAGCTACTATCTTGAGCACTATGAGCTTGCAGGCTTCCGCCGTGAAGTAGAAATGCGCTCTTCTGGGTTATTACGTAACGTGTAGTGGTAATTCCTTACCGTCCTTTCGTGACAACCTACTGGTCCCCTCTTCAAGGGTCAATAATCCAAGAACTTGGATTATTGATCCTTACAAGGGAATCGATAGGTTGTCCCGAAATGTCGGTAAGGAGTCATCACTGCGCGCTGCGTAATAGCCCAGAAGATCGCATTTCTCATCTTGGGCGCTGTCCATCCGACATTTTTATATACAAACTACAACGTTTGGTAAATGGTTTTATATTCGAAACGTTTTGGGGCCTCGTCTATGAAAGAAGGGGAGGGAGCCATAAGCAGAAAGCAAGAGAAAATTCATAAATGTTGCCACGCGTAGGTCTCAAATTAATTTCGTGAAAAAATCATGAACAGATTTTACAATTCAGGAATAAATATTCTACACGTTTTCCTTCCAGAGTATTCTGGTGGCTTCTTGAAAATATCGGTATCTTAGGATCATAGACTTGCGATGAATTCTTTGGGTCACACACTTGGTCTGACTAATTTGAACAGTTTCCGTGTTCGGCGAGGCGGAATATAGCGATGATTCTCCGAAACTGTGCAGCATGAAACTAGTGCGCGAGACGTGTATTTGGATATGACGGCACTGGGCAGTGCAAACACCGAGTCCGGTCGTTCTCGCTGCTGACATAACGACCGCATCCATAATAAATGGGATAGAATATTTACTCCTGTAGATTCGTGTTTAGATTTGTCCGCGCATTCTGCTGTACACCGATTCGCCCACCCTGCCGTAACGTAGTTACCGGTTGCAGGTCTGTGTTTAACACACACACACACGCACACACACACACACACACACACAAACACACACACACACACACAAATTTCACAATAAATAGGTACAGTAAAAAATATGATGTTAATCTGACAGCCCTTCACTAACCCGATCATTGGGCCTATTGGTTCATATATTGCGGACAGTTGTTAATGTATATGAAAGAAAAGTTGCAACATAATATTTTTGTAATTAATTAGACATTGTCATCAGCCTTTTGTGAATGGTTTTTTAGTAGAGTTGTTATCTGATACCAGTTTTCTCATTTTACATAGGTGTATATTACATACACACTGAGCTTCACGACAAGAAAAGAGAGAACTAAATTTGCAACGGAACAACATGTGTGACATTGAAACACGGACTTGGATAATGAACATTTTCGTGGAATACTCATAGTAGAAATGAATTTATAAGGAGCGAAAATGAATATGTAGCATTATACTGATCTGTGCACCGCTTTATTTAGGTACGGTATCTACCTGCCGATCCCAGTGGCCGCGCGGTATAAGGTGTGGGTCTGCGGTCGCTGTCTTGATGGGGTTGTGGGTTCGAATCCTGCCGGAGGCTGTCTGTCTCTGGAGAGTGTTATGTGTTGTCAAGTAGAGATTTCTGCGTCGAGCTGATGACTCGTTAAGAGGAGTCCTACCAAGTGTGATGTGTCTGGGTGTGATCGTGAAGCCTCGATAATAAGTAGGCCCAGACCAATGAGGGAATGTCGAGCTGTGGAAAGAAAAAAAATTACATTTATCTTCACTTGCAATGCAGTGTAACAAAAGTAGCTACTTCCTAGATGTTTTTATTATTATTTTATGATACACCTTGAAAGTCTATGCACGCGGTGGCGCAGTTGGATGTGGCACTGCGCTACAAGCCGGAAGGTCGCGAGTTTGATTGCCGATGGCGTCATTGGAATTTTTCATTGACTTAATCGTTCCGGCCGCACTACTGCCCAGGGATCGACTCAGGAATATTTCCTGGGGGTAAAGGCGGCCGGTGCCTAGAGATGACAACTTTATCACCTTCATGTTCCGATTGTGATGAAATCTGGAAGCCTCAACCTCCCGGAACCTTCGGGGCCTGTCCAGGCCTGCACGGGGATCGCGTTTATCATACAAATCCATACGGTTTCAATATCGGAGATTTGTACTCGTTAATTCTATTCACAGAATTATTCTCAGCAGTTTTCAATTATTTTTTGCCCAACGATGCGACGAGACGTCCTCCAACAACTACGCACTGCCGTCTAAAATTAACGACTCTTGAGGCTATAACACAGAAGGTCGTATATGATAAGGGTTAATGCACACATTCAATGAAAACAGACAAGCCATAAAATTTACGCAGGCAGGAATTGGTCCGTTGACCGTAATTTGGGAAATGATAGTCTTGGAAATAAAAATTTATCTGATGAAATTAAGAATAAACAACTTCTTAGAAAACCCACGTAAGCGCAAAAACGTTTACGTTACACTTACAATCCGAAACGCAGGGGACGCAGATATAAGGACACACATACACACATACAGATATATATATATATATATATACACATGTATACGTGTGTGTGTGTGTGTGTGTGTGTGTGTGTGTGTGTACAGTGTAATACCGAGGGGAGTTCAGAACTTAGTGTTCTGAAGACACGCACTTACTCATACTGTTACATACATTGGAGTGAGACGTTTTGTTTCTCCCAGTTGTAGGTACGTAATAGAATGCTATTGCTCTTATTAGGACTCATCTTTTGTTATATTCTCTGAATAACTTATCATTTGTATGGTGACGTTTATTTTCTGTGTGTCAAATTTTGTTGGTAACCCTATAACTGATCCTTGATTTCTTCCTTGGCTAGATTATTCGGCTTCGCACCTCGTTCGTAATATAGGTAACATGCGGTATAAGGATCGGCCTACTAGTCTGTTCAGCGGTGAGCATGTCTTATCTCAAGGAATATACGTGGTAGGTTCAAGGTAGCTAGGGACAAGCATACCGGTATGTGGATAGGTATTGATGGGGTTTGTCATTAATGGAGATGTTGTCACTTATTAGCTTAATCTACTTCTGTTATGCTCTTCTAATCGTTGCACAAGTTACTTATTGTTCATAAAACATCACCAGTACACTGTTTTACACATACATATGGCGGCATATACAGAGGTTTTTTGATTCCTCACTCAGTAACGGTCTAAGCAAAACTGACTGCAATATGCTGTTTTCCTGGAACACCAAGGCCTGTGCCTTTGTCCTTGTATATCTCTTCCCCTTTTATGACTTACAGGACTCCAGTGTCCCAAAATCTCTTTGACATGGTGGTGCTGAACACTGCTAAAACTCTCACCCTTTTCACCCTACTTTCATCTTTTCTTCTAGGACACATGTACTGTTATAACCCGCAACCTCAAAATTTCATAAACAGTTTATAGATATAATTGTTATCGTTGCACCGTGCGTTTTGAAATCCACGTACTTCACACCCCCAACAAACGCACCCTTTATTAACTTGGTTAAAAGTTTTAAATTTTTACATTAAAATACACAATTATATCGCTCCTACATGTTTCGGTCTATTATGACCATCACCAGGGAGCTTTATCTGTACCTGACTAAAGTTATGTTTATGTTAAAACACTCGGTAAGATTACGTCGTTATATATATTTCGTCTTTATACATATTAGGTGATATGGCAGCATGCTGCCACATCACCACCAACATCCTGTATGTACCTCTCCTCTCCCCCATATATGCTACTTGCCTCGCCCATCTCATTCTTCTCGATTGGATCACTCGAATAATATTTTGTGAATATTACACTTAGATATTTTAAATAATTAAATGGAAGCACTGCGATGCAAACAGTTTCTATACGTTCTTGTTTTTAAGCTTTCGCCGTGTTCTAAATGTAATTCGTTCCTTTTTGGGTAATTCCCCGGCGTCTGAGTTCTAATTGCCGACGTTTCATACTTCATTGACTTGCCTATGAAGATGGAACCGATAGTGAGTTCCGAAATGTCGGCAATTAGAACTCAGACGCCGGGGAATTACCCAAAAAGGAACAAATTACAGTTTCTATACGGTTAAATATCTTAGTTGTGTTTTATGGATCCTTAATGTTCATTACGTTTCACAAAAGCCTGTATCATGACGCTGTCATTAGCCAGAATAACACAGATTGCACTTCATCATATATTCTGGATCTGTTTTAGTATGAACCACCCATTTACGCTTAGGTCTTCCAAGTGCTCTCACTCCCTTCAATTTTTTTTTAAGAATAAAATATTTTATGATTCTTTTTTATCTGTTCCATGCGTGCTACGTGTCTTACTCATATCACTGCACTTGATTTGATCCGTCTAATAACGTTTGGTGATAAGTAAAATCTACAATTGCACATCATGATATGAGGATGCTGTAATGGCAGGATGCACCCTAGGCCAGCCATTCTTCACACACGTGTCGAAACACATTTATCTGTAGTAAAACTTTCAAAGTTACATTCATTCTCTTTGTATGCAGTTCGCTTCCTTGCGTTCAGAAAATCTAATATTCATGCTACTACGAATCAAAGAAGTAGTAAAGTTACTGTTAAGTTTCCGTTATATTGAAGCGAATCTGCGTTGAAACAAACTTCACACTTTTCGCAGTTGATAGAAATTCTGAATGACATGCAGCGAGTGTAAATTCATTGAAGGACGAACGCCACATGTAGGCCGTAAAATGCAGCCCGATTATCCGATAAATGGTACTTGTGTGGGTGGACGTTCTTTCCTGGGAACACGAAAGGTCAGGACAAGAAATTAAAACGTTGTCATGAATGTACGATAATTCGCGTCTGTAGCTGCTAGGTGTTAAGTGTTATCTGAAAGTACATTGACATGTACGGCAGAAATATTATTACGCCCATTAATCTAATTATTAGCTGCTTCACATATGTGCACTTAATTACCGAATTACGTGTTTGTATTGGTGACAAGCTTTTCCACTCTCGTGTTCCTGAACCCCGCTCTTCCTTTCATCACACAGCCAGCTCGCATCCGATCCGCCGTGACATCCACCCTGTGTCACTTCCCGTGAACACGGTTGATAACATTGTGATTAATGATAAGGAATTTTAGAGCATCTAGTAGGCACTGACAGTGGCTTGATTAGAGGCATTATATAGGAAATTGTGCACAGGAGTGAGAAGGGGCACGACAAACTGAAGATGGCCAGTCCGTGAACTTAGATCTTAACTCTGAATCTTCCCAAGACGAAATATTATTGCTACAAACCCGTGGTGTTAAGGAGTAAAATTTTTGGTTTATTTGGTAATTGAACTGAGTGGAAGAAAAAAAAAGCTGAATAAAATCGTGAAGATTACTTAAGTAACTCACCAACAAATGCACATATATAGTCTTTAATAATCTAAAATTTACATTAAAACACTTTAAACGTTCCTACATGTTTCGATCATACGATCATCCTCAGGGAGCATACTTTGTTCCTTGCTACAGTTACAGTTTGACACACTCAGTTATTTACTTCGTTATATTAATTTGGTGCTGTGGCAGCATGGCGTGTGTTATGTGTGAGTCGTATGCTGTTCAACTGAGACCGGCTGGTGATGTGCTTGTTGTGTAGTATAGGGTGAGACTCACCCTATACTACACAATAAGCACATCGCCAGCCGGTCTCAACTGAACAGCGCACGACTCACACATAACACACGCCATGCTGCCACAGCACCAAATTAATATAATGAAGTAAATCAGTGAGTGTGTTAAACTGTAACTTTAGCAAGGAACAAAGTATGTTCCCTGAGGATGATCGTATGATCGAAACATGTAGGAACGTTTAAAGTGTTTTAATGTAATTTTTAGATTATTAAAGACTATATATGTGTATTTGTTACCTAAATAAACTACAAAATTCAAGGTGCAACGATAAAGAAAATCGTGAAAAATTTTGTTATTTTTCGCGTCTTAGTCTAAGTTGACGTAACAGGTTTCGATGTACAGAATGGCTTGTTTTCTGGAACAAGGCTAGCTACGCAAATCGCTAATCTTGCCGTTGCTTTACTGGTAAGGGCGCGAAATACGTCGTCTTCCTTCGAGAGGTGAACACGAACTGCAGGCGTCTAATATGTAGACCGTAGGAAGGGCGCAATGTGGCTGCAGAAGTGCTGTGTAGCTGGGTTTCACATCATAGCCGTTTAAGGCAGTAAGTGGTGTAAGTAATATTTAAATGATTATTCGTAGCGTCAGAGAATACTCTACATCTTCATTGCAAAGACCAACCGTCTGTTACTCTTTTGGGAAAAAGAAGCAATGTTTCTTCTAAAAATCATAACAAATTCCACAGAAATGTCACTTCAATTTATCAACCAACGAATGCACATACAATTTCACATAAAGCACTTTTAAAAACTTTAAAACACTTTAAAACACTCCGACATGTTTCGATCTTGTCAGATCATCATCGGGGAGCTTTGTTCCTCGCTAAAGTTATATTACGGTGCGTCGTACGACGCACACCTAGCCACTGCTCCACAACACATTCCCACACAACATGATATGCTGCCGCAACACCTCGTTTGCAAATACGAATT
>Ga0123357_10003986_pt1 | contig 17164 bp, 5 predicted proteins | sample TergutEmb28metaG_FD_89873 | JGI IMG/M metagenome (GOLD analysis project Ga0123357, IMG submission 89873) | Embiratermes neotenicus P4 segment gut microbial communities from Petit-Saut dam, French Guiana - Emb289 P4 | ecosystem: Host-associated > Arthropoda: Insects > Digestive system > Gut ... | reverse complement strand
ATCTTGTCAGATCATCATCAGGGAACTTTGTTCCTTGCTAAAGTTATATTACAGTATTCACAATTCAATTCGTATTTGCAAACGAGGTGTTGTGGCAGCATATCATGTTGTGTTGTGGAGCAGCGGTTGGGTGTGCGTCGTACAAAAATGCAAGTTGCTACAATAAGATTTATAGTTAATGCCTTCACATATTCTTAGCCGTTATAGCCAGTTGTGTTTTCTGCCTCCTTAATGCATGAAATGTTGACGTAAGTAAAAACCTAAAGTTTTGTAAAAAATACTTTTATATTACTGAAAAATTTAAATTTACAACATTCTTAACACTTCCAGATAATTAAAGTAATGCTTCAAGTGCGCTGACATTCCTAAAACAAAATTTGTACCAGTTAAACCAAGAATAGAAGAAAAAGAATCCTACTAATAAGAGTTTCTTAATTTATGATCTGGAAGATAATAACTTTAAGATGTCTCAAAACGGGAACCAAACACAGATTGGCGCATATTAACATCCCAGAAAAAAGGACATTTTAAGGAAAGAGATATTCGGGTGCACTCGTGAAGAGAAATAGCTCCTTAGAAAATCAAATGAAACAAACAGCTGTTCAGAAACGCACACAAACATAATAGTTGCTCAGAAACCGTCATGAATTGGAAAAATGGTCAGAAACTTAGATGAAATATATGGCTGAAAACGTAGGCCTCATAATAAGAAAGAAGCACTGAGAATGTCAACTCGTCCCTCTCTTTACCTATAGGTCAATCGTCTGTTATCCTTGCATCACACGAAGGACCAATAAAAAAATTACTTACATCAATCAGTGAACATAAGGAGACATCACTTCCGCACAGTAAGAACTATCACTTTACGTGAAGTATGTGCGCAGCATTGTCAGAAGTACGCTCGTCAATTTGGAACTTTACATTCAAATGAATAAACCGAAAGGGTCATATTTTCTGCTTAGAGTCGCGAGGGAAAAAAAAAAGAAAAAAAAAGTCCCTTTACAGGCCTGGACAGGCTCTGAGGGTCCCAGGAGTTTGAGGCTCCCAGATTTCAAGACAATCGGCACTTGAAAATGGTAAGGTTGTCATCCCTACGCACCGGCCGTCTTTACCCCCGAGGAAATATTCCTGGTATTCATTTCTGTTACAGGCTGAGTCAACCCCAGGGCCATAGTGCGGCCGGAAGGATTATATCAATGAAAAATTCCAATGACACCACCGGGAATCGAACCCGTAACCTTCAGGCTTTTAGCACAGTGCCTCAACGAACTGCGTCACGCGAGGTGCCTTTCCCTAAATAACCAAGAATGGCTCTCAGTCTTCCCAAATAAATCCAGCTCTAATAATAAAGTTCAGCAACGCGTATATCAACCCTAAAAAATCTACAGAAACGGAGGTAAATTTGTCATTGAGATACAACACTGTGTAGGACTAGAGTACTCTCATGACTGGAAGTCTATTTGTGCCAACTGATGAGTCTTGTAATCTAGGCTGCACATACAGGTTTTGGGGTAATTCATGTGCTGGTGTTTATGGATTTTTTTCAGTTTTAATTAAATATGAATTCATATTAACTCCGTTAACAAACTTGGTGTCATGTGTCTAATGTACATCCATTGGTGTCATAAATGAACAATTGGTGGAATGAAAATTTCTTGTTTTATTTTGACAATTGTAGGTCCTGTAAAGACAAGGTGTAAGGGAAGAGATAATACCAGAAAAAAAAATTAATTTGTCCCAGAAAAATATTAACAGCATTAAAAAATGACTCATGCTAATAATATGGACATATTTCTATTAACACTCTGATGGTTTTCATTACATACAGTGCTGATAACGTGTGAAAATTGAAAGCATTGATTAAATATTGTAAAAATGTAGGGAAATAAAATTGCAAGAAACTGTTTTGCAATTTGAGACAAAAATTCACCATTATCAGCAGATATTTGACACAAGCTTCCGTCGGACACTACAGATGTCCCAGCTCTTCCCACATTCACCGCAGCGTATCTGTATACCTTGCTTACCGCCTCTTTTTTCTGCTGCTTCAGGTCACGAACCGCCGTAGGCATGAGAGGGACTTGTATCACGTCGTGCACGAACCTCCAGAGACTAAAACCTGCACGTGTCCGAACTGGCTAAAGAGAGGTCATGGAATAATAACCGCACATCCAGTGCACTTGCCAAGGAAGACTACGTCGAAATAGGTACAAGCCTCTGCATAGAAATATAAAAGTTTTTTTTCTTCTTTCTTTCTTTCATGTCTTCCTTCTCTCCTCTCAATTTTTTTTATTTTTCATTTTTCTCTCTTCTACTATGTTCTTCCTTTACCACATTTGTTGCCAGTATTCATGTTTCTTAATGCACTGATTTATCCGAACTTCTAAATTTGACAGTGTATCAATCTGCTTAACCTAAAATCGATACTTTCCTCTATGGCGTCACCTTCAATCAATCTGCCATAATATATACGTTCTTACACAAAGATCAGGGACATCAATAGCGCTTTTCTAACCGCAATATCGCCATGCTCCCCAGAGTCTACGTTTAACATTTCACATGACACACCGTCTGATAATTACATAACAGGAATGATTAGTTCTTTAAAAAAAAAAAAAAGGAACCAGGGCAAATTGTACTGAAACCATTTTCCAAAAATTATTGCTCTGAATACTTCCAAATTATTAAAAAATTTCGAGCCACTGAAAGATATTGCCAACTTTAAGAAAGGTGAAAATTGTCCTAGCCAAGGGAGTGCGATGGATGTTCAAACAATGCTGTGCTCTTCCTTGGCTTATTAATTGACTTACTAATTGCACTGTGCGAGATAGCGCGACTGGCATCATGGGAAAATAATTCGCCCCGCCAAAAGTTTAGTTATTTTACGAAAAATGAAAAGATTAAAACATTCCAGACGTTGAGGCAGAATGTGTCGTTGGATGCTTGCTTTGGAGAAAGAAATGCCAAAAATGTTAGCAAAATTTCGACCTTTAACTTTTAAAACAGAAAATGCTAAAGTCCTGAAGAAGATTGACTTTGGCCTAATGTCTGTGAGTCCTGAGATGGGCTGGGCATGTGGCGCGTATGGGTGAGGAGAGGGAGTGTATAGGGTCTTGGTGGGGAAACCGGAGGGAAGGAACCAATGGGGAGACCTAGGTGTAGATGTGTGGATAATATTAGGATGGATCTCTAGGAGGTGGGATTTGGGTATATGGACTGGATTGGGCTGGCCCAGGATAGAGACAGGTGGCGGACGCTTGTGACTGCGGTAATGAACCTTCGGGTTCTGTGAAATGCGGGGAATTTCTTGACTAGCTGCAAACAAGTTAACTTCTCAAGAAGGACTCTGCACCATGGAGTAAGTAAGTAAGTAAGTAAGTAAGTCTGTGAGTCCTACCGTACGATCCATGTCACAGTCACTCATTTTCTAACCGATGCATCATAGACCACGTAACTGATAATGTCAGTTGATTCACAGAAACTTCAGTCCAGTTATTCTAATTACCACACCCCCTATGCCCATACACTTTCTCGTATGAAAGACCTCGTGTTTGTACCGAACAAAGCAGTATACTTTGATCTAGTATTTTGCGACTGGGAATGTATGCACTCCTGCGTCAATACCTTTACGGTAGGTAGAGGACAACACTGCAATAATGTGATCTATAAAGCAAAACACCGAATTATATAAGCGATCAATATTAGATCCTCACAGAGCTCACGAGGCCACGCGGTGGCGCTGTTGATTGAGGGGTTGCGCTGTAAGCCGGAAGGTCGCGGTTGCGATTCCCGATGGCGTCTTTGGAATTTTTCATTGACATAGCCTTCCGGATGCTTAGTGTCTCTGGATCTACTCAGTCTCTAGCAGAAATAAGTACCAGGTATATGTCCTGGTAGTAAATGCGGCTGGTGCGTAGGTTTGACAAAATTACCACCTTCATATACCGATTGTCTAGAAATCTGGAAGGCTCAACTTCCCGGAACCCCATGGGCTTGTAGTAGGTCTGTACAGGGATTGCATGTTACCCTCAACAGTTCACGTCCATAAGAGTCACCCCTACTTCAGCTGCAGAATATCACTCTTACAGGGTTTTTGAGTCTGACATTCATGTAAATAATATCTAAGGATTCAGTCTGTATGTGCCTAAAATATGCTGCCTTGACATTACAATACCAGTCGGTTAATATTGTTAAGAAAATTACGGGTATTTCCCTTCGTTCTGCAAATCAAACAAACCCTACATACACTGTGTGGGATAAAGAGAGAAATGCTTAATTTTGAAGCAAGTGGCACTGTGTATGTACAATAACTACTGTATTTTGCGGAGTCCAAAGTGTTTTTTCGTCCGGGTTTACAATTGACGCTGTTTGACTGGAGTTCACAACTAACTCCTAAGTTTAGCGATATCACAGACTATCTACAAGCAACCTTGAACTGAATATCGGCCAAAAGCAAGGCCTCCGCACAGCATAACACAAACAATAAAAAGCGCCAACACATATATAGTCCCTGACTCCAAATATGAAAATAAATTTTGGTCTAGAATACAGTCATATTAATTACGTGCTAGTTTAAAATTTGTAATGAATGAATATTAATTACTGTGCAAGAATTCAAACTAACGGCCAGTTTTAATTTTATGATAAAAAGTTACGTCACCCCCTAGTTTTAGTACACATCTGTCCTACAAAATTCCATTACATTCCAAAAAATATTTAGTTGTTGCTTTCTGTAGACAGAGCTTTTTAGCCAGTCGTGTTTAATTTTCAAGTCAGTGGATTACAGAAACTAATCAGAAACAGAAAACAACACGACAGCAAATATTCTGACCTCACTTCAATTCGTCAGGTTGTACCTGCTTGGTGTCCATATATTTTGTATTATCTGTGTTACAGATATGTTTTTTCTGCAGGAAAAAAACACAATATATAGATATTGTAGGTCAGAAGCCAGCTTCCCGTTCTACGTACTATATCCCTGGAAAGAGAGCCGCCGATTTCAAGAATTGCATTACCTCCCTCACTTACTGCATAACAACATTAAACTCGTGTTACTAGCTGGTGGTAACTCCTGTGTTTTCTTAACTAATCGATCTGGAAAAGAACGATAGATTCTGTTCAGACACGATGTTAGCTTTACAATTACTTTACCGAAGCTTGGAGATGGCAGTTCGGTAGAATCCAAACCCGTGAGAATACCGCTACTCTCACGAGAGAATCCTGAAGGACGGAATTTATTTCACAGAGGAACACAAAATTGCCAAGCACGGTTAAAGCAGCTCCAGAGCTTTCCGCCTGTCTCAGATTTGCAATCTGTCTCTTCTAATATATGAAAAAAAAAATGTAGGATTTCTAGCATTTTACAGCGGATTTTACACATACAATTTCTGTTTTACGTACACTCGCTTTATGGGAAATCATGTTTCAGTTGTAAGGGGAAGGCTGCCGCTCACTCTCCTTATATTGGCCATCTACGTCAGGGTTGAGAAACTACTCTTAAGTCTGCTTGTGAGGGATACTGCAGTGTTCCTGACAAGACCGGCTACAAACATTTGCTTTTTTTTTCCTAAACAAAATAAGTTTTGGGTGCTGCTTCTTTTGTCTTAAGCAAGTAGCTGTCCGGATACAAGTATTAAGTCCAGCCAATGGATCCAATGTGTGTATTTCGTTATTGTTTAATTGATGACGGATGCATAACAGTCTTCCGAAACGTCGCATATTTTCCAGAAAATGTGAAGATTAAAAAGTGAAATATATTGCCGTATCAAAGATGAACCATTCTTAATTACCGTGCTTGAATGTAAGACGAAACTACGTTTCCCGCATAGACACAACATGTTACTCAAAAACTTCCTATAATGTAATAACCTAACAAACATCCCTGTCTTAAAATACAGGATACTTTAACTTTGCCCGCTCTTTCTACTAGTGATAAAATTTAAACTCTCATTATATACGAATAACGTACAGTACAGGTCAAACATTTGTATGGACAATTTTATGTTTTGTTTACCGTGCATCTTGGTATTATCCTTGTAAATAACAAATTAGATGCCCAATTTTTCGTGTATGTTTATTTCTATTCTCTTCATGTTTTGGGCAGCCGTGTGCCCATCATCAGGAGAACTGTTGTATCAATGCAACACCTGCTTTATGTCACTCCGAAAAGAGTATATTTTCTTTGTCTCTGTTGTGTGGAATGCACCGCAACTCACAACAGAGACAAAGAAAATATGCTCTTTTCGGAGTGACATAAACCAGGTGTAGCATTGATACAACAATTCTCCTGATGATGGGCACACGGCTGCCCGAAACATGTAGAGAATAGAAATAAACATACATGAAAAATTGTGCATCAATTGGCTTATTTGCAATGATTTTTTATGAACACTTTCAATAGAAATTAAGAGTGTCTGATAACAGTGTTCTGAGAGGAATATTTTCATTCAAGAGGAGAATACGAGACAGAGAACTGTGAAAATGACATAATGAACACCCTCATGATTTGTACGTAATGCCAAATGGTGTTTAAAATCATCCCACCAGCGAGGATAGGAACGGATCACTTTGCAATCAATGGAGGTACAAACGCATAGCAACATGTTTTAGTGGGAAATTCAGAATTATAGGATACAGGTAGAACTTTTCAGCGTAGCTGAGAAATAATACTGACAAAAAAAAATTGATCATAAATTAGCAGGTTCAAAAGTACGGAGGAGATTCAACCGACTATAATAGATCAAATCGCGAGCTTTTTAGAGGGTAACATAAAAAGCGGATTTTTTTTACGTTTTGCTGACCGTACATCTCAGTATATTTGTCTCAGTAATTAACCAACTTGATGCACAAAATGTTTGCTTTACAGTAAGTTTATTTCATGCCTCTACATGTTTCGAACACATGTGTTCATCATCAGGAGATCAAAATTGCATTACACAGCCTCTGGTATCATCACACCTATATGTGGCCGTCTCGTGCACCAAGACAGCCACCTATAGGTGTGGTGATACCAGAGGATGTGTAATGCAATTTTGACCTACTGATGATGAGCACATGTGCTCGAAACATGTAGAGGCATGAAATAAACTTATTGTAAAACAAAAATTTTGTGCATAAAGTTCGTTAATTACTGAGATAAACATGTGGCTTTTTATACAAACATATAAAATATAAAGTTTTTTTACGTCCGTTCTTTTTATCCGTATTTCCAATTATATTTTCGCCCACATTTCAATTAATTTTATCGACATATGTCAAGCCTGTTATGTCTCTTAAAGTTCTGTTTCAAATAACATAAATATTAAATGACGGTATCAAACTGTCAAAAGCTTCAATTGTAGCATTTATTACCGAATTCGTATGAAACTGAAATTTAAAAACTTCGGTTTTCAGAAACTTCTTTTTCCGCACAAGTAAACAGCCGTAGATTAAATATAAACGATCTCATTGTAAGCCAATACTTTAATTTTACCAGTTATATCTATAATCACATCAATCCCTCAAGCACAATGGCATTATTCACCTACGCTTTCTCTGCAAGTATTAGAAATTTCCGGTCATACATGCTTTGTTAACATTTGGCGGGAAGACGGAAGACTGATGAATTGTGTCCACACTTCAGCATGGTTTCATTTAAAAACGAAAGGCAAAATTCAGAAACCGTGGGTACGAATATAATTAATATTTCATAATTATCCGAATGTCGTTATTCTACATTTCCTTGCAATGAAAATTTACTGTAGATTGCACGATGTAATCTCCTACGCCCACACTACTGCCTAGCTAATATGAGATCATTTCAACCTACATACTTCCGCAGGACTTCAACAGTGTTGAACACGACAAATTCAGCTATAGTCTGAATGTTATTGCTCCTGTCGTGACATTATCATTGCTGCTCTCCCTCTCCCTCCCTTTCTCTCTCCCTCCCCCACCCCTCTCTCTCTCTCTCTCTCTACACACACACAATTCGTTAAAAGTAAGGCTGAAGTCTTCAATTATTTCCTAACCCCAATAATCAGTAGTGCTGAAGAAATGAGCGAACTCAGATTTAACGGGTAGAAGGGCAGAGAGGAATTCAGACATGATGGACAGAATGTCACTGTATAGGAAGCGGGCAGCACTTGTTCAATTCTGAAAAGCAGAACGAGGCTCAGGACAAAATATAAGAGCCCCGAAGTTATCTAATTAGCAAAGCCGTCGAAAAGGTCAAAAAGCTTAAACGTCTACAAGCAACAACCCTAACGAATTAAAATTATAAGCTTATTCAAGAAAAAGTAGAAAAAAAAATAATTTGTGGATATTTTGCACCATTAGGTACAGAATAATTCGCCTTCGGGTCTCGTGTCCAAAAACTTCAGCATGTCAATGTACAACATTCCATGTAAGGATCATTCTATAGTTCGTACAAATACTTTGTATTTCTATAGTAAAACCAACTAGATGTACCAATGTCTCAAATTTATTTTATTTTGAAATGACACTCTACATGTTTCGGACGGTCTTTCCGTCCATCATCAGGAGTTCAAGGCTGTACATACAGCAACAGGCATATGTCAAACAGATTCTGCTGTCTGCTTGCTAGCAAGCAGACAGCAGAATCTGTTTGACATATGCCTGTTGCTGTATGTACAGCCTTGAACTCCTGATGATGGACGGAAAGACCGTCCGAAACATGTAGAGTGTCATTTCAAAATAAAATAAATTTGAGACATTGGTACATCTAGTTGGTTTTACTATAGAAATACAAAGTATTTGTACGAACTATAGAATGATCCTTACATGGAATGTTGTACATTGACATGCTGAAGTTTTTGGACACGAGACCCGAAGGCGAATTATTCTGTACCTAATGGTGCAAAATATCCACAAATTATTTTTTTTTCTACTTTTTCTTGAATAAGCTTATAATTTTAATTCGTTAGGGTTGTTGCTTGTAGACGTTTAAGCTTTTTGACCTTTTCGACGGCTTTGCTAATTAGATAACTTCGGGGCTCTTATATTTTGTCCTGAGCCTCGTTCTGCTTTTCAGAATTGAACAAGTGCTGCCCGCTTCCTATACAGTGACATTCTGTCCATCATGTCTGAATTCCTCTCTGCCCTTCTACCCGTTAAATCTGAGTTCGCTCATTTCTTCAGCACTACTGATTATTGGGGTTAGGAAATAATTGAAGACTTCAGCCTTACTTTTAACGAATTGTGTGTGTGTAGAGAGAGAGAGAGAGAGAGGGGTGGGGGAGGGAGAGAGAAAGGGAGGGAGAGGGAGAGCAGCAATGATAATGTCACGACAGGAGCAATAACATTCAGACTATAGCTGAATTTGTCGTGTTCAACACTGTTGAAGTCCTGCGGAAGTATGTAGGTTGAAATGATCTCATATTAGCTAGGCAGTAGTGTGGGCGTAGGAGATTACATCGTGCAATCTACAGTAAATTTTCATTGCAAGGAAATGTAGAATAACGACATTCGGATAATTATGAAATATTAATTATATTCGTACCCACGGTTTCTGAATTTTGCCTTTCGTTTTTAAATGAAACCATGCTGAAGTGTGGACACAATTCATCAGTCTTCCGTCTTCCCGCCAAATGTTAACAAAGCATGTATGACCGGAAATTTCTAATACTTGCAGAGAAAGCGTAGGTGAATAATGCCATTGTGCTTGAGGGATTGATGTGATTATAGATATAACTGGTAAAATTAAAGTATTGGCTTACAATGAGATCGTTTATATTTAATCTACGGCTGTTTACTTGTGCGGAAAAAGAAGTTTCTGAAAACCGAAGTTTTTAAATTTCAGTTTCATACGAATTCGGTAATAAATGCTACAATTGAAGCTTTTGACAGTTTGATACCGTCATTTAATATTTATGTTATTTGAAACAGAACTTTAAGAGACATAACAGGCTTGACATATGTCGATAAAATTAATTGAAATGTGGGCGAAAATATAATTGGAAATACGGATAAAAAGAACGGACGTAAAAAAACTTTATATTTTATATGTTTGTATAAAAAGCCACATGTTTATCTCAGTAATTAACGAACTTTATGCACAAAATTTTTGTTTTACAATAAGTTTATTTCATGCCTCTACATGTTTCGAGCACATGTGCTCATCATCAGTAGGTCAAAATTGCATTACACATCCTCTGGTATCACCACACCTATAGGTGGCTGTCTTGGTGCACGAGACGGCCACATATAGGTGTGATGATACCAGAGGCTGTGTAATGCAATTTTGATCTCCTGATGATGAACACATGTGTTCGAAACATGTAGAGGCATGAAATAAACTTACTGTAAAGCAAACATTTTGTGCATCAAGTTGGTTAATTACTGAGACAAATATACTGAGATGTACGGTCAGCAAAACGTAAAAAAAATCCGCTTTTTATGTTACCCTCTAAAAAGCTCGCGATTTGATCTATTATAGTCGGTTGAATCTCCTCCGTACTTTTGAACCTGCTAATTTATGATCAATTTTTTTTTGTCAGTATTATTTCTCAGCTACGCTGAAAAGTTCTACCTGTATCCTATAATTCTGAATTTCCCACTAAAACATGTTGCTATGCGTTTGTACCTCCATTGATTGCAAAGTGATCCGTTCCTATCCTCGCTGGTGGGATGATTTTAAACACCATTTGGCATTACGTACAAATCATGAGGGTGTTCATTATGTCATTTTCACAGTTCTCTGTCTCGTATTCTCCTCTTGAATGAAAATATTCCTCTCAGAACACTGTTATCAGACACTCTTAATTTCTATTGAAAGTGTTCATAAAAAATCATTGCAAATAAGCCAATTGATGCACAATTTTTCATGTATGTTTATTTCTATTCTCTACATGTTTCGGGCAGCCGTGTGCCCATCATCAGGAGAATTGTTGTATCAATGCTACACCTGGTTTATGTCACTCCGAAAAGAGCATATTTTCTTTGTCTCTGTTGTGAGTTGCGGTGCATTCCACACAACAGAGACAAAGAAAATATACTCTTTTCGGAGTGACATAAAGCAGGTGTTGCATTGATACAACAGTTCTCCTGATGATGGGCACACGGCTGCCCAAAACATGAAGAGAATAGAAATAAACATACACGAAAAATTGGGCATCTAATTTGTTATTTACAAGGATAATACCAAGATGCACGGTAAACAAAACATAAAATTGTCCATACAAATGTTTGACCTGTACTGTACGTTATTCGTATATAATGAGAGTTTAAATTTTATCACTAGTAGAAAGAGCGGGCAAAGTTAAAGTATCCTGTATTTTAAGACAGGGATGTTTGTTAGGTTATTACATTATAGGAAGTTTTTGAGTAACATGTTGTGTCTATGCGGGAAACGTAGTTTCGTCTTACATTCAAGCACGGTAATTAAGAATGGTTCATCTTTGATACGGCAATATATTTCACTTTTTAATCTTCACATTTTCTGGAAAATATGCGACGTTTCGGAAGACTGTTATGCATCCGTCATCAATTAAACAATAACGAAATACACACATTGGATCCATTGGCTGGACTTAATACTTGTATCCGGACAGCTACTTGCTTAAGACAAAAGAAGCAGCACCCAAAACTTATTTTGTTTAGGAAAAAAAAAGCAAATGTTTGTAGCCGGTCTTGTCAGGAACACTGCAGTATCCCTCACAAGCAGACTTAAGAGTAGTTTCTCAACCCTGACGTAGATGGCCAATATAAGGAGAGTGAGCGGCAGCCTTCCCCTTACAACTGAAACATGATTTCCCATAAAGCGAGTGTACGTAAAACAGAAATTGTATGTGTAAAATCCGCTGTAAAATGCTAGAAATCCTACATTTTTTTTTTCATATATTAGAAGAGACAGATTGCAAATCTGAGACAGGCGGAAAGCTCTGGAGCTGCTTTAACCGTGCTTGGCAATTTTGTGTTCCTCTGTGAAATAAATTCCGTCCTTCAGGATTCTCTCGTGAGAGTAGCGGTATTCTCACGGGTTTGGATTCTACCGAACTGCCATCTCCAAGCTTCGGTAAAGTAATTGTAAAGCTAACATCGTGTCTGAACAGAATCTATCGTTCTTTTCCAGATCGATTAGTTAAGAAAACACAGGAGTTACCACCAGCTAGTAACACGAGTTTAATGTTGTTATGCAGTAAGTGAGGGAGGTAATGCAATTCTTGAAATCGGCGGCTCTCTTTCCAGGGATATAGTACGTAGAACGGGAAGCTGGCTTCTGACCTACAATATCTATATATTGTGTTTTTTTCCTGCAGAAAAAACATATCTGTAACACAGATAATACAAAATATATGGACACCAAGCAGGTACAACCTGACGAATTGAAGTGAGGTCAGAATATTTGCTGTCGTGTTGTTTTCTGTTTCTGATTAGTTTCTGTAATCCACTGACTTGAAAATTAAACACGACTGGCTAAAAAGCTCTGTCTACAGAAAGCAACAACTAAATATTTTTTGGAATGTAATGGAATTTTGTAGGACAGATGTGTACTAAAACTAGGGGGTGACGTAACTTTTTATCATAAAATTAAAACTGGCCGTTAGTTTGAATTCTTGCACAGTAATTAATATTCATTCATTACAAATTTTAAACTAGCACGTAATTAATATGACTGTATTCTAGACCAAAATTTATTTTCATATTTGGAGTCAGGGACTATATATGTGTTGGCGCTTTTTATTGTTTGTGTTATGCTGTGCGGAGGCCTTGCTTTTGGCCGATATTCAGTTCAAGGTTGCTTGTAGATAGTCTGTGATATCGCTAAACTTAGGAGTTAGTTGTGAACTCCAGTCAAACAGCGTCAATTGTAAACCCGGACGAAAAAACACTTTGGACTCCGCAAAATACAGTAGTTATTGTACATACACAGTGCCACTTGCTTCAAAATTAAGCATTTCTCTCTTTATCCCACACAGTGTATGTAGGGTTTGTTTGATTTGCAGAACGAAGGGAAATACCCGTAATTTTCTTAACAATATTAACCGACTGGTATTGTAATGTCAAGGCAGCATATTTTAGGCACATACAGACTGAATCCTTAGATATTATTTACATGAATGTCAGACTCAAAAACCCTGTAAGAGTGATATTCTGCAGCTGAAGTAGGGGTGACTCTTATGGACGTGAACTGTTGAGGGTAACATGCAATCCCTGTACAGACCTACTACAAGCCCATGGGGTTCCGGGAAGTTGAGCCTTCCAGATTTCTAGACAATCGGTATATGAAGGTGGTAATTTTGTCAAACCTACGCACCAGCCGCATTTACTACCAGGACATATACCTGGTACTTATTTCTGCTAGAGACTGAGTAGATCCAGAGACACTAAGCATCCGGAAGGCTATGTCAATGAAAAATTCCAAAGACGCCATCGGGAATCGCAACCGCGACCTTCCGGCTTACAGCGCAACCCCTCAATCAACAGCGCCACCGCGTGGCCTCGTGAGCTCTGTGAGGATCTAATATTGATCGCTTATATAATTCGGTGTTTTGCTTTATAGATCACATTATTGCAGTGTTGTCCTCTACCTACCGTAAAGGTATTGACGCAGGAGTGCATACATTCCCAGTCGCAAAATACTAGATCAAAGTATACTGCTTTGTTCGGTACAAACACGAGGTCTTTCATACGAGAAAGTGTATGGGCATAGGGGGTGTGGTAATTAGAATAACTGGACTGAAGTTTCTGTGAATCAACTGACATTATCAGTTACGTGGTCTATGATGCATCGGTTAGAAAATGAGTGACTGTGACATGGATCGTACGGTAGGACTCACAGACTTACTTACTTACTTACTTACTTACTCCATGGTGCAGAGTCCTTCTTGAGAAGTTAACTTGTTTGCAGCTAGTCAAGAAATTCCCCGCATTTCACAGAACCCGAAGGTTCATTACCGCAGTCACAAGCGTCCGCCACCTGTCTCTATCCTGGGCCAGCCCAATCCAGTCCATATACCCAAATCCCACCTCCTAGAGATCCATCCTAATATTATCCACACATCTACACCTAGGTCTCCCCATTGGTTCCTTCCCTCCGGTTTCCCCACCAAGACCCTATACACTCCCTCTCCTCACCCATACGCGCCACATGCCCAGCCCATCTCAGGACTCACAGACATTAGGCCAAAGTCAATCTTCTTCAGGACTTTAGCATTTTCTGTTTTAAAAGTTAAAGGTCGAAATTTTGCTAACATTTTTGGCATTTCTTTCTCCAAAGCAAGCATCCAACGACACATTCTGCCTCAACGTCTGGAATGTTTTAATCTTTTCATTTTTCGTAAAATAACTAAACTTTTGGCGGGGCGAATTATTTTCCCATGATGCCAGTCGCGCTATCTCGCACAGTGCAATTAGTAAGTCAATTAATAAGCCAAGGAAGAGCACAGCATTGTTTGAACATCCATCGCACTCCCTTGGCTAGGACAATTTTCACCTTTCTTAAAGTTGGCAATATCTTTCAGTGGCTCGAAATTTTTTAATAATTTGGAAGTATTCAGAGCAATAATTTTTGGAAAATGGTTTCAGTACAATTTGCCCTGGTTCCTTTTTTTTTTTTTTAAAGAACTAATCATTCCTGTTATGTAATTATCAGACGGTGTGTCATGTGAAATGTTAAACGTAGACTCTGGGGAGCATGGCGATATTGCGGTTAGAAAAGCGCTATTGATGTCCCTGATCTTTGTGTAAGAACGTATATATTATGGCAGATTGATTGAAGGTGACGCCATAGAGGAAAGTATCGATTTTAGGTTAAGCAGATTGATACACTGTCAAATTTAGAAGTTCGGATAAATCAGTGCATTAAGAAACATGAATACTGGCAACAAATGTGGTAAAGGAAGAACATAGTAGAAGAGAGAAAAATGAAAAATAAAAAAAATTGAGAGGAGAGAAGGAAGACATGAAAGAAAGAAAGAAGAAAAAAAACTTTTATATTTCTATGCAGAGGCTTGTACCTATTTCGACGTAGTCTTCCTTGGCAAGTGCACTGGATGTGCGGTTATTATTCCATGACCTCTCTTTAGCCAGTTCGGACACGTGCAGGTTTTAGTCTCTGGAGGTTCGTGCACGACGTGATACAAGTCCCTCTCATGCCTACGGCGGTTCGTGACCTGAAGCAGCAGAAAAAAGAGGCGGTAAGCAAGGTATACAGATACGCTGCGGTGAATGTGGGAAGAGCTGGGACATCTGTAGTGTCCGACGGAAGCTTGTGTCAAATATCTGCTGATAATGGTGAATTTTTGTCTCAAATTGCAAAACAGTTTCTTGCAATTTTATTTCCCTACATTTTTACAATATTTAATCAATGCTTTCAATTTTCACACGTTATCAGCACTGTATGTAATGAAAACCATCAGAGTGTTAATAGAAATATGTCCATATTATTAGCATGAGTCATTTTTTAATGCTGTTAATATTTTTCTGGGACAAATTAATTTTTTTTTCTGGTATTATCTCTTCCCTTACACCTTGTCTTTACAGGACCTACAATTGTCAAAATAAAACAAGAAATTTTCATTCCACCAATTGTTCATTTATGACACCAATGGATGTACATTAGACACATGACACCAAGTTTGTTAACGGAGTTAATATGAATTCATATTTAATTAAAACTGAAAAAAATCCATAAACACCAGCACATGAATTACCCCAAAACCTGTATGTGCAGCCTAGATTACAAGACTCATCAGTTGGCACAAATAGACTTCCAGTCATGAGAGTACTCTAGTCCTACACAGTGTTGTATCTCAATGACAAATTTACCTCCGTTTCTGTAGATTTTTTAGGGTTGATATACGCGTTGCTGAACTTTATTATTAGAGCTGGATTTATTTGGGAAGACTGAGAGCCATTCTTGGTTATTTAGGGAAAGGCACCTCGCGTGACGCAGTTCGTTGAGGCACTGTGCTAAAAGCCTGAAGGTTACGGGTTCGATTCCCGGTGGTGTCATTGGAATTTTTCATTGATATAATCCTTCCGGCCGCACTATGGCCCTGGGGTTGACTCAGCCTGTAACAGAAATGAATACCAGGAATATTTCCTCGGGGGTAAAGACGGCCGGTGCGTAGGGATGACAACCTTACCATTTTCAAGTGCCGATTGTCTTGAAATCTGGGAGCCTCAAACTCCTGGGACCCTCAGAGCCTGTCCAGGCCTGTAAAGGGACTTTTTTTTTCTTTTTTTTTTCCCTCGCGACTCTAAGCAGAAAATATGACCCTTTCGGTTTATTCATTTGAATGTAAAGTTCCAAATTGACGAGCGTACTTCTGACAATGCTGCGCACATACTTCACGTAAAGTGATAGTTCTTACTGTGCGGAAGTGATGTCTCCTTATGTTCACTGATTGATGTAAGTAATTTTTTTATTGGTCCTTCGTGTGATGCAAGGATAACAGACGATTGACCTATAGGTAAAGAGAGGGACGAGTTGACATTCTCAGTGCTTCTTTCTTATTATGAGGCCTACGTTTTCAGCCATATATTTCATCTAAGTTTCTGACCATTTTTCCAATTCATGACGGTTTCTGAGCAACTATTATGTTTGTGTGCGTTTCTGAACAGCTGTTTGTTTCATTTGATTTTCTAAGGAGCTATTTCTCTTCACGAGTGCACCCGAATATCTCTTTCCTTAAAATGTCCTTTTTTCTGGGATGTTAATATGCGCCAATCTGTGTTTGGTTCCCGTTTTGAGACATCTTAAAGTTATTATCTTCCAGATCATAAATTAAGAAACTCTTATTAGTAGGATTCTTTTTCTTCTATTCTTGGTTTAACTGGTACAAATTTTGTTTTAGGAATGTCAGCGCACTTGAAGCATTACTTTAATTATCTGGAAGTGTTAAGAATGTTGTAAATTTAAATTTTTCAGTAATATAAAAGTATTTTTTACAAAACTTTAGGTTTTTACTTACGTCAACATTTCATGCATTAAGGAGGCAGAAAACACAACTGGCTATAACGGCTAAGAATATGTGAAGGCATTAACTATAAATCTTATTGTAGCAACTTGCATTTTTGTACGACGCACACCCAACCGCTGCTCCACAACACAACATGATATGCTGCCACAACACCTCGTTTGCAAATACGAATTGAATTGTGAATACTGTAATATAACTTTAGCAAGGAACAAAGTTCCCTGATGATGATCTGACAAGAT
>Ga0123357_10003985_pt1 | contig 17164 bp, 12 predicted proteins | sample TergutEmb28metaG_FD_89873 | JGI IMG/M metagenome (GOLD analysis project Ga0123357, IMG submission 89873) | Embiratermes neotenicus P4 segment gut microbial communities from Petit-Saut dam, French Guiana - Emb289 P4 | ecosystem: Host-associated > Arthropoda: Insects > Digestive system > Gut ... | reverse complement strand
TTTTTTTTTTTTTTTTTTTTTTTGGATATGATGCCTTGTCGTTTCATAAACAATAATGCGGTATGGCACCTTTTACATAATGAAACTCTTCTAGATTAAAGAGAAAATGTGAGGATGCGAGAAATTGACTGAATGTAAGTTTATGTGAAAGTTACTAAATTGTTTCAAATAAATTCTCTTGCGTCTAAAAACAAAAATTACCTCTCCCCGTAAAATGCACTTTGTGACAATAAGATTATAAATACACCACTATTTGTGCCGATTACAAATCAATCAATCTGTGGCGTTCCCTTTCCAACCCAGTGATGTCATGTGACATCATACTATTCATCTGTCCTTAATATGCATGCCTTTCGCCCAGTAATTGCAGTAGTCATCTTGGCACACTGTGCTGACTTTTCTGCGTTCGGTTGGCTATACTAATGTCACCCAACATATGAACAAAGCGGCCAGTTCTTTGCGAGTTTTGTAGGCGGAGCGGCATATGCCTGTGACGGTGGTGTGTCGTGTTTGTTGGGAACGATATTTGGAGGAATAATAGTCAGACAGAATTGTTATTTCCGGCCGAAAGTCAAGTATGGATGTGATTTGTTAATGCGTGAATGCATGAAGATGTTCTGTGAAAAATGTGCCTTATTGTGAAGGTGCAAAATGTTGTGACTCAATACTGCACCATCGGGCATCACTTGAAGGAAAGGTACGTAACCTTACCTTATACATTATATTGGTAAAAAAATTTGGAGTTCCATTTTTAATTAATACTGAATCATTTTTATTTTTAATTGGATCTTTTTCATTATAATTACTTATATGTATTTATGGCAAGTTATATACATATATGTGTGTGTGTGTGTTATTTTCTGGCTTTTAGATGAAACCTAAGCGGAATACACTGACAGATGCAGAATTGTTGATTCTGTTGGAAGGAGAATTACCTGATGTTGATTTGGATTTGTCAGATGATGAGTTGGACCTTGTCAGTAACAGAAATGTACATGAAGTCCCCACAAGTCCCGTGGCTCCAGAACTGGACCCAGAAATGATCGAAGTGCGGGTGGGGTAAGAAGAGGATTTGGATGTTACGCCCTTGATCTTGCGCTTGCAAATGTATCTTAGTTGGGATGCAGAAGTGAAAGTTGTCCCAGCGACATCACACAGTGGATCAAGATATAACTCTCGTTGGCGTATGAATAATATTGAGGAAGTGGATGTAGTATGTAACACAAGCCTTTCTGATCCCCCAGATGAAGAAGTTACACCTTTCGAATACTTCAAACAAATGTGTAGAGATGAAGTAATAAAAACTTTGTCGAGCAGTCCAATTTGTATTGTGTACATAAAACAGGAAAGACACTGAACACAAATAAAAATGAAATAGAACAGTTTCTAGAAATCCACATTATGGCAGGAATAGTAAACATGCCTAGCTATAGAATGTACTGGGCTGATACAACAAGATTAGAACTAATTGAGGATGTTATGAGAAACTATTTTCACATAAACGATAACAGCACAATGAAGGCTCTTGATGACCCACAATATGACAAGTTGTTCAAATTAAAGCCATTTGTGGACAGTATAAAATCAAGTTTTCAGGAAATAGAAGTGGAAGAGTACAATTCTGTTGATGAGCTCATTACTTCGTTCAAGGGTCGGAGTTCACTAAAACAATACGTCAAGAACAAACCCCACAAAAAGGGAATAAAGATATTTGCTCGCACTGGTTCCAGTGGAATAGTGTATGACTTTGAAGTGTATATGGGGAAGGGAACTGTAAAAAATGTTTCCCCTCCAGGCATAAGTGGAGATATAGTGTTGCGGCTTGTTGATGGTCTCCTTAAGGGGCAAAATTATAAACTGTTCATGGACAACTGGTTCACATCTTTCAGTCTCATGTGTGCCCTCAAAGAAATTGGAATTTTGGCATTGGGAACTGTAAGAATGTCAAGACTTCCTGGTTGCAGCCTGAAAACAGATGAAGGATTGAAGAGGTTGGGGCGAGGAGCGGATAACTTTAGGACTGAGGCAGGAACAAATGTAACGGCCCTCAAATGGTATGACAATAAGCCTGTGTATCTTATCATCTTCTGGTCAGAAACAGCACGTGCTCTTCTCAGGGCAAAGAATATAACTGCGAGGAAAAGGAGCCGGTCGGCAAGCGATAGCCATACACTTGAACTTGTGAATAAGAAGAAAGTACGAAATTCAGCAAAAGTAATGGATGACGTGAGATGTGACTGTGTTTGGCACTGGCCAGCGCACACTGAGAAAAAGCAAAGGTGTAGACTTGTATTAAAGCCTATTCAAGGGTAAAATGCATGAAGTGTGAGAAAGCTTTCCGTCTCACTAAAGATAAAAATTGCTTTATGACATACCACATAAAACAGTGAAAAGTAAATATTTTTGTACCTTAGTATGTGTGTCTGGAAATATTGAGTTGTTTTGCATATTGTTTTGGGAAAATAAAGAGAAATTTTTGTGACTACTAACCTATTGTGTTTTTTTCCATGAAAATTACCCAATGATGCCGTATGGAATCATGCTGGATTTTGTAAACAAATGGCTAAAAGGGATCTATTTTCATGAATTAATAATCAAAGAGCACATTTAAACACAATTTACATGAAATTTATTTTTTCTGTGCACTCACAATAATTCGGGCTGGAAAGGGTTAACACCACAACCGTTACAACTAGTAACTATTAACGAATGGGTTATGTTGACAGAATGGATCTATAAAATAAACAAGTCTAAGAGATTAGTGACAGCTTATTGACAACAGTGAATAATCATACCTGTCTTGCATATAAATGTTATATTTTTACTTGTACACAAACACAAACACACACATACACACAAATTCTGAATTACAAGAAAGCAGAAAAAAGCCATAAAAAGACGCACTAGTTTTATTTCAACTGGTTCTCGTATTTTGTGACATAATATTTAATTATCATTAAATTTTAACTAAAAATTTGGAAAACACAAGGTCAATTACGGGTACAACCTCAGAAGTTGTGATGTATACAAAAATGAACTTTCAAACTCGAAATATGTCGGGCTTTTTGAAAGACTGGACGAATAAGAGTGAGCGCAACATTTAATGGCACGTGGTTCGAACTGTGACAGGAGAGCGTACGCTAAATCATGTGAATACGTTACGAATTAAGTGAGTATGTATGTATTAACACACATTTAGTCTCCTTCTTGGAGTATTGAAAAATAGCTGATCTTTTTCTGTTTACAAATATTAGCCAGCTCGGTCTGCATACAAGTCACTCTGAAACTATATATATATATACTAGACAGTTGGCAAAATATTTTGGACCAGTTGCGGGACCGCTGGGAGACCAAAACCTACAGTAGGCAATGCAGCGCAGAGAAGCGAAAATGTAGACTAGTACCTCAAAAAGGAGTTGAACTTAAGTCTCGGGAAACTAAAGTCCAAGATGAAGAACGACATTATAAAGTTCCATAGTAAATATTTGTTGATAGCACGAATCTGTAAATTTACTTCTTGATATTTGATAGGAGCCATCCCGTTGTGTTACATAACATGATAAAATTTATTTATTCAGTCAAACACAACATACATATGTACGTAGGTTTTTCGTAAAGTAAGTACCGTCTGCGCATATCTCTCGAGCATCCTCGAGATTGTAACTTTGCACATGTGGAATGACTTCCTCTATCATTTGAGAAGCCACAGACGCCATTTCGTGAAATTCGTATTATGTTTATGTTTGTTCCTGTGCGTTAAACATGTTTAAGACAATTGAAGGGGCCGCCGGCTGTGAAATACGGTCTGCAATTCGTTTTTTGAACGCTAGGAATGTGCTACCAAGCGAGATTCATCAACAGATCTGTCAAGTGTTTGGTGACAATGCGATGAGTGATGGCGTGGTAAGGAAATGGGTTCGGTTGTTCAATGAAGGACGAGAGAACGTGCACGATGAGGCGCGAAGCGGGCGTCCATCTTTGTTGAATGATGATTTGGTGCTTACGGTCAACGAAAGAGTGCGTAACGACAGACGTTCCACGATTTCTGATCTGTCCTTGCAATTTCCTCAGATTTCAAGGACTCTACTCTATGACATTTTCAGTAGTCATTTGGGTTAACGGCGGCCACATTCTATGAGAAGGGTATACAAAAACTTGTGTCCAACTATGATAAGTGCCTCAATAATGGCGGCGAATATATGGAAAAATATTTTGAAGAATGGTTAGAATCTGATAACAATAAAATTTTATACGAAACCTTACTCGATTTTTTACAGTGAAACTGTACTTGCTTTCTGAATAAGCCTCGTATATATATATATAATCATTAATACATAGTTGGCCAACTATTTCGGTTCTAGTTAACCATCTTCAGGTCAGTTCTTAACATAAAGACATAGTGTAGTCAGTGATTGTGCACATTATGGGATCCCATATTGTTTAGAAACCATTTTGATATTAAAATTCAAGTTAAAATGTGCGCACTCACTGACTGCACCACGTTTGTATATTAATAACTAGCCTGAAAATGGTTTAATAGAAACGAAACATGTTGCCAAATATGTATTAATAATTATATATATGTTGTGTTTTAAAAAATTACTTTATCGCATTAGTTCCTGGTACTCTGAGCTGAAATAAGTTTTTAGCGTCCATGAAAGACTATACTGTCTGGCACGAAATGATTCATGGGAAGTACCGACAGAATAATGGCATGGGTATAAGCTACACCATCCGAGGTGGAAACAGCTTTCAGCTGCAGCTGGGAACACAATCCTGCTGTGCAATCTCAATACAAATTGTGTCACAGATATCTTGGCAACATATTGTTGCTATAGTTGCCGTCAGTACAAGAACAAGAAAGCAGGAGATCTGAAGTTCGACTTGCGCCTTTCTAGGAAGCATTTTACGAAGTTGTAACAAACTTATCACTTTGAGGGAGTTTTAAAGCAGATGGCTGCTTTCGAGAAAAAATGGGTGTCATTTAAAAAGTTAAAGCGTCTGTCAGAACTTCCATAAATGTAGTTTCTAAAGTAGCGAAGTACAGAAGTATAGGTAAATGTAGATAGGTTATTTGTGTCCTGCATTAGGAATGAGTGAGAAATTTTACAAATGGGATCTACCTTACGTTTGAGTCTCATAACCAAAAATTAGGAAATCACACGTTTCAATAGCTTGCCGTAATGTAGTACACAAGTTTATTTAAGACAGACAAACTTAAAATTCAAAATTTAAAACATTTGTTTTGCGTTCTTAAAAGATCATAAAAAACCCTTTCTGGTGATATTAGACACCGGTGTTCTAGGTACTGCCCACACGAGGGTTCAAATACTGTGTGTGTTTGGTGGAAATCAAGCCGATTTAAAGATCTGCAAAGTAAAAAATCAGAAAGGGTTTTTGTGCCAAAATGGCAGTTTCAAGCAGTGATAAACTACGTATTTGTCTCTTCGATTAAGAAATAATAAAATGCACTGAACATAAGATGGGGACCGCAGTGGCACAGTGGTTAAGGTGCTGTGCTACAAATTGGAAGGTCGCTGGTTCGATCCTAGCTGGTGTCATTGGAATTTTTCATTGATATTAAATGATTCCGATCGCACTATGGCCCCCGGGTTGACTCAATCTCTAACATAAATGAGTACCAGGAGCATTTCCTGGGGGTAAAGGCGGCCGGCGGGTAAGGCGGACAACCTTACCACTATCCTGTGCCGTTGTCATGAAATCTGGGAACCTTAACTTCCTGGAACCCTCTGGGCCACTCCAGGCCTGTAACAGGACTGCTTTTACTGAACATAAGATAAAAGCATATTAAGTTTTAGGATAAAATAGTATTTACGTCTTTATTATTCAGCCCTCGCGCCGTATAGCTACTTTCTTGCTGCGTTAAATGTGAAGATGTTATTTGGAGTTCACCAAGTTCTGCCGCCCAGAGGGATGCTTGAGAATCACACCTGTGCAATGTGGCTTCCCATAGGAAAACGGAATTACATTAAAAATTATGGGCCAAACGTATCGGAACTTTGCCTCAGTTGTTGACAGAGGGTGATAATTAACATTAGACTTTAAGTCGAAAATGGAATCTACATATTATAAGTGCATAGTTCCCATCATTTTTTCAGGAGCCTCGTTTTTGTGAACGATATCACACCTACGCACAGCGTGCGGTGTGAATCTACTGCGGAAATTCCAAAGAAGATCGTTTTTTTTTTTGGCGCTGCGGCCCAACGTGGACCACGGTCTCCTCATTCTTGAGGTTTCTAGATCACACACAACGACGCATCAAGTCGGTAGGACTCCTATGAACGCCTAATCAGTGTGTCGCAGAGACCTATATCTGACAACACACAGCAGTCACAACAGGCAGATATCCATGCCCCTCGGTTGGATTCGAAACCACAATCTCAGCAGGCGAGCGGCCGTAGACCTACGCCTTAGACCGCGTGGCCACTGGGACCGGCAAGATCATATCTATGGAAAGGGAATTTCTACCGACCAGCAGAATTCGTTCACTGTTTATGTTTTAAAGATAACGTTACTTAATGGAATTATTATCCACTCTTTCGCCTGGGCGGGGGAAGGGGGTGAGGATGGTAAAGATTTCGAGATACTCCGTTTTGTTAAAACACATATGAATCAAATTTTGACGTTTTGTTGACCGTGCATCTCAGTATATTTATCTCAGTAATTAACCAACTTTATGCACAAAATTTTTGTTTTACAATAAGTTTATTTCATGCCTCTACATGTTTTAAGCACATGTGCTCATCATCAGGAGGTCAAAATTGCATTAAACAGCTTCTGGTATCATCACACCTACATGTGTGATGATACCAGAAGCTGTTTAATGCAATTTTGACCTCCTGATGATGAGCACATGTGCTCGAAACATGTATAGGCATGAAATAAACTTATTGTAAAACAAAAATATTGTGCATCAAGTTGGTTAATTACTGAGATAAACATATGAATCAGTCTAACGTGTCGGTTTATTGACAGTTGTGGTGGACTGACTTGTTCTTTATTTACCTGTTACTTATAATTTGGTTGAAAATTTAGTCCAGCTAAGGTGCTGTGCTACAAATCGGAAGGTCGATCTTTCGATTCCATACGGTGTCATTGGAATTTTTCGTTGACATAGTCCTTCCGATTGCACTATGGCCCTGGGGTCGACCCAGCCTCTAACAGAAATGAGTACCAGGAATATTTCCTGGGGGTAAAAGCGGCCGGTGCGTAAGGCTGACAACCTTACCACCATCCTGGGCCATTGTCACGTAATCTGGAATCCTTAACTTCCTGGAACTCTCTGGGCACCTCGGGCCTTTAATGGGACTGATTTACCTATTTACCTTTTGCTCTTTAAAACTTCTAAGTTTTGTGTACCAACTGTGTGAAGACAATGACTATGTTAAATAAAATTAACGGAGGTTTTTCACACAATACCTACATCTTCATTATTAGGTTTATACCTCCCCTACAGATTCTTCGACGACAGTCGCTGAAAGAAAGTGTCATTAGTTTTTATTGTTTTGTCTTCTTCCGACCAATGCTTGATCTTAACTTATTTACTCCATGTAGCAGAGTCCTTCTTGAGAAGCTAACCGGTGTGCAGCTAGTCAAGAATTTCCTCGCATTTTATAGAACCCGAAAGTTCATTACCGCATTCACAAGTGCCCGCCACCTGTCCCTATCCTGAGCCAGCTCGATCCAATCAATACCACCACATCCCACTTCCTGAAGATCCATCTTATTATTATCCTTTCATCTGCGCCTGGGTCTCCCCAGTGGTCTCTTTCTCTCAGGTTTCCCCACCAAAACCCTGTACATGCCTTTCCCCTCCCCCATATACGCCACATTGTCCGCCCATCTCATTCTTCTTGATTTTATCACTCGCAAAATATTGGGTGAGCAGTACAGATCATTAAGTTCCTCATTATGTAGTTTCCTCCACTCCCCTGTTACCTCATCCTTCTTAGGCCCAAATATTCTCCTCAACACTCTATTCTCAAACACCCTCAGGCTACGTTCCTCCCTCAGTGTTTGCGACCAATTTTCACACCCATATAAAACAACAGGCAAAATTATAGTTCTGTATATCTTACAAGGTCTAACAAGGACACAAATCTTATTGGCCTGCAACTTCAGTTTCTTTCACTGTACGTGACATCTGATGGTTTTCAAACACAAAAAACCACAACCTATTTTACCGTTACACAGCAGTCTGCACCCGCACTACAGTGTTTAGCTTAATAAGCGATCACCACCAGCTTTGGATATGCTTGAAGACTTTAGCGTCTTTTCAATTTATTCTGAAAAAAGAAATGTCAGAGACCTTTCTCTTTTAATGATTTAATTATAAGGCTATATTTGTGGCGCAAAAAACTGCCAGAATTTTGTCCGCACCAGTTTAGAAAATAAAACGGATATGTACCCACCCGTTCACATTGGGTTATTGAAGAGGAATTTGCTAGCATGTAGAAGACTGGCTTTTATCCTACCAGGAGTGTAATTGTCCATAGTACGGTAAACAAACTCCTGATTAGGTGTAAACCTCCAGAACATCTGGTAAGCTTATTAATGCCGCAGCTCGCCTGCTGTTGCTAGTATGTCACCGAACACAACGTTGACTACTCCTGTTAGTGACAATATGGCGCAGAGAGGAAATGATTCCTATTCGTAACACATCATTTGGTCAACAGGTACAGTGGTATTTCATGGCGTTTTGACGTGACCATGAATAATTCTTTAATTACATCAATACTTTTCTCGTAAGGGTAGCAATTAGTTACAAAAATTTGTTCATTTTTTAAAATATTTTTGCTCAACGCTAAAATCTATTTGGACAAATCAAACGTGGAATGCACTAGTGCAAGCATGCCACGTTCTTGACAAGGGCTTTACTGATCTTGTGCATTCAAAAACTTCCGATATTTTATCCTTTTTGAAAATTACCACCTTCTTTTGTCATTCAGTTTAGCTTATTTAAGACATAACCTCTGCCATTCTCTATTTGTTCTGGTTGGAAGTTTTCAGGTGATAACCATGTTTTGCTTTATGAAATTGTATCTTCAAAATTCACTTGTTTACATAAGCAGGCATTTTTCATTTTTTCTTTAACAAAATTGCTCGAATTCTCTGAGTCAATAGTTGAATAAAGGGAGACCAACTTGATGTCACTTGCTTTATTATTTCGTTATTTAATGCTCAACATGTTTCGGGTGTTAATACATCCATCCTCAGGAGTTTGCGACTTATTTGTTGAGTTATTTCATGGGTTTTATTGGTCTGCAAGGATAGAGGTTTTTGCATTAGCGTACTTATTTAGTGGCGAGTGTTTAGTCGTGACGTATGTGGTTGTTTTAGAATGTGTGTTTCTGCAAATATTGGCTGCTGCGGTGTCTTATGGTTATTGAGTTTTCTTTGTGTGTAGTATGTTTTGATAATGTTTCCTGAATATATTCTGATGTCGTGTATATGAGCTTACACATACCTGATTCGATGTGTGTTGGTGTTACGTTGTGGTTTGGCTGGGGTGGTGTGGTGTGGTATCCGTATGCAGGCTAAAGCACTACTGGTCTCTCTTTATTCAACTATCAAGATGATGCACGATTCAATAAACATAAGATTCTCTGAATCAAGTTGATCTCTTCTAGTAGCCCAAGAAATCAAAGTTTTACTCTTGGATTGCTAGTATTTTGAGGCGTTATATGGACTAAGAAACAACGATTTTTTGTAATAATAAATCGAAGTTTTGTAAAATTGGTGAATTTTTAAAATTAATCCTAAGTCAGACAACAAGCGGAAATTAAATCCCGTTAATGGTAGGTTTGAAAATCCACCTAAGTAATTCCTTGAAATATTTCTAGCTTTAAAATAAAATACAGTATCTTATTAATTGTAACTTAATTACCTGATTGCTAATGATTTTAAAAAGACAGGCCAAGCCTTTGGAAATAGTTTCAAGTCCATTTTAACTCATATGACCCGACATGTATTCCTCGTTCAGAAACTATGGTCACATCCCTACGTCCCATATTTCTCTTAACGAGGCCAGATAAATTGTCTTGAAACCTTCAAATAATGGGTTGGTTAATGGAATTTCAGCCTTCGGAATCAAATGATATCTTCATATTTTAAAGGTTTTTTAACTTTCGTTCATATAGTCAGAGATATCCTCATTGTGGAAGAAATCATTGTTGTTCCAGCTCTTTAAAAATTACAATACCTGTATTTATAATCGGAGATCTGCCTCAGTAAATAATACTCTTCATATTTCTCTGAATTCAGTGTACTTTAACACCAAGTTATTTCAAACACAATTGGTCAATCTCAGTTGTTTCACAAAACATTATTTCACTTCTACGGATTTATGCACACTTTATGTAGCGGTGGTTACTGAAGGGCAAATTGTTCCTGTTTTATCATTTAAATTACACTGTTCTACAATCCCAAATAACTGTTTTTTGCATTCTTAGCAATTTCGTATTGCCCTTTATTTCTCTTAGATGGTTGTGTGGCTGGTGGAACAACAAATAAAAGTCCTGTCAAATTCCCTTTATCATTATACTTTTTACATTATGAAGTTTGAAGTTCCAGGTGAATCCACATTAATCAATTTTGCTAAGAATATTTGTAGTCCAACTTGAAATTCAACTTCAACCAACAGTTTGAACGTAGGTTTCAGTATTAAAAATGTTGAAGCTTGTAATTCTGCAGGCCGATATTACCTTGCGTAGAAGCGGGGTTTTCATAATGCAATGGAAACAAATATGAGTGAAAATACGATTTGCTAAATATTGTCTTAATAAAGCAAAGAGAATTGAACGGTTCGTTGCCAATTTGTTAAATATCTTGTGATTTGGTTCCAAAATAATTTCGACGTAAATCTTAATAGTGTTGGCCTTGAGTCTCTACGTTGTACCATTCTGTTTGCTACGGATATTCTCATGGTTCTGTACCACATCGTACTGCAGTTTTTTTTTTAAATAAACATCTCTCCCTGGAGAGGGACTGAACTGAGTGCTTTGTCGGAAGCATACAGAATTTGCATGTATTTTTTATAATTTTTATCCTCTTTCTAAATAAGAATTGTCATTGTCATTTGTGACAATGTATACGAGAGCACATTAGGGAGAATTTGCCAAGGCTTCAGCACAGATGGGTTAAATCAGAGCCCTGTTTCTTTTAAATGTCTTCAACGTAAAGTCAATTTCTCGTCCATTCGTGATACCGTTACTGCACTTAGTGCTATGACAATTACAAACTGTTTTTCTTTCATGTCTACAATCGCGCAAACGACAGTCGTTTTGCCACATACATTTCTGCGACCTATGAAATCTACATAAATATTAATAACTTTAGCTATAAATGTTTATCTTTAGCTTTCGTAATGATATCTAATAACGATTCCATAATTGATGTATAAGGGTTGCCTGTTGAGGCAACTCTCTAGGCTTCAGAAATTTTCTTCCAGTGTTTTCATCAGCAACATATTTGTCGTACTTTATTGTTGTTAATATTTTATAACTTTTATGCACTTATTTTTCTGCAGTCCTTCTCGGTAGCTTGTTTTCTCCGTTTTTATGCATTCAATAATTAAATTCAGTGAATTAATTCAAATTGTTTAATTTGTTGACTAGGCGGTTTTCGGATATAACTGTGTCTCAATTGTGGCCAGCACTGTCTCTAGCAAACCAGTTGTCTATACTTTCAAGATTCTCATCAAGTTACTTTGTAATATATATTTAAAAATTTTCCCCTCTCTGACTCAAGTAAAATGGGCAGAATGTGGCAATCCTGAGGTATTCGGGTGTAAAACTGGGTCACCCTCTCTCTGGGGATGTAAATTCTGAGGCCTAATCCTCCAGGAACTGGATGATAGAAACTAAGGATAGGAAAGGATGGGGCAGAATCGTAGAAGAGACCAAGATCCACTTAGGGCTGTCACCGATTATAACGATGAAAATAACCCGGCCAAAATACATTTTCCCGCTCCCGCTTGGAGTTTGGATATGCACAAGTAAAGGTTTTCACATTTGTGCTCCTAACATTGACCATGTATTTAATTTTTTTAGTGAGGCGGCCATACTGAGGTCCTTTATAATGTTAGTCAGTAACTTGTCTAGCTTATACGTTAATCTGGCCCCGATTTTCAGACATAGTTTTGATTGAGCAGAGGCTAGAGACCTTATGAAAATATGAAGTTAATGCACAATAGGCAGTAATACATTATGCATTCAGTTGCAAAATTCATCCACGTGCAAGAAGTGCTCTCTCATTCGGACGTCGACTTACATTTCCAGTCTATGAATTCAGTCAAAAAAATTTACATTGATGTGTTTCCTTCGTGAAGAATAACTTAAAATGCAAAAATTATGCGGCTTTTTTTTAGAGATTTATTTAAACCCAAACGTAAGGGTGAATAATCATGCTGTAGGATTATGTGTTCTATGTGTCTGTCCGTTGCCACGTACATGTGTATGCAATTTGGCAATTCGTAATATTTTGACTAAATGCACACGTGATTCACGCTGAGCAGATATAGTTTCCAACACAATAAGACGCAAGGCTTATCTCCAGACGTCTCGGAGTACACACTATACCCTCAGTGTCTGAAAAATAACGCTAATTGTCAGGTGGTCTCCATGTGTAGGTACATTTATCAATAAAGAAACATCCTCTTGAATTCTCAATGGACTTTTCCACTAGTCTACTTGGAATGCCGTATTGCCAACTTTTCTCTATTCAGTGCTGCGCCTAGTTATTGTTTCTGGTGAAGGAGATTAATGATACACTGTGCCTGGCTTGGCTTACCCCGATGTTGGCAAGGAACGAAAACAAATCGAAAGGAAGAACTTTCTGTAGAAGATGAAAACCAAACTTTCAACAAAGTCCTAGGAGACAGAGCAGTCTAAGAAGCCCGTTCCATTAAGTTTATGATCAATAGCAACAATAGCAATAATTTAATAAACTTTTAAAGTGGCTGATACAATCAAGAAGCCAGTTACAGGTAGATACTGAGGAGGAGAATACAAGAAAAAAAAACATACGATACGAAGTATAAAAATAATGTATGATGATGGAATAAGAAATATGGATCATAAGGATACATTATAAAAATGAGCATAATGAAATCTAGACAAGTCTGGTCACTAGAAGCATTCAAAGACTAAAACTTCCACTAAAATAAGATTGGAGTAAATTCAAAACACTCTGTATTAATCAAGACGTCGGTAACGGCAGGCTATAACACCTTAAACACGCTGTGTGCTATCCAAGAAGAAGAAGAAGAAGAAGAAGAAGAAGAACTCTTCTTTTCTTACGTAGGAAAATCGAACAGGATCCAATTCGGACCGTAGAGGAAATGACGCAAATCACATACTCATTCACCGTCAATTCGTACATGAAAATTACTATAATTTAAATGGCTTTTTTATTTTAGCATTTCTACTGTGCTTCAGTATTATTTGTATAATGGACCAACAAACGCACAATTGATACACTTACACTGTATTACACTTCCCCTACATGTAGAGGAAGTGTAATACAGAGCAGTATAATGAATTGTGTATCAGTTGTGCATTTGTTGGTTCATTATACAAAAAATTAAATAGCGCTGTTTTCAGGACCCAGATCTTGCAGTGTACTTTACCGAAACAATTGTTTTGTGTAGCATAAAATTTTATTGTTATCTATTAAACTAAAATTTCTATGAAAAATGAAATATTAGATTAACATTTATTTTAAAGTTATAAGCTCACAAAACAGTAAATTATTTCTTAATATATTTTATAAGTTGATTCACAATGTAAAATAATGCCCCTATGATATGTAAAAATAATATAAACTGCTATATTTTGGGAACATCTGCTGTACGTCTTGAATGCTAACCCGCAACACAAAGGTGTCAGAGAAGTTGACGTGTTGGTGAGGCGCTGATACTGAGGCAAAGTACACCTACCGTTCACTGAACACTAAATCAGTTACAAAAAATTAAGAATTCTCTATAAGAAAATAGGAAATGTCTTACGGAGTTACGCGGCTGTCGATCTGCTTGTCACTCTTAAATTTATGAGCAGGATTCTTAGTTGATATTCCTAACAGAACTGCAGCGAAGCCAACGTTAAGTATCGGTAGCGGTTAGAAGGCTGGGTGAATGGTAAGGACGTCACTTTAAAGCACAATAATTACTATACCGTTGCAGATGCTTCTACTGCCCGCAGAACGTTTTGTGCTTTTTCTGTGATTCTCAAAAGAAACATACCTCTTATTTACCTGTTAATTACCTCAACACTTTTAAATGATTGGTCCTTACATTGGGGATACAGTATTCTTTGTGCTGTTCACATGAGTCAAAAATTAATTTCCCTACATACCATCACAATACGTCTCCGAATTCTCAGTTCATCGTTCATTAAGGAATCAAATTTACCCTCGCTATCTGAAGTGGCTGTTTTTCACCATTCCAATGTCATTTTCATGCTAATCATGACAGAAGAACAAGCGGACGAAACCTGAAAACCTAATAAAGGATGTTATTTCCCACCTCCTTCCATAAATAAAGTGTCTCTCATCTCCCTTTCACTCTTCAAGTTCTTAACGCCTTAAGCAAACATATTGCAGCACAAATGTAGGAATTAACCGTTTGAAGCCTACTGGTTACGTGATACACAAACAAGTTTAACATTCAAGAATCGTACGCTTTCCCCACAGTGTATTTATGTTTTGTATTTATCTGAGAACAAACAGCGACTTGTGCCACTTACATCATAAACTGATTGGATTTTATAACCGAGATGAAAAGTGTTTACTGAGCGGTACGAACAGGGTCTTTAACTAAAGCAGTCCGTGCTTCTTCTTTAAAGGGTTGATATTGATATAGAACATTTGATGTTACACTTTGTCGAATCTTAAGTCTAAATTAAAGATGAGTAAAGAAAATTTGGCATTTTTTTCTCTCAGAGAGTTAATTTTACTTGTCGCTTAAGAGGTTACGAAACATGGAAGTTTTCTTCGGAATTCAAAACGTTAGACGTATTCTCAATGTTCCTAATCTGCTAAGGGGAGGCAAATACAGATACGTACCTAAGTAACACAGATATCACAGGGAAATCACTAAGATCTACATAGACCCACCTACCTACCTACCTACATACGTACATACATATATACAAATATGCATTTCTTTTCTTGTGGCACTTCCTTCCGTTTAGGGGTCACGGTCTCCCATTACCGGGATTCGCGATCATACTCACTGGACATACCACAATAGGTAGGAATCCTCTGGACGAGCGATCAGCCCGAAGCAGAGATCTCTACCTGGCAATACACAGTACTCAAAAGACAAAGTCATGCCACCGGCGGGATTGGAACCCGCAGTCCCAGCAAGCAAACGGCTGCAGACCCACGCCTTAGGCCGTGCGGCCACTGGAATCGGTACATACATACTGCATACGTACGTGCTTACATACATAATACATACATACATATATGCAAACACACATACATACATGTGCACATGTACACACACAATACACCCACAGCCGCGCACACATAGATGCTGCAACCAGATTTACGGATCACAATAAATGTCGTCGGTTCACATTCAGAACACACTAAATATGCTGAAAAATACTTTGATCGCTAAAGTTGAAGGAAAAAGGCTGCTTCTAAGACATAGAACTAGATGTTAAAATAATACTGAAGTTCATGTTCAAGGAGTAATTTGATACAATATTGACTTGATTTATCTGGCTACGAATAGGGACAAGCAGCAAATACCTGTGAAAAAAAAAACGAACTTTCGGTTCTTATACGAAGTGGAGAATTTCTTGACGCGGGTTTTTCAGAGACTGTACTTCGTGCAGTTATTTAACACTATTGAACGTGTAGTGGTTACGCTGTCACTACGGCTCAAGATTTGATGGTACATTTATAACCTTTAAAATGAAAAATATGATAGGAATTTTCTGTCCGCTGCTCTTCGAATACAAGAAAGAGCACTGCTTTGTTTGAATGTTACCAAACTTGGCCCATTTGTCCTAGTAAGGGTTATATTAAGATGACATGCCTATGGAGCACTGGTGCAACGATAGTGACAGAGGAAGAAGAACATACTTAAAAAAACCTGTCCCCGTTCCACAATTTCTACCAAAAGTCTCACAGGGACTGGCCCCGGACCGAACCGAGGCCGGAGTAATGTTAAAGACTATGATCAATCTGCATTATACACATAAGTTCAGATCGCATCTCACACACAACACAGTGTCCATCCGTTATAAAAACCAATACCTTAACGTTATACACGAGAATAAATTATTTTGTATGTTTTGTACATGTTGTAAAATTCTAATTTGTCTCTTGTGTTTTGTTGCTACTTTTAAGTTGTCTTTTGTGTAATTGTTGTTGGTTGACCGTGTGTATTGTTGTAGTTGTCTTGTATGTGTTGTTATCTTATGTGTATTTGTTGTACTGTGTGGGCATTGCTGTTTTCACTTTAGATGCCGGAATGCTGGCTAGAAGTCAGTATCCGGAAGGTCCTGCGACCGGCCACCTCGACACAGGTTTTTCTTGGTTTCCCTGTGCCTAAAAGCAATGCTGAGATGGTTCCCAAGATTCCAAGTTGCCACTACATGCTTCTCACGTAGCCCTCCCGACTTAAATGTAGTAATAACCAATTTCATAAGCAGGAAAGAGATAAATTAAAAGCTGAAATATTACGGTCAGAAAATTGGCCGGTAAGCAAAGATATTACACACCAAAATTTTTAACAAGTTTGTGGACAGCATACACCTTGAAAATTCATAAAATATAAAATAACATGCAAAAGAGACATAAACTTGTGTATATAGTAAGTAAGCAATCTTAGAAAACAAGGAACTATGTAAGCCAACAAAGCATGTAGTATTACTTATAGTAATGGAGCATGAATAATAAATTTAAAAAAAACAATTTCATATTTTGTTTACGTGTAAAATAACCACTACCACCGGGTAACAACCCAATTGCAGTAAATAATAATAATAATAATAATAATAATTATTATTATTATTATTATTATTATTAGAATCATAAAACTCAAGTAAATACACAGTGTGAATAAAATTCAGAGCTATCAGCGTTAAGACTTTCTGTATACATACTAAAGAACCGATCGAAAGTCTGAGCT
>Ga0123357_10003984_pt1 | contig 17165 bp, 15 predicted proteins | sample TergutEmb28metaG_FD_89873 | JGI IMG/M metagenome (GOLD analysis project Ga0123357, IMG submission 89873) | Embiratermes neotenicus P4 segment gut microbial communities from Petit-Saut dam, French Guiana - Emb289 P4 | ecosystem: Host-associated > Arthropoda: Insects > Digestive system > Gut ... | reverse complement strand
TGCCATGTTACAGAAGAGCTTTTAGGTACTCTTGATTTCAGTTATCAGGGGCTGTCTATAAATTTTAAGCGCCCTTGGAAACGTCTTACAGTGAAAGAAGCCATTCTTGAATATGGGGATGTTGATGAAAAAACTATTAATGACAGGGATCTTGCTTATACATATGCCAAGGGCCTTGGACTTGATATTTCTGAAGATATTGGATATGGCCGACTTATTACGGATATATTTGAAGAGGTTGCTGAAACAAAACTTTTGCAGCCGACTTTTATTACTGCATATCCCACAGAGGTTTCGCCTTTATCCAGAAAAAACGATAATGATCCTGAAATAGTCGACAGATTTGAATTTTATTGCGCTGGCCGTGAAATGGCCAATGCTTTTTCAGAACTTAATGATCCTGTTGACCAGAAGGAGCGCTTCCTTGCCCAGGTAGAGGCTAAAAATAAGGGGGATGAAGAGGCTCATTATATGGATGATGACTATATAAGGGCATTAGAATACGGTTTACCGCCTACTGCCGGAGAAGGTATAGGTATTGATCGTCTTGTTATGCTTTTAACAGATTCTCCCTCAATTCGTGATGTGATTCTGTTTCCGCAATTAAGAAAAGAAAAGGCTGATAAGAGTTAGTGATGTCATATGAATTTTTTGTAAGTCTTAGGTATCTTAAGGCTAAGCGTAAATCCGCTTTTATCTCCATTATTACAGCTATATCTACTGCTGGCGTTGCTCTCGGAGTGATGGCATTAATTATTGTATTGGCGGTTATGACAGGTTTTGAGGAGGATCTTAAGGATAAGATTCTTGGAACTAATGCTCATATTGTTGTATTGAGGAATGACGGACCAATTGAAAATTATGAAGAGGTAGTTACAAAACTGCAACAGTACAAAGGTGTGGTTGCGGCTACTCCTTTTATCTATAGCCAGGTTATGCTATCTGCGGATAAGGATGTATCAGGTGTCGTGTTGCGGGGAATTGATCCAGAAACTGATAAGAAGGTTACTAACCTTTATAAAGCAATGGTAAATGGCAGCATTGATGATCTTGAAATAAAACCAACTACGAATTCCAGTAGTGTTGTCGCGGATTCCCTACCTGGCCTTATCATTGGGAAAGAGCTTGCAAATCGTTTGCATGTTTCTGTTGGAGACAGGATAAATGTTATATCTCCGTTAGGTAATATTACCCCTCTTGGCATGGTTCCTAAGATGAAGGGGTTTAAAGTTGTCGGCATATTTAATACCGGGATGTTTGAATATGATTCAACTCTTGCGTATGTATCTCTCCCAGAAGCGCAGACTTTTCTCAATATGGAAGGCAGTGTAACGGGTATACAACTTCGTGTTAAGGATGTTTATGGTACAGGCAAGATAGTACAGCAGATAAATAAAGATTTTGGTTTTTCATATTATGCCAGAGACTGGATGGAGATGAATAGAAATATTCTGTTTGCCCTAAAAACAGAAAAAGTTGTTATGTTTATCATTCTAACCCTTATTGTTCTGGTTGCTGCTTTTGGGATTGCTTCAACTCTGTTTATGTTGGTTATGGAAAAACATAGAGATATAGCTATTCTTAAATCAATGGGCGCGACTAACCGCAGCATAATGAAGATATTTGTTCTTGAAGGACTTATAATAGGCGCTATGGGGACTATAACCGGTGTTTTGGCAGGGCTTGTTATAGCCCTGAATCTTGAAAAAATTGTTGGGATTGTACAACGTTTGACAGGGTTTGCGCTTTTCGATAAACATGTATACTATTTGGATCGTTTCCCATCTCAGGTCGTTCCTTCTGATGTGGTTACAATTGCGGTTACCGCAATAATTATATCTTTTATTGCGACCCTTTATCCTTCGTGGCAGGCTTCTAAACTTCTTCCTGCCGAGGCTTTTAGGTATGAGTGAGCCGCTTCTTAAAGTAGTTGACCTCTATAAATCCTATGGCTTGGGAGAATCCAAGATTGAAGTTCTTAAGGGGATTAATTTAGTTATTGACCAGGGTGAAACTGTTGCTTTACTTGGTGCGTCCGGAGCAGGGAAAAGTACTCTTATGCAGGTCGTGGGAATGCTTGACCGTCCTACAAAGGGTTCAATTTTATATTCCGGCAGAGATATGTCCCTCCAAAATGATAACCAATTAGCTAGCTTTCGTAATAGTTATATTGGTTTTGTTTTTCAATTTCATCATCTTTTAGGAGAATTTTCTGCACTGGAAAATGTTATGATGCCAGCGCTGATTAAAGGGGAGAGTAAACAAAAAGCGGTGGCAGTAGCTAAAGAGCTTTTGGTAGAGGTTGGGCTTGAGCAAAGGACTACCCATAAACCTGGTGAGCTGTCAGGGGGTGAGCAGCAAAGGGTTGCTGTAGCAAGGGCCTTGGTTATGAATCCGTCTCTGCTCCTTGCTGATGAACCTACCGGGAATCTTGATAAAAAGACAGGCGAAGGTGTTCATGAGCTTTTCTCAAGGCTTCATGAAAGTAGGGGCCTGACAATTATTGTTGTTACTCATAATGAAGAGTTGGCAAACCGCATGTCACGTCAAATTTTACTGGTTGATGGTAAAATTTATCAATCATGAGATAATAAATGAGGGTTAAACAATTAATGGTTAAAATTAAAAAGTTTTTTTGTATCGTTTTGTTGTTCCTTTTATTTGTTACAACTTCTGCCTTTGCGGATGATGAAGTTGTAAACAAAATAAAGATTGATGGTAATAAGCGGATTGAAACTGCTGTTATAGAGAATGTCCTAAAGATGAAAAGTGGTGAGCCGCTTTCATACGAAACGATAGATAAGGATATAAGGGCAATCTATAATTTGGGCTATTTTTCAGATGTTAAGGTTGATAAGAGCAGGGATGGGAATGGAATTCAATTAACATATATTGTTACTGAAAAGCCTATACTGATGGATATAAAGATTAATGGTAATAAAGCTATAAAAAGCGAAAAGATTGAAAAGGCCCTGACTTTACAAGTAGGTAAGGTTTTCTCTCCAAAAGATATCCCTGATAATATACAAAAAATTAAGCAACTGTATATAGATGAGGGATATTACCTGGTAGAAGTTGAATACAAAAAGGAACAGAGTGCGTCCGGCAATATTGCGCTGACCTTTACAATACAAGAAGGGGTTAAAACACCTGTCAGAGAGATACATTTTCATGGAAATAAAATTTTCGATGACTCTCAGCTGAAAAAAGCTATGCAGACCAGAACAAAATGGTTTCTGTCGTGGTTGACAGGGTCAGGAATTTATAAGGATGAAACTGTTAAAAATGATGTTGCTGCTTTAATTGATATGTATATGAATAAGGGATATATAAATGTCAAAGTTGATGGGCCGCATGTTACCCTAACCCCTGATAAGAAGGGATTGGTTCTTGATTTTTTCATCACTGAGGGTGATCAGTTCCGGTATGGGACAATTGATTTTAAAGGAGACCTTTTAGAAACAAAAGGTGAACTGGCAAACAGGCTACAAATTAAGCAGGGCGAAGTATTCAGCAGGGCGGCTTTAAGGCAGGAGATAATGTCGTTTACAGATTTTTATGCAGACAAAGGATATGCCTTTGTAAATGTTACCCCATTGACTCGCATTGATCCTGACCAGAAAACAATTGATATTACATTTGAGTTCGAAAAAGGTAATCAAGTACATATTGGTAAGATAAATATTGATGGTAATACGAAAACTAGAGATAAAGTTATAAGACGTGAAATGCAGCTGATTGAAGGTGACATGTATGGCGCTACAGCTTTGAAAAAATCCAAGCAAAACCTTATGAATCTGGGATATTTTGAACAAGCGGATATTACTACTGCTAAAACTGACGATCCTGATAAACTTAATGTTGATGTTGCTGTAAAAGAGAAGTCTACCGGCTCATTTAGCGTTGGCGGTGGTTATAGTTCCGTTGATGGTTTAATTGGACAAGCCTCTGTGCAGCAGTCGAACTTTTTGGGCCTTGGTTTAACAGGTACTTTTTCAGTTGCAATTGGTGCTAATTCCAGTATGTACAATATTGGGTTAACAGATCCGCATTTTCTTGACACTGACTGGACTCTTGGAGCGGATGTTTATCGTACAGAAAGAGATTATATTGACTATACGAGGCGTGCTACAGGTTTCGATATAAAAGGTGGTCGGTCACTTACAGATACAATAAGTACTATGTTAATGTATAAATATGAACAAGTAAGATTGCGTGATGAGTCAATTGCGCTTCAAGAGACCAGGCTGAAATATCCTGATACCGTTTCTCCGCCATATTCTACAACAAGTTCAGTAACATGGTCTCTTTCAAGAAACGCAACAGACTTTTATCCGGATCCTTCTAAAGGAATGAAAAACAGTTTATCAGTTGAATATGCAGGTCTTGGTGGGACGAATAAATTTATAAGGGCTATTGGGGAAACAACTCAGTTCTTCCCGATGGGGTTGGGTACCGTCCTTTCTTTTCACGGAACAGTTGGATATATGAATGGTTTTGGAAATTTGCTCCCACTAGACAGTAAGTTTTATCTTGGCGGCATCAACAGTATCAGAGGATATTATGATTATTCAATTAGCCCGTATAGACGCACTTATAACTATGACCAAGCGACAGGAGCGCCGATTTCTTCCGATAGAGCTTATCTTGGCGGTGATTCACAGGTAGTGTTTAACGTTGAGTATGTTGCCCCTATCATGAAAAGCATGAAGTTAAAAGGTGTTGTGTTCTTTGATGCAGGGAACTCAACTAATGGTTTTGATACTCTATTTAATAAATTACAGATGAGTTATGGGGCAGGTATAAGATGGTTCTCGCCGATTGGGCCGTTGCGTCTTGAGTATGGTATACCTGTAAACCCAAGAACAGGTATAGATAAGAAATCAGGCAGACTTGAATTTTCGGTAGGCGGATTTTTCTAATATATAAAAGGAGAAAGTTATGAGAAAGATTTTAGTATTAATTACGTTTTGTTTTGCTTTGATGTTTGCTTCACAGGTTTTTGCTGCTGATTCGAAGATCGGATCAGTTGATATCCAAAAAGTACTCCTTCAATCAGATAGAGGACAACAGGCAAAGGATCAACTGAGTAAAAAAGCCGCTTCGTATGACGCTGAAAAGAATAAAAGGGAAGAAGAGCTGAAAAATCTTAAAAATGATCTTGAAAAACAGAGCGCTCTTCTTTCTGAGTCTGCGAAGAGTTCTAAAGAAAAAGATTATCAGCAAAAGTTAAAAGAGTATCAGCGCTTTCTCAAGGATGCTCAGGACGATTTACAAGCTAAGAATGATGAATTAACCAATAAGCTTGTAGAAGGTATTGTTAAAATTGTGCAGGATTATGGCAAGAAAAATGGCTATACAGTAATTTTTGTAAAAAATGACGGAATGGTCTTTGTTGATGATCGAGCCGATGTAACCGATGCAATCCTGCAACAGTTTAATGCGTCACATTAGCCTTAGAATAAAAGCCATAATAGTTAAGCGGTGGTCAAATTGGGAATGAAATTAAAAGAAGTGGCAGATTTTATTGGCGGAAACCTTATAGGTGATCCGAATATCGTTATAAATGGTGTAGGCACCCTTGATGACGCCTCTGACACTGAAATTACATTTCTCGCTAACAGTAAATATGTTGAGAAAGTTTTAACTACCAGGGCAGCTGCTGTTATACTCCCTGTTGGTGCAGATAGTTGTGGGAAAAATGTTATAGAGGTAAATAATCCATATCTTGCTTTTGCAAAGATTCTGACAGTTTTTTATGTAAAGAGGCCTGCTTTTAAAGGTGTTATGGAAGGTGCGTTTGTAAACCAGTCCGCAAAACTTGGCAGGGAAATTTCAATTTATCCCGGAAGTTATATTGGAGAAGGTGTTGTTATTGGAGAACGTGTAACTATTTATCCTGGGGCAACTATATATGATCATGCTGTAATAGGGGATGATGTTATTATTCACTCCAATGTAGCAATAAGGGAGAAGTGTAGAATTGGAAACCGGGTTATATTGCAAAATGGGGCTGTAATAGGTAGTGACGGTTTCGGTTACGCCCCTGACGGTAAAGATTGGTATAAGATCCCCCAAATAGGGATTGTAGTCATTGAAGATGACGTTGAAGTAGGTGCGAATACAACTATTGACAGAGCTGCTCTTGAAGTGACTCTAATAAAGCGTGGGACTAAAATAGACAATCAAGTACAGATTGCTCATAACTGTAAAATAGGGGAGAACTGTATATTTGCTTCTCAGGTGGGGATTGCCGGAAGTACAGAAATTGGAAAGCATGTTACCCTTGCGGGACAAGTTGGAGTTGCCGGGCATATAAAAATCGGAGATAATGCGATATTAGGGGCTCAAGCCGGTGTTCCGGGAAATGTTGAGTCTGGGGCGGTTTTAAACGGTTATCCTGCAATTCCTCATAAAGAATGGGTAAGATCTTCCCTTATTTTTTCACGGCTTCCTGAAATGAAAAAAAACTTGGCTGCTTTGGAGAAAAGAGTAGTAGAGTTAGAGAAATTAAGCTCTTAATGTAAAGATAATTTGAATTATGGAGTAGTTATGAATATTGATATAAATCAGATAATGCAAATTTTACCCCACAGATATCCGTTTCTTCTGGTTGACAGGGTTATTGAGCATGAAGTTGATAAAAAGATTGTTTGTATAAAAAATGTCACAATTAATGAGCCTTTTTTCCAAGGACATTTCCCAGGGCATCCTGTAATGCCCGGTGTGCTCATGGTGGAAGCTATGGCTCAGGCTGGTGGCCTTTTAGTAGGGCTCTCTAAGAGCTGGGAGTTTGGGGATAAAATCTGTTATTTTGTTTCCGTTGATAATTGTAAATTCAGAAAGCCAGTATTTCCCGGAGATCAGCTTAGAATTGAGATGGAAGTTGTAGTATGTAAAAGGGGTATATGGTCTTTTGTTGGTAAAGTTTATGCTGAAGATAAACTAGTTGCGGAAGCTGATTTAAAAGCAACGTTTTTGGATAGACCTTAAAAAGAATAGGAGAGATAAATGATACATCAGACAGCAATAATCAGTCAGGGGGCAGAGTTGGCTGATGATGTAGAGATAGGGCCTTATGCAATAATCGGAGGGAATGTAAAAATAGGTAAAGGGAGCAGAGTAGGCGCTCATGCTTTTATTGATGGCTGGACTACGATTGGTGAAAATAATAATATATTCCATTCAGTATCTATCGGCGCTGCTCCTCAAGATCTGAGTTATAAAGGCGAAGAAACTATACTTGAGATCGGTAATAATAATATAATCAGAGAGTTTGTAACCCTTCACCGCGGGACTCCTCATGGAAAGGGGAAAACAGTTATTGGGAATAATAATATGCTTATGGCCTATTCCCATGTCGCTCATGACTGTGTAGTCGGAAATAATGTAATAATGGCAAATTCAGCGACATTAGCCGGCCATGTAACAGTTGAAAATAATGTGGTTCTGGGCGGGCTTTGCGCTATCCATCAGTTTACCCGTATCGGTGAATTTGTTATGATAGGTGGGGGAACTATGGTGGGGCAGGATATTATTCCTTATACAATGGCAGTTTCTGATAAGAACAGATCTGCGGCTTTACGTGGTCTTAACATTATAGGATTAAAAAGAAACGGTTTTAGTGATGAGCAGATTAGAGATATCAAAAAGATATATAAAATTCTGGTTTTTTCAAAGCTGAAACTTGCCGACATCCTTATTGAGATAAAAAATGTCATTAAACCATCTCCGCATAGGGATCATATTCTCGAGTTTATTGAAACTTCAAAAAGAGGTATAGCAAGAGCGTAAACAGCTTTGTCTAAAGGCAACGGTTTTACTCCCAGGAGATTTTATGAAAAAGCTTCGTGCAGCTGTTATTGGTGTTGGTTACCTTGGCAGGTTTCATGCTCAGAAATATGCGCAGTTGCAGGATGTTGATCTTATAGGTATTTCTGATGTTGATGTTACAAGGGCATCTGAATTTGCCGAGTCAGTTAATACTGAAGTCTTTCCTGATTATAGAGCCCTTCTGGATAAAGTTGATATAGTTAGTGTTGTCGTACCTACACAGCTTCATTATGAGATAACCTCTTTCTTTTTAGATAATAGTGTGCATGTTCTTCTTGAAAAACCTATGACTACAACTCTTAAAGAGGCGGAACAACTTGTCGAAACGGCTTCTGCTAATAACTTGGTTTTACAGATAGGGCATTTGGAGAGATTTAACCCCTCATTTGCCGCTGTGAAAGATAAATTGCATAATCCCGGATTTATAGAGGCTGTTAGGATTGCTCCTTTTAAGCCCAGAGGAACAGATGTAAGCGTAGTTTTAGATTTGATGATTCATGATATTGAGATAATACAGAGTTTTGTTAAAGCGGATATTGTTTCTGTACATGCTACAGGAGCTCCAGTTTACAGTAAAGAACCTGATATTGTCAGCGCGAGAATTGAATTTAGTTCAGGTTGCGTGGCAAATCTTACTGCGAGCCGAGTAAGTTTTAAGAGCGAGAGAAAAATGCGGATTTTTCAACAAGACTCTTACATTATTGTAGATTTTCAAAATAAAAAATCGGAAATCCTAAAAAAAGGTGAAGTTAACATTACCTCTGGGGTTTCGGAAATTATGGTTGAACAGCTACCGGTTACAGACAAAGATCAAATTTTAGCTGAAACAGAGGCTTTCATTGATTCGGTAAGAAATGGGACGCCTGTCCTTGTTACAGGTAAAGATGGAATGCGGGCACTTGAAACTGCTTTAATAATTGATAAAAAGGTTAAGGAAAGTATAGAAAAATTAAGTTTACAGAATAATTAAAGAATCGGGGATAGATTTGGCCCATAAAAAAATCATGATTGTTGCCGGAGAAGCTTCTGGTGACATGTATGGCGCTAGAGTAGTTGATGAAGCGCACCGTTTGGATTCTTCGGTGCGCTTTTTCGGTATTGGTGGGCCAGCGATGCGTAAAGCAGGAGTCGAAACAATAATTGACTCAAAAGAGATGGCTGTTATGGGATTTGTTGAAGTACTGTCTCATTTTGGAGTGATATACCGCGCGTTTAATACCCTTAAAAGCATTCTCCTGAAAGATAAGCCGAATCTCCTTATTCTGATAGATTATCCGGGCTTTAATATGCGCCTTGCAAAAGTCGCAAAGAGAAGAGGAGTAAAGGTTCTTTATTTTATAACGCCTCAGGTTTGGGCATGGCACTCCAGCCGCGCAGGAAAAATAGCGAAAATTGTTGACCATGCGGCAGTTATTCTCCCTTTTGAAGTCCCTATATTTGAAAAAGTAGGTTTACCGGTTACTTTTACGGGCCATCCTCTCCTTGAAATGGCTCTCCCCACAATGACAAGAACGGAAGCTTTTACCAGTTTCGCTCTTGATCCTTCAAAACGGATTATCGGCCTTTTCCCGGGAAGCAGAAAGCGCGAGATAAAAGAACTGCTCCCTGTGATGCTGGGTAGCGCGGAACAGTTACAATCGCGGTTTGATGACTTACAGTTTGTAATTCCGTTAGCCCCTGGAATAGATAGATCTTTTATTGATGAGATATTGAAAAAAAGCGGTATTAACGTAAAACTGATTGAAGGTAAAAATTATGATGTAATACAGGTTTCTGATGTTATTATAGCTGCATCAGGGACAGTAACTATGGAGATAGCTCTGTTTGGCGTTCCTATGGTCATTGTTTATAAAATGTCACGAACAACTTATGCTATTGGTAAACATTTGGTACAGGTTGAATATATAGGGCTATGTAATATTATTGCAGGGGAAAGTGTTGTAAAAGAGCTTATTCAAAATGATGCGAATTCTGAGAATATAACAGCGGAAGTAAGTAACATATTGACAAATAAGGATTATGCAGCCGAAATGAGAAAAAAACTTTTAGATGTAAAGAAAAAACTTGGCGAACCTGGAGCTGCGTCTCGTGTGGCTGCTCTTGCCATATCTATGATAGAAGAGGGAGATAAAAACTGATGGGACCTTTCAAGCGCCTCGTATTATACAGTAAACCTTATTGGCTGAGGCTTGTAATATCAGCTTTAGGCGCTGCAGGTGTTGGGGGAATGAACGGTCTCTTTGCCTTGCTTGTTGCGCCATTGTTTAATGGGCTTAATCCGAAAAAGGAGCTTGTTGGCCCATTGCTTAACGGGATGTATTTTGAGAAAAAAACATTTATTTTTATAATTGTCCCTTTTGGAATAATCATTCTTTTTACTATCAGAGGAATCTGCAGGTATCTGAATGAATACTTTGTCAGAACAGCAGGACAACTGGCAATTCAAAATATCCGTAATGATATTTACCAGAAAAACATGGGGTTATCTATTGGCTTTTTCAACAGGCAGTCTACCGGAGTATTGATGTCAAGGGTACTGAATGATGTTAATGCAATGCAGGATGGTGTTTCAAACATGATAACCGGGTTTTTTAGGGATGGGTTCTCAGTATTTTCACTTCTGTTTGTTCTTTTCTATCGTAACTGGGAGCTTGCAATAATTTCATTTCTTGTTCTCCCTGCTGCCGTTTATCCCGCCCAGCTCATAGGTAAAAAGATAAAAAAGCTCTCCAAAATGGGGCAGGCGAAGATGGGGGATATTTCTACTGTTTTGCAAGAGACTTTTTCTGGGGTTAAGGTAATAAAAGCTTTTGGCCTTGAGCAGCGGGAGATCAAAAAATTTCGCGAGAGAAACTTGGAGTTTTACGGTTATATGCGCCGCTCCATAAAGTACGATGTTTTAAGTACGCCTCTTATGGAGGTGATCACTTCTTTTGGATTTGCTGCTGTTTTGTGTTTTGGTGGTTCTTCATTATTGTCAGGGAAGATGACCATAGGCGAGTTTCTTTCATTTTTCACAGCAATGGCTCTGTTTTATGATCCGGTAAAGAGGCTTGTAAGCTCATATAATGTTCTTCAACGCTCTATGGGGGCGGCTGAAAGGGTTTTTGAATTAATGGACCAGAAACCTGAGATAGTGGATTCAGTTGATTCCTTGCCGATGATGAGAGCGGAAGGGAATGTCACACTTCAAAATGTGAGTTTTAAATATGATCATGATATGGTGCTCAATAATATATCCCTGGAAGCTAAAAAGGGGGAGATAATTGCTTTAGTTGGACCGTCAGGAGGGGGAAAAACTACTTTAGTTTCCCTTATAAGTCGTTTTTACGATGTTACTGGCGGAGCTATACTATTAGACGGGATTGATATAAGGAAATTGAAAATTGGAGACTTGTTAAAACAGATAGCCCTTGTAGACCAGGAGACCATTTTATTTAACGATACAATTGCGAATAATATACGGTATGGGAATACTACAGCAACTGATGATCAGGTAGAAAAAGCGGCAAAAGCCGCATATGCTCATGATTTTATACTTGATATGCCTGCAGGATATCTGACTAATATCGGCGACCGTGGTGTAAGAATTTCAGGGGGTCAAAGGCAAAGGTTGTGTATTGCCAGGGCAATACTTAAAAATGCGCCTGTATTGATCCTTGATGAAGCGACAAGCGCGCTTGACACAGAGAGTGAACAGATGGTACAGAACGCTCTTAATAACCTTATGGAGAATCGTACAACATTTGTTATTGCTCACAGACTTTCAACAATCCTTCATGCTGATAAAATAATAGTTCTTGAAAATGGCCGTATTGTTGAGATGGGAAAACATTCTGAACTTCTCAGCCTTGGTGGAGTTTACAGTAAACTTCATTCAATGCAGTTTAATTGAGCTATATGAAGCCTTTCAAGCATTATAGGCGAAAAATCGCATCATACCTGGCAGGGAGCCTTGGCTCTTTTTTGCTCTACTGGATAATATCCCTTTTGTTCAAAACCTTAAGGGTCAGGTATATAAGGAAAGAGGTTGTAGATTCCCTCACAAATGGTAAAGAAGGTTTTATAGGCGCTTTCTGGCATGGCCGGATGCTCCTTATCCCTTTTATCTATCCAGGTGAGAACATGAATGTATTAATAAGCGTACACCGTGACGGAGAAATAATTGCTAATGTAATGAAACGCTTTGGTTTTAGCCTGGTAAGAGGATCATCTAAAAAAGGTGGAAGTGAGGCAATGCGGGAGATTCTAACTCTTCTTAAAGATGGTAAAGATATTGCCTTTACGCCTGACGGGCCAAGAGGGCCCAGAGAGGTGTTAAAATCCGGAGTTTCCGAGGCTGCGCGGCTTTCCGGCAAACCTCTGATTCCTGTTGCTTACAGCGCTTCGCCCTGCTTTAGAGCAACCAGCTGGGACGGTTTTATGATGCCATATCCTTTTTCGAAAGCGATCCTTGCTGCAGGGGAACCGGTATATTACCAGGAGGGAGAGGAGCCTGAACTGTTTCGGCAGAGAGTAGAAGCGGCCTTGAGAAAAGTTACGGCAGAAGCGGACAGCTTTGCAAAGAATAAGAGGGATGCTTGAGTGTATGTATTATATAACTTACTGCTGTTCCTCGCGTTTCCGTTTATCATCACCTACCATGTTTACCGCTCTGTAAAAAGAAAGCGGCCAATAGCCCTTAAAAAACGTCTGGGTTTTATAGATAAATCTCTGCTTGAATCTCTTAATGGAGTCAGGCCGATATTAGTTCATGCCGTATCTGTGGGTGAAACAATAGCGGTAAAGCCCCTCTTAACCACAATTAAAAAGGATTTTCCCAACACTCCCCTCATGTTGAGCAATATGACAGAAACCGGACATTCTGTTGCTCAGACAATCAAAGATATTGATCTTAGTCTTTATTTTCCTTTTGATTTTTGTTTTGCGGTTAAATCGTTTCTTAAAAAAATTAATCCCAAAGTCATAATTGTTATGGAGACAGAGCTTTGGCCAAACTTTTTAAAACAGTCTGATAAAATGGGAATACCTGTTCTGATTGTTAACGGGAGAATATCTGATAATTCTTTCAGACAGTATATGAGATTCAGGAAAGTTTTCAGCAAGGTCTTAAACAATGTAACACGCTTTTGTATGCAGAGCGGTGAAGACGCGGAACGAATAAAAGCTATTGGTGCTTTGCCTGAAAAAGTAGTAGTTACCCGTAACCTTAAATACGATATTCCTTTGGTTAATATCGATGATAAATGCCGTGAAGAAATCAGGGTTCAATATAGAATACCTACTGCCATTCCTCTGTTTACGGCGGCAAGTACACATGAAGGTGAGGAAGAGGTTGTTTTAAAAGCTTTTTCAGATATCTTGAATCAGGTCAAGGATGTTGTACTCGTCCTTGTCCCACGTCACCCCGAACGATGCGGTGCTGTTGCGGAGCTTATACAAAAATCAGGTTTTAAATTTGTAAGGCGTTCAAAAATTGATAATTCTATGCCGGCATTACAACCAGGGGAAATTTTGCTGCTTGACACAGTTGGAGAGCTTTTGACCTGTTACTCAATAAGTGACGTTGTGTTTGTAGGCGGGAGCCTTGTGCCGAACGGCGGGCATAACCTTCTGGAGCCGGCTGCCTGCGGTATTCCTGTTCTGTTTGGACCATATATGGACAACTTTAGAGAAATTACAGACCTTGCTGTTGAATATAACGCTGCGGAAAAGATTTATAATAAAGATGACATGGTAAAGCATGTCGTAGAGCTTTTAAATGATAGTGAAAAAAGAAAAGTAATAGGAGAACGTGGAAAGAAGCTGCTTCAGGAACAGGGTGGAGCGACAGTCCTTAATATGAAGATTATCGCAGAGGTAATTGGCAATGAGTAAATTTGAAAGTTACTTTAAAAAGCTCATTGCAGGTGAGAATCTTTCTTTTGTAGATAAACTCTGCTTTCTAATTTTGAGATTAATAGGAGCAATTTACGCTTTAATAATGTATCTCCGCTCTTTTTTCTATGCCATAGGTATATTTCGTTCTTATAAGCTGCCAAAACCTGTGATCTCAGTTGGAAATATTACAATGGGTGGGACAGGTAAAACTCCGACGGTTGCCTGGCTTGCCAGGCATTTTATAAATAGAGGGAAAGAGGTAGTAGTTCTTACCCGTGGTTATGGTGGTTCATTGGAAGGGGAAACTCTGGTTGTTTCTGATGGTATAAAACGGATATTACTACCGGAAGAAGCTGGCGATGAACCTTGTCTCCTGGCTGATATGACACCGGGACTGATTGTAGTAATGGGTAGTAACCGGTATGAAGCCGGATCTCTGGCTATAAAGCAGTTTCAGCCGGATATATTCATACTTGACGATGGTTTTCAGCATATGAAGCTTAAGCGGGATTTGAATATTCTTCTTATTGATTATGCCAAACCCTTTGGTAATGGTTTTACCTTTCCAGCAGGTACGTTACGAGAGTCTCTATCTGCCATAAAGCGTTCTGATATACTGCTTTTTACAAGGTGTGAAGAAAACAGAAAACCGAATGTTAAAATTCCTTGGAATATCCCCGCTTTTACCTCTTCCCATAGGCTTTGTGGCGTGAAGAAACTCGTCGGTGGCGCAATTGTAGATTTTGAACATTTAAAAGGTAAAATAGGAGTGGCTTTTGCCGGTATTGCAAAACCAGATGAATTTTTTGATTCACTTGAAACAGAAGGGCTTAATATAGTAGCTACCCTTACTTTTTCTGACCATACAGAATACGGTGAGGAAGAGATTGCCGCCTTGGCAAAGCTTCTAAAATCCTCAAAAGCAGATTATCTTATTACTACCGCTAAAGACGGCATAAAACTCCATGGTGAGGACGGCGAAGATTACCCCTGTTATGTTGCATTGCTGGAGCTGGAGGTGAATGAGGAGGGGTTGTTTCTGGAGCGGGTTGAAAAGGTTATAGCTTAACCGGTGCAGATTAATGGCTGGTTACGGCATTGCTTTTGTCGTATCGTGTTTGATCGTATGGGGCACTGTTCTGACAACCTGTGAGGAAGTGTATGTATGAAGGAATTACCAGAGCGAAAACAAAACCGTCTGCAAAATTACGATTACAGCCAAAATGGAGCGTATTTCGTGACAATATGTGCAAAAAATCATGCAAAATTGTTTGGTGAAATCGTAGGGGTGCACAGTGTGCGCCGGTTGCCAGACTGCCCTTCGCATGCTGCATTATCCGATGAACCCGTAGGGGCGGCATTCTGCCGCCCGCAATTATCCGAAATCGGAAAAATTGTCGAATCCGAAATCCATCGCCTGTCACATACCTACGCCGGTGTTTTCGTTGATTACCACATCGTCATGCCGAACCACGTCCATATGATTATTGCCTTGTTGAACGAAAACGGGCGGCAGAATGCCGCCCCTACGCTCTCACGGGTAATTGGCCAATGGAAAAGAGCAGCGTCAATCAGGGCTGGATACCCCATCTGGCAAAAATCGTTTCACGATCACGTTATTCGTAATGAACAAGATTATATTGATATTGCGGAATACATAGAGAATAATCCCGCAAATTGGGAAAGAGACCGTTTTTTCATGGTGACGAACCCGTCGTAGTCGTAAGCTACACCAACACGAAGGCTCATTGTTTGCTCCTATGGGCAACAATATATGACAACACCGCAGACAGCCAAAAGCCGAAGTCACATAGGGGAAATGATGGATAGATCTGATATAAAAAACATACTTATAAGAGGGGTCAACTGGCTCGGTGATGCCGTGATGACTACTCCTGCAATAGGGACTGTCCGGCAGGTTTTCTCTGACTCAAGGATCACTCTGTTAGCTACACCGCTTGTAGCTGAAATGTTCTCTTCACATCCATGGATAAACAATGTTGTGGTATATGAACCAAAAGGAAAGCATAAGGGGTTAAGAGGCCGGTTTAAGATGGCGTCAAATTTAAGAAAGCATAACTTTGATCTGGCAATAATCTTACCCAACTCTCTTGATTCGGCTATTATCCCCTGGCTTGCAGGTATTCCGAAGCGTATAGGTTATGCAACAGATTGCAGAGGCTTGTTTCTTACTAATGGAGTCTCTGCGTCAAAACGTTTGATGGTAGGGCATCAGTCTGGTTATTACCTTAAAATGCTGGAATATTCCGGAATTATTTCCGAAAAGATGCCGCAGCTGCTTTTTACAACTCCTGATGAAGATGCCGGTATGGTATCACTCCTTGCGGATAAAGGGATAAGCAGTAACGATTTTCTTATAGGGGTAAATCCTGGCGCGACTTATGGTTCGGCAAAACGCTGGTATCCTGAACGTTTTGCCGCTGTTGCTGATGAGCTTGCTATGAAATGGGGCGCTAAGATTGTTATAACAGGCGGGAAAGGTGAAATTGACATTGCCGGAGAAATTTCAGGCATGATGATTAACCCATCTCTTAATCTTGCTGGGAAAACAGGGGTAAGAGAGCTTATGGCTCTTATTAAGCGGGCTGACTTTTTTATTACCAATGATTCAGGGCCGATGCATATTGCTGCCGCTTTTAATGTCCCTTTGGTAGCTATTTTCGGCTCTACAGACAGTTCAACAACCTATCCTTTGTCGGATAAAGCTGTTATAGTTAGAAAACCCTTTGACTGTGCACCATGTATGAAGCGGGAGTGCCCAACTGACCATAGATGCATGACTGCTGTAACAGTGGATGATGTGATTAATGCGGCAGAAAGCCTTTGTGTAGCTCGGAGACATGATGGTTGATCTTTCATTTGTGATTGTAAACTATAATACAAGGGATCTGCTTCTTGACTGTATTGCTTCTATTTATGCTACAGTTTCTTACTTAACTTTTGAAATACTTTTGGTTGATAACAATAGTAGTGACGATAGTGTTAAAGCTGTTTCCGAGTCCTTTCCGGAAGTTGTTTGTTTTGTGAATAATGTAAATAAAGGATTTGCGCGAGCAAACAATATAGCGATCAGAGAAGCAGCCGGTAAATATGTTGTTTTGCTTAATACAGATACTCTGTTGACAGATTTTGCTATTGCAAAGATTCATGATTTTATGGAAGAACATCATGATGTAGGAATTTGTGGCGGACAACTGCTTAATGCTGACGGTTCGTTGCAGAACTCTATCGCAAACTATCCAACTCTCGCTACAGAGCTTTTAAATAAATCCCTTCTCAGGCGTCTGTTCCCACAAAAATATCCAGGTAAAAATCAGGTATTTAAATCTCCGACAGAAGTTGAAACAATTATAGGGGCATGTATGGTTGTTTCTTCAGAGGCTATAAAAAAAGTTGGAATGCTGAATGAGTCGTATTTTTTCTATTTTGAG
>Ga0123357_10003982_pt1 | contig 17170 bp, 14 predicted proteins | sample TergutEmb28metaG_FD_89873 | JGI IMG/M metagenome (GOLD analysis project Ga0123357, IMG submission 89873) | Embiratermes neotenicus P4 segment gut microbial communities from Petit-Saut dam, French Guiana - Emb289 P4 | ecosystem: Host-associated > Arthropoda: Insects > Digestive system > Gut ... | reverse complement strand
TGTCCCTATCCTAAGCCAGCTCGATCCAGCCCATACCCCCACATCCCACATCCTTAAGATCTATCTTAATATTACCCTCCTTTCTACGCCTGGGTCTCCCAAGTGGGCCACTTGCCCTCAGGTTTCCGAACCAAAACCCTGTGTACGCCTCTCCTCTCCCCAATACGCGCTACATGCCCCGCCCATTTCATTCTCTATTTTATCACCCGAACAATAGTGGGCGAGGAGTACAGATCATTATGTAGTTTTCTCCACTCCCCTGGTACTTCGTCCCTCTTAGGCCAAAAATATTCTCCTCAGCACCCACTTCTCAAACAGCCTCAGCCTACTTTCCTCCCTCTATGTGAGCGACCAAGTTTCACACCCATACAAAACATCAGGCAAAATTATATTCTGTATATCCTAATCTTTAAATTTTTGGATAGCCAGCTGGAAGACAAAGGATCTGTATCGAACCCAATTGGTGATTTTCGTTTCCTTGTCCATAGAAAAAATTATAATCTCCTGCTCTTACCGTGCCCCCTTTGTTCCAACTAACCTCACGTACACCCACTAAATCTAATTTATATCTTTCTAATTCCCTTGCTGCTGCTGTAAGTGATCGTGCCCTATGCCGGTTCCTAACATTCCAAGTACCAAATCTTATGCCCCTTTTTTCGTTGCTTAGGTCGTACCGCAGTATCAGTCCAGGTCTAAGTCTTTCTGTGTTAACATTTCCTAACAAGATAATTTTACGTTGAGGGGTTATTAGCATCTCGCCCAACCCCCAAGCTGGAGGACCACCCCTTGTCGGCTGTCCGCAACTGCTTATTCAATATATTCACAGATACCCTAACCTTATCAAATGTCACAGTCCTTGGTATAGCCCAGGCGAATTCGGAGAACTTAGTCGTCCCGATGAGTAGTGATGAGGATACGGCTGTGTGAAGATATCACACATTTTTAGCGAAAGAGGATAAGCAGATCACAGCGAAGTTTAAAACTTAAGTGACAGTGAGATCAGCGCAATTTGGCACCAGGAGAAAGGCTCGTGGAACCCGCACTGTGTAAATATGTGCACGTCTTCCATGACGAGAAGCGAAATGATTTTAAGAGCAGAGATATGGAGGCGCACAGGATAGAAACAGGAGGCATTGCCAGTTAGCAGAGCGCCTTAAACTCGTAGAATACCGTTTGCTCTAAGACAGGAGGTAGACAACCAAATTAAAGACATGTTGAAGAACGGTGTAGTAAGACCAAGTAGCTCCCCTTGGTCAGCCCTATAGTTTTGGTTCCGAAAAAGTTTGTGGATGGGTAGCAGAAATACCGGTTTTGTGTTGATTACAGGGCACTGAATGCTGTCACCAAGGTCGACAGTTACCCGCTTCCGAGATTCGAGGAAACAACATCCACCTTAGCAGGGTCCAGACTATTTACAGTGCTAGGCTGCTTCTCAGGTTGCTGTCAAATTAATATACATGAGCCACATCGCCAAAAATCTGCTTTCACGGTCCCGGGCGGACGCTATGAATTTAACAGGATGCCACATGGAATTTCAAACAGACTAGTGAGTCTTCAGTAACTGATGGACAGAGTACTGAGAAATTTGACAGGGTCTGATCGCTGTATTTTATAGACGATGTCTTGATTATCGGTGATACAGTAGAGGAGCATGCGAAAAGATGAAGGAATGTGCTAGAAAGGTTTGAGAAAGCAAATTTGCAGCTCGAACGGAGTAAGTGTGATTCTGTCAAGGACCCGGTGACATACCTAAGTGACACACTATCCGGCAGAAGGATGGAAAGCTCGTTAGAAAACTTGAAGGCTGTTCAAGAATACCCAACCCCAAAAAACGTGAAAGATGTCGGAGCATTTCTGGGTTTATGTTCCTTTTATAGAAGGCTATTTCCAAAATTTGTAGACATAACAAAACCGTTAACCCAGGTGACCAGGAAAGACACGGAATTTAAATAGCACCCGGAGTGCCAGGAAGGTGAGTAATACACCGGTGTAAGCTTATTCGGACTTCACCTGCCGTTCATTCCCTCCACAGAAGCTTTGAAGGTAGGACTTGGAGCAGTACTATCACAGATGCAGAATGGAGTTGACAGACCAGTCGCGTATGCTAGCAGGCAGTTGAACAAAGCTGAGTTTATTCTGTGTCGGAATTGGACATGCTAAGACTACTTAGGGCGACGAAGTATTTCAGGTGTTACTTGTATGAGCAAAAATTTCTAGTAGGGTCAGATCATGCCGCACTGACATTTTGCACAAATTTGCTTACAATAATAGCAGACTAAGGAGATGGTCACTAAGGATGTCTGAATTTGATTTTTGTGTGGAACACACTTCAGGTCCAGAGGCCAGAGGTTACGCATGTGGACGCACTCAGTGAGGAAAACCACGAAGCACAGAACAGGGAGCAGCAAGTACAGCAACCATTGCAGGGTCCCAGCACAGCGGTAGGTGTAGCCACTCCAATTGCAGACAAGGAAACTCCGGTCAGACATCCTGATTCTACGTTGAGGGATCCTAACTATAACCTTCTCGATCACCACAGTCGATGCGTGAAGTATCAGCAACCCCTCAGGCGCCACCCCTTACCAGGAGCAGAGCACGGTTGCAGCAACTAATGGGAATTAATAACACTCCTTAATGATGAAATGTAGCACATGGCATGTAGGCCATATGGAAACAGAACAGAGTAACGATGGATAATGTTGAAGCAGAAAATAGGGATGTTAGAAATGATGTAGACATGAATTGCTTTAAAAGTTAAAAGTAGGTAGATTACAAATTACTGTAGCTTGTGTATATCGGCATTGATAACTTGTGTACAAAAAGGTGTAAATTATATTATGTAAAGAAAATGGCGAACTACACAGTGGAAAGAGTGGATTGAATACTTTTACACTGGCGCAAATAGAAATAAAAGCTTCGGTAATTGGAAGTCTGTGACCATTACCTCGCGGCCATGTGTTTCTTGCTTTGAATGATGGGATCCGTGACGTCACACGAATCCCTCATGGCTGCCATATAAACACAGCCATGTGGTATTGAGAACTGTCATGCGACAATGTTGACTTGAAATACATGAAGTACATAAGACGTTGTATGTTACAGGCACGGTGTAAGGAGATACTGTTTTGGAAGGCACTGTCAACATTCAAGTTGAGAACAACACGATTTTGATTAAGGAGAGAAATTTAATCTTAACCAACGACCTTTGGAGCATAGTGGTCAATGTTGACTGTAGTGTCTTTGAAGATACACTAGCCAAACTAAAGGATGACGTATACAAGATTGTTAAATTTAAGTCACGGTTCACTCCTACTGCAGAATTAGGTCATGTAAAAATTTTAGTGGACTTTTTAGAAAGTCATATTTATTTAGTTACCCAAATGTTACCTCTTATAGATCGTAGGAGAGGTTTAGTTAATGTAGCTGGTTCTGTATTTAAGACACTATTTGGTGTAGCAACTGTTATGGTTTTAGATGAATTGCATCATTAGGTGAATAAGATGTATGATACACAGTCAGATTTTGTGCTCTCGGTTAATGATCCACAGACATACTTGGGATACCTGGATTCCTCCTTGAAATTCAATGCCAAATCGATCAAGTCCTTGTCCGAGAATGTTAAATACTTGATGTTAAATTGGCAACAATGGAGGAATAAAGTTGATGCTACGGTGTGTTGGCTGGATGTCACCTTGAACAATCAGAAGAATGTATCTGTGTACATTCGGCACCTTGAATTGACGGTTTTGCATTATGCAGACTCAGATTAAGGAAGCTGGGACTTGCGAATACTGCCACAAGAGGCGAGGCACTTACTGTGTAGTTCCATGACTAGCTGCTCAAGAAGAGTTACGGTCCGTACCAATTAGTTTGTTGGTAGATTACTCAAACAAGCAGGTTGATGTATGCACTTCTGCGTCATCATTAAATCCAGTCTATATATAGTTAACAAATGATTTTTGTACTTGTGCAGGCACTCCTCGACTTAACGTAATTTCTAGCAAGGTAATTTCAGACTTACGCGAATATTAAACGGCAAAAAAAGAAATAATGACATTTTTTAAACCCTCGCCGAATTTTTCACCGTGGGATTGAAAGCACAGTGAGAAGGAAGTGGTGTAAGAATACTGCTTGGACGGTAGCACAGATAGCGGAGCCGTCATGCTGCGGCCTATCGGGTTTCAGTATCTTGGAGTTTGTATTTCAACTGGAGTCCGTAGTACGTATGTACATACAATGACAATATGTTTACTCAGTTCCGACTTGCAAAGAATTGGACTTGCCTGGGATATTCCGGGACGTAAGTCTGTGAGTGTCTGTATGAGATTTGAGGTTTCCACGACGGTGAACACAACAATCGATGCATTCGAGAACGTAGCTTTGTGTCATCTGATAGAAACCTGCCGATACCGTCGTCATGGCTTCTGTTCTGAAGACTGAGGCAACAGCTTCATCCGAGACAATAACCAGACTAGGCCCACATGCGATCATGCTCAAGAACAGCAATTTAAATTTTGTTTCCTATTTTGGTTATAACAATCACAAGTACTGCCGTACTTCCCCACATATCCCATCCATGTATTTTCACGTAGAGAATTTCCACCTACTTGCAGGTATTACGTAGATGTGATTCCATCAGTCAAGTGCTTTAGGCCTACTGTCCTGAAAAAGTGACCGACGACAGATAGTGTGAGCACTCTTGTTCACTCATCCGCGTAAACGAGTGGGATATAGGCCACATAAACAAGAGCCTGTTACATGGTGTCTAGGATATATATATATATAAACCTTTCATTTGCAGAGAGTGCTTGGTAACGACAGCTGATATTGCCACTACAACAAAATTAAATATACACTGTGTATACTTTGTTATTAGTACGTGTCATTTATAGCGAATGCCTATTTTTCGAAGCATAATCCCATGCACAAACACACATACCATAATAACTCCGCGAATATTTTATTTCGTAGTTACGGTTTTCGAAGCTAGCCCGGTGCAAAATCTAAATGTAGTGGAGCCTCTTTATGGAGCTCGCTCTATTGCTTGTTCTTCACATGAGGGAGGTTATACTTGAGATAACACATTTTTTTTTTGCAAAAAAATTGTTTGGAAATGTTAAAACATTCACCATTTCAACCCATACCTGGTCAACTGCGACGTCTGACTTGTCCTTTAAAGCATTGCCTCCTTACAGATACGGGTAGTGCGTTGTTGGCTATCGGGTTTCAGCCCAGACTTTTATTGCAAGGTTGTGGACAACTTCAGTGTGCGATGGGAAAATGCCTCAACATTTGAAAATAATACAGTACGTGCTTTGAGTTTTGTAGAGTGTCGTACCCGTGCGATGGAATATCTTCTCTGAAGAAAGTGTTACATTACTTTCCGGATCTTTTTCATATCTGCAGTATGATGCTAAAGAGAAGAAAATCAGAAGACACTAACCTTGATGAGGCTATAAATTCACGCGGCTAAGCATAAAAAGAAACATTAAGTTTTGGGAACGACTAAAAAAACAACAGATTATTTTGGCTCGGGATCACGTCATAACGCGCGAGCCAGTAAGATTATTTCTTCCTGTACTGACTGACTTGTGGATTTTTTTCCGGAAGGATTTCTTGTCTTTTGCGAAGGAAAACGATCTAAGATGTTAAAGCAACAACAAAATAAATTTTTAGGCAAATATTTTAGTCTAAATAGATGTATGAACTGACAATTTGAATTTCTAAATATTAAAAGAAATGGAATGATCTAAGCTGCATCACAAACAAGTGTACATTTTTGTGTTAATGAAATAAACATTGCGCAAATGTCTATGACAAAAATCAATATGGCTACATGCTGTTGTGTAACGGAAACCGGTTATGTGAACAATATTTTTAATGTCTTTTAACTAATTTGAATGAGCATTGAGACTTTTCTTCCCTGTGGCTCCACTTCCACTACTGGGCCAGGACCTCCTCGTTTTCGAAGCTTCACTATTACACTCAATTAGTTACACCACTCTCGGCAGGACTATCCTGGACGAGTGATCAGCCCGACATTGACACCTCTGCCTGATAACACACAACACACACATCCATGCCCCATCGGGATTCGAAACCGCAGTACCAGCAAGCGAGCAGCGCAGAATCACACCTTAGACCGCGCGACCACAAGGATCGTCCGTTTAAACTACGATCAATCTCAATTTTTAAAATAATAGATGAAATTATAAATTATAATCATAAATTATTACTTTTAATTTATGTAACTGGGATGAAACTGGTTCCTATGCTACTCAAGTGACGTATGAAAAGCGAATTATAGTAAATTAAATCGACGTAGCTGTTTTCCAGAGCGAAGTCCTTGCAAAGTTAAGCACATGCGCAATAATTTAGAAGAAATAAACTTTATACGACCAGGTTTTTAGAGCAGCTGATGTCCACACAGGTCAGCTCATCAAGAGGCCTATCTTCAATCTATAATTCAAGTACGTAACAAAACCAACTCGTACAGTTACACAGCACGACTTACATAAACATGCAAGATTTCAAATTCTGACTACAATCGTAAAGGACATTACATTGTTCAGAAATGTGACGCATGTAATCTGGTAGAAATTTGCCGACGTTTTGAAGGATACTAGCGAGTTCCTTCGAAACATCTGTAAATTTTAAACGGAATAAACTCTGTTACAATCCGAAAGTCAATCGTCAGAATAAAAATGCGTTTATAATTATTAGCTTTGTCAGTTGGAATTCCAGTGGTGGGTAGGCGAGCCCTTAATTGGCTGATTCCGCAACTTGAAAACCCTCAGCTGCATTGGCAAGAAGCCCTTCAGTTCAGTGGTGTCTTCTTTTCTGTTCTGGATTCGTATCCCTAAACAGGCCTTTCTTCACCCTTTAAACGCCGAGTTAAATCCCATTTGCCATTTGCTGGCATTATTAGGATCTCACCATATTCTCCACGTTAGCAGGATAAGAGTTTACTTTATAGAATAGAACAGGAAACTTGTATAATTAGGGTAAAACTAATGTATCCTGAGTGACACTGGGAAACGCGATGAACCGTTTTCCCGTTCGTGGAAATTTAGAGGGAATCGCCACAGTCCTCCCTCCGTCGGGATCCACGATTAAAATTTAGGTATAATTCGGCTCCTAATAGTTGTTGGTGATTTGTGCACCTACATGCAATCGTGCAAAGAATTCGGTACAGGACCGCCCAGTCTTTTTCTGCACTTCAAATTTGCGTTGCTGGTTCCTTATTTCTTATTATTTTCTGTTTTTTTACCGTAGTTACCGTCTTCTCTCTTCTCAGGTTTCTTATATACGAATTTTGTTCTCGGTGTGTTGTACCCAGATTCTCTTTTACGTTCATCTTTTCGTTTGCTTACGTTTTTCAATGACAAAGATTCTTTTGAAATTTGAACGGGATATGTTTGCGATTATTAACAACATTCTTGGTCACCATTTATTTCTCTGTTAGCTATTGTACACTAAGGGCCTTCAGGGACACTTCAATGTCACAATTTTTCTGGCTATTTATGCCGCGAAATTGAGAAGTCGATGACAAACAGCTACATATATATTAAACCAGGGGTGCACAAAGCCTGGGTGCCTGGTCCCTGTCGTGACTAAATTTCGTACGGCGGTGCCGAATATTTGGAAGTTCTCAGTACGGATCTTCCTTCATGTCACCAGAATTTTGATTTGGCTACTGAAATTTTGGAAAGCTTGTGGATCTCTGTATGGAACTAAATGGTGTAACGGTACTGATGTTTACAGACACCTATGACGTTCTTTCAACAAAAGTGTCGTGTGCCATAGCGAATGATTTCCACTATTATCTCTTACTGCCACATTACTTCCTACTTGTGAGTACCCTATAACATGCGTAAGGGCAGAATAATAAGCGGAATATATATATATATATATATACTGTATATATATATATATGTGGATAGTAAATTTTGTTGCCTTTAATACCCTCTTCTGATACTTTCTTATGATCATATATTTTTTATTTAATTTTATATCTTGCTATTTTTATTTTATACTTTCAAATCCGTCCACTTTCTTTTATTCCATGCTTTAGGCTTATTCGTATTAATGAGCACACCGATTAAATCGCTCAGTCTGTCCGTCTGTACGCTCACAACTTTTGTTGTTTTTTGACTTTGCTTTGCAATGTCCAGTCCTTTAGTTGTGGTTAAAATCGGACAAATATAACAAACACTTCACATGCAGGCCTCTGCATTTCTGTGCATATCCGCAGTGTGCACATGTCTACCAACAGTTCAGGCGAAATACAAAAAATGTCGTCGGAGGGCTTCTGATTCTTTGAAAGGAAGTCTGTTTCCTGTTTTAATGTTTTGCTTTATTAAAATGTGCCTTCAAACGTCACTTTTCATGGTCATTACGCATGCTTTTTTTTTATTGTAACAACAGTGGTATAATCATACGTGATACATTTAAAACACATTCCTCGAATGTTCGAAAAGTTATAATATGTGCTGTGTGACAGTATAAAATCACGTGTAAAACACTCATTTCTCAAAATATGTGCCATGTCATCGTCATTCAACAATATTAAAGAGAGATTCTTCAAATTCAACATCCACGAATTGAAATTCTAGAGGCAAAAACAACGACAGTGCCAGAACTGTTACACTACATGCCTTTCTTTTATGTATAACCAACAAATTCACAAAGTATTTATTAACACTTATTTATTTCTTATAACTTCAACATGTTTCGAGGCCTATGTATCAACATAGTGGCACTGTTCTTATTCTAAAGTTACAAGCCAGTTGAGTGAATCGATTATTACATGAAAGTTTTAAGAATTAAAGTACTAAAACATTAAAACGTCATAAAATACAGCACACTGATGTTCTTCTTAAGTTGTTTGTTTATTACAGTTGTTGAATGACGTGTATTAATCGTGTATTTGGTGGCGTTATATAAAATAGAAACCTTCATACAGAAGAATCAAATAGTGGCACTAGATAAAGATCCCACCGATTCAATCCAAAAACAAATACAGCAGATAATTCACAAATGTAACTGAGTAATAGGTAGAAACCAACATAAATACCTATTAGAAATAAAACCAGCACCTCCGAACTGTATGCCATGATTAAAACCTAACGATAATAACCCTATCAGACCAGTAATGAACAGCATAGAAGCTCCATCTTACAAAGTCGCCAGATTTATTGGTAGAAAACTTGATGAAATAGTGGAGCTACCGTATACATATTCTATAAAGAATTCAAAACAAGTGGCACTGTAACTGGTCGCTATCCAATTTAATAACCATTGCAAGATGAATACTATAGACATAATAGATTTATATGTGAATCTTCCCATACAGGGTATATTAAAGATCACAAATTTCTGGTTGAGAAAAAATAGTGACCCCACAGTAACAAAACAAACCTTGAAACTATTCGAGGTCATTCTAAACCAAAATTATCTCCTATATGATGGTAAATTCTTTAAATCCGTAAGGGGTATAGCCATGGGGTCACCTCTTTATCGCGTCGTTGCAGAACTTTATTTATAATACTTTGAAAAAGTGTGAATTGGGCATTGATTAGAAAATGGAGAAATTTTGTGTTATAGAAGATGCGTAGATGTCATCCTCATCATTTTTGACCAGAACAAAACTAATGAAGATACAATTTCCAAACACATGAATAACGTACATACATATTTGGAATTCAAATTAACAGAGAAGGAAATTAGGATTGTAAATTACTTGGATGTCTCTGTTTACAGACTCTTCAGAATCTACAGAAAAACTATCCAAACATACACCACTATGAGCTTCATGTCCATCCACCCACTGGAACATTAACTAGATGCAGCCTTTTTTTTTGCATATTCAGGATGTTACCATTACCAACTTACCAACTACAGAATAGTGTAAACAGCAGGAATGGAAGATTATTGTACCTGTAGCCAAAAATAACGGTTTCCCGTTACATATGATTCGTAATCTCAAGGATAAAATAGCCTAAAAACACAAAAAACTAAAGCTTCTTCTATACAAAGACAACAAAAGAAGAAAAAATGAAACACTTTTAAATATTATAGCCCTCTTATACGTAAAGTCAGTAATTTAATTAAACACACTGGATTATGTATTGCCTTCCGGCCTGCTAATGCATTTTTTAGTCACGTACGTAACAAAACACCACAAGACATGAAGAAAACTAGTGGCATATATAGGCTGAAATGTAAAACATACGACTGTTCATACATTTTTCTTAGACTGGCAGATCTCTGGGAATTAGATATCGGGAACATGTAAGATACATAAAACTAACAAACCACATCCGGCATATGCATGACATATTTTGAACAACAGACATGAATATGGAAGCATGGAAGAAACCATGGAATTGCTAGAAACGTGTACTGAGGGATCGAAAATGAATTTCTGTGAATCAATTTTATACAAACCCACCAATAACAGGGTACGTGTGTTTGTTTTTGGTGCGACAGCCCTAGTGGGCCAAGGCCTCATCATTCACTTGGTTTCTAGATTACACACAACGAAGCAACACAGTCGGTAGGACTCCTCTGGACGAGTGATCATCTCGTCGCAGAGACCTCTACCTGACAACACACAATACAACAGACAAACATTCATGCCACCGGTGGGATTCGCACCCACAATCTCGGCAGGCGAGCGGTCGCAGACCTACGCCCTAGACTGCGCGGCCACTGGGACCGGCTTTGCTGTATTTTACGAGGTTTTAACGTTTTAATCTCTTAAATTGTATCTGCTTGTAATAATCGATTATTTTCAATTGTTTTGTAACTTTAGGCAACGAAACATGCTGGAATTGTGTTAATAAAAACTTTGTGCATTTGTTGATTATACACGACAGGAATCTACAAATGCACGGTGCGCGCTGTATCAAGCTACGTGAGTATTTCGCAACCTGTTTTAGTTACTGTTGCGCACATTTTCTGCAGCGCAGTACGAATTCTACGTATCTAACTAAATTGTCTTTTGCATATATACACGCATATAATTTTGCCATTCAATACAGCTAGCCGCTGAGGGAAATCAGCCTGGGCCGATGCTGTATGAGTAAGGTAGACTGTTAACAGTGGGCTGATTAAGGCCAGGTCTCACTTCCCTAGTCTAGTCCAGTCCTCTTCTTGCGTCTTAGCCCAAGTGTGCTGGAGATTGTTACTTTATTCGGAAGGGGTAGGGTCAAATCGCGGCCGGAACAAGTGTCCGTACCGGGATTTTAACAGTTTCTCTCTGTCCCTCCAGGAAAATGAGTCTGTAAATGTTTCTATCTACAGCCTGTCATAGTTACGGTTTGCCAATAATCCTGCCACTTGACGATATATCTCTTGAGCTACTGACGTTACATAAACCATAAATAAATAAAATAAAAGGTTATACTGACTTCGATTTGTTTATCTGTGTTCAGCATTATAAAACGCGTGCATTGGTTTTCGTGGTTTATATTTTCACCTTTTTATTTTCAGTAGTCTACTCGTCTTTATTTATTCAATTTTATATGGAAATGTTTACTTTCATTTGATTTATTTTCTCAGTAACTTTCTAAAACACGAGAAATGGACGTTGGATACGTGTGTCACTAGAATCGTGGAAATTTCTACCAACAGAAAAATTAAATGACTCCAAAGCAAGTTTACGTTACTTTTCAAGGCCAAAACGACATGGATGCTTCCTTTTAAGGGTATTCTCGATCCGCAAGCGACTCTTAGGTTCGTGATGTCTTTCTGCCCGTCCGCCCGCCCCTCGTGTATCATGCAACTCCCACCGGATGGAATTTCGTGAAATTACATACTAAGAATTTTTATCGCAATTTGTCGACATGTTCTGATTTTTGTTAATATTGGTCGTAAATAACATTCTGTTATCCAGAAAATCCAGACGGATTCTGGGTCGACGCAGCCACCTACTCGAGGGGTTAGGGGATATTTCCCCGAAGGCACAGCCGCTGGGGGTGTGAAGCTCAGCACTACCCTCCGTCTAGTACCGAAGTTAAGAATGCATGGAGCTATAACTTCACTCATGCATATGCCTTTGTGGCATGATAATTAATTAAAGGCAGGGACAATTGTATCTTTTATCCTTTACCGGTTTTTCTAGTAGTCATTTTGATATTATCCTTGCAGTTCTCTTGTAATTCTCGAAGTTACCCTTTACTGTATGGGCTTCAAACCACAGTTTACTGTGTCTTTATTCTTGCTATCATTAATAGGCGTTATATTAAAATATTAGATACACGCGTAAATTACTTGCAATAAAATTATTCTTCATGTGGATTTCTTCACTCTCCCTTTTCTCTCTACGTCTTAGGTCTACCTACTTCTCTGAAAATTTTATTCAAAATCTTTCAATCTTTTTTCCTGAAGTTGAGGAATATGTTAAAAAATAAAATAATCTTTAGTAATTAAGTACAAGTGCAGATATCATCCACGATTAAACTTTAACCTCAGTTCAGAAACATCGGCAGATTGTGAAGTTTGCAATCCGCATCTTACTACAAACTCAGATTATTTGAGTTTCTTACAAGTTCGTAAGTTTAGCAATGAATATGCTGAAAACGACGAAGTTAGACATTTGTTTTATAACTGAGAAATATTTTAAAGTCAACGTACAGTTTTCCTTTCCTTCACTCTCAGAGCTAAATGTCTAGTTAAGACACTTATCATGTTAAATGATTACGACGGCGTATTTAATGCAGCCATCTAGCTGAGGATAGTGTCTAGTGGAGGATTCTAACAAGGGCGCTAACAAATTTTCTGTGTCTGTTAAAGTCTGGTAGTTTCTTGAGTTACAGAGCGTTCTCCAGGCTGCGGAGTTAGTGATGTTAAGCACCCTGGACCTTCTAAACTAATCGAGAATAATGAATGAACAATTGTTTAAAGACACACTTATTCATGGTATAAAGATGCGATAGAAATATTCACTTACATTTGTATGTAAATTTTTTCATTTTTAACTTTCATGGTGATACAGATTTAGGTAATGTTCAAAACTGAAATTTTTACGTTATAGAGAAACCTAGGAATTAGCCGTGTTTCAAGTGATAAACGCTATGAAAGTGCAGTGGTTCCGAATCTTGTTTAATCTGCGACTTATGTAGTGTATTGTGTTCTATGTAAAAAGCAAGTTTGTCTAATTAGTAGAGTAAGCTGAGTGTTGTGAAAGATGCAGCGGGAAGATACAGTCTTCTACTGTGCCGATGGTTTAGAGTGTGCGGACTGAATTGATTTCTCGCCACCCTTGTGAGTTTAATGAAATGAGAGGAGGGATGAAACAGGTCAGTAAGCTCCATGTGCCGGTTAAGTTCACTCAACCCTCACTCCACAGGGAATTCCAGAGTGCCCGTTCTAAACAGCCGCTTCAGAATAAAGTTTACACAAAGCGGAAAACGCAGGAGCATTATAATCTGCTTGGAGTTAAAACAAGTTCTTACTAAAGCAACAAACTTCGTAAGCGAGTGGTTAGCACCCGCGCTGCAAATTGGGAGGGCACGGTTTCAAATCCTGTCACTGAGACTAGACGTCCTGGCCTCAGTACGTCCAGGCAGATGCCGGACTAACAATCCAAAATACGCCACTACCGCTTCATGCCACTTTGTTTCTTATTCTTAGTTCCCTGATCATGCTACCATTCGACACTAATCACCCTATCGTTCAACACTAACCAACCTGTCATTCGGCATTATTCATTCTGTCACTCTAAACTAATCATCCTATTATTAGAAACTTATTTTAGTTATTGATATCTCTAAACTAATCATCCTATTATTAGAAACTAATTTTAGTTATTGATACCGTCGTTAAATAAACGAAAATATGCCAAACTAAAGAAACAGCCCCATTATTTTACCTCTATCTAATAATTCACATGGCGGTTGTTGTTGACATGTGTAAGAAAAATGTAGTCATATTATGTGGTGTGTTGAGTATGATTACTTCTGTTCACAAACGTCGTGAGAAGCTAATAATCGCTTGATTGTTTAGGAAATGCTCCGCCGCTGTACCTGATCACCAGTCAGATGAATCATATCAACGTTATCATATCCTTTTCTTCTAGTTATATACTATATATTTTCCCATCTTTATCAAGGTATGATAAGTGACTTACCATATTCTAGTTATCGCACTAAATGTTTGCATATTGCTTCTCTCACCTCCTTGCATACTAACTGACCTACCCACATCTTTTTATTAGGTTGATAACCCCAAGAGTCTTTGATGATAATCTGAACATTGTAAGACGTGAAGCTATCAGACATTTCGGGAACAAAAAGAAAGCATATCTGAGAGCTAAATTTGAGAAAATTGAAACTAACAGTAAGATAAAAAATATTAGGGACTTGTATAGGGGCATCAGTGACTTTAAGAAGGATTACCAGCCTATAACTAATATAGTAAAGGATGAGAAGAGTGATTTGGTTGAAGACTCGCACAGTATTTTGGCTAGGTGGAGGAAATGGGGTTAATGATGTTAGGCAGACAGAAATACACACAGCAAAACCACTAGTGTCTGAGCCAAATGTTTTGAGGTTGAGTTGGCTATTGAAAAGATAAAAAATCACAAATCAGCAGGTATTGATCAAATCCCAGCAGAACTGATTAAAGCAGGTGGTAGAACAATTCGCTATGCGATCCTTAAACTTACTATTACTATTTGGAATAAGGAGGAATTGCCTGAAGAGTGGAAGGGGTCGATTATTGTACCTATCTATAAGAAGGGCGATAAACAGATTGTAGTAATTACAGGGGCATATCACTTTTTCCTACTACGTACAAAATTTTATCCATCATCCTGCCGTCAAGGGTAACTCCATATGCAGAGGAAATCACTGGGATCATCAATGTGGATTTCGACGCAACAGGTCAACTGCTGATCATGTATTCTGCATTCATAAAATACTTGAGAAGTAATGGGAATACAGTGAGGCTATGCATCAGATATTTACAGACCAGCAAGCATATGATTCAGTTAGGAGGGAGGTCTTGTATACTTGTATATTCTCATTGATTTTGGTATCCGCATGAAACTGGTAAGGCTAATAAAAAATGTGTCTTGACTGAAACGTATAACAGAGTCCAGGTAGGCATGAATTTGTCTAACGTGTTTTCTGTTACGAATGGTTTGAAACAAGGAGATGATCTTATCGCCGTTGCTTTTCAACTTTGCTTTAGAATATGCCATTAGGAGGGTTTAGGTAAACCACGATGGCTTAAAATTAAATGGTTTATTTCAGCTTCTGGTTTATGCTGATGATGTTAATATGCACTTATTGGGAAGAAGCGTACATACTGTAAATGAAAATGGAGAAGCTTTGGCAGTGGCTAGTAAGGAGACTGGACTAGAAATAAATGCTGATAAAACTAAGTACATATATGGTCATGTCTCACGATATCAGAATGCAGGACGAAGTCACAGTATGACTACTGATAATAGTTCCCCTGAAGGGGTGGAAGAGTTCAAATTTTGGAGCAGCCTTAACAAATCAAAGTTCTAGTCAGGAAGAAATTAAGAGCAGATTGAAGTTAGGGAATGCTTGCTGTCATTCGGTGCAGAATCTTTTGTCTTCCAATTTGCTATCCAAAAATTTAAAGATTAAGATATACAGAACTATAATTTTTCTATTGCTTTGTATGGGTGTGAAACTTGGTCGCTCACATTGAGGGAGGAACGTAGGCTGAGGGTATTAAAGAAAAGGGTGTTGAGGAGAATATCTGGTTCTAAGAGGGACGAGGTGACAGGGGATTGGAGAAAACTACATAATGATGAGCTTAATGTTCTGTACTCGTCACCCAGTATTTTTCTGGTGATAAAATCGAGAAGAATGAGATGGGAGGGGCATGTAGCGTATATGGGGGAGAGGAGAGGCATATACAGGATTTTGGTGGGGAAACCCGAGTGAAAGAGACCACTTGGGAGTCCCAGGCATAGATGGGAGGATAATAAGAAGATGGATCTACAGGAAGTGGAATGTGGGAGTATGGCCTGGATCGAACTGGCTCAGGATAGGGACGGGTGGCGGCCACTTGTGAATGCAGTAATGATCCTTCGGGTTCCATAAAATGCGAGAATTTCTTGACTAGCTGAAAACCGGTTAGCTTCTCAAGAAGGTATATAATTAATTCTGTCAGACACAACACATATATAATCATTAATACATAGTTGGCAACATGTTTCGGTTCTAGTGAACCATCTTCAGGTCAATTCTTAATATACGGACATGGTGCATTCAGTGAGTGCGCACATTATGGGATCCCATATTGTTTACAAACAAGAAAGACTCTGCTCCATGGAGTAAGTAATTAAGTAAGTAATAGTATTTGATAAAAATGCAAATTTTTGCAATTCCTGTTTGAAGTTGAAAGTCATTGTAGGACGGTATAGATGAAGTTGTCGCTGTATGTATTTAAGCACCACGATGTGAAGATATACGGGGGACGTGAGGAATAACACAATGAATTTTTAACTTTTCCGGATGGGGGAGGCGCCAGTACCCATTAAATAGGGAGCTTATATGAGACCCAGAAGCGTTGAGAACGAAATGCTGGATTGCATTTTTCCACTCAAAGGACATAAAAAATAATGTGGAACTAATAGGAAAACTACATAAGAAGGTGTTCGTGCTTTGTGTCTTTCATTTAATTCCATTGTGGTGATCAAATTAAGAAATTACGAAACAGACGGCACCTGCAGAATGCATGGCATTAAGCAAAAAATACGCACAAAATGTGTGACAGTATACATAATTGTAAATGTTTTCAGCCAGAGGAATAGGTGGGCGATTGGAAATCAAACTTATCTGAAATACTAGTATAGGAAGTTACCGATTAATGGGAATGTGCAAACTTTTTGTACAGCAGTATGGACTTTTGTTAAAGTATATTATTCTGGCACGTAGCAGTTTGTGATGTTGCGAAATTGTACCGACGACCAACAATATTAAATATTTTTACTTTCCAAAATGTCCCAATTTAGCTTGTGTATTCAAAGCCGTGAAATTACTACGTATCATCGCATGTAAGAAAGTTTTTTTTTTTTTTTTTTTTTTTTTTTTTTTTGGTTGTTTTGTTTGGTTTTTTTTTGTTGGGGGGGGGGGGGGGGGGGGGGAGGGGTTGGGGGGTCATCTTAGATTAGCGTCATCTTGCA
>Ga0123357_10003981_pt1 | contig 17171 bp, 8 predicted proteins | sample TergutEmb28metaG_FD_89873 | JGI IMG/M metagenome (GOLD analysis project Ga0123357, IMG submission 89873) | Embiratermes neotenicus P4 segment gut microbial communities from Petit-Saut dam, French Guiana - Emb289 P4 | ecosystem: Host-associated > Arthropoda: Insects > Digestive system > Gut ... | reverse complement strand
GTGATTTGTGATTTTTTAGCTTTCCAATAGCCAACTCAACCTCAAAGGCACTTGGCTCAGGCACTAGTGGTTCTACTGTGTGTATTTCTGCCTGCCTAACGTCATTATCCTCATGTACATTCAGTAGCTGGGAGAAATAGTTCCTCTACTTTGCCATAATACTGTGGGGGTCTGCAACCAACTCTCCTTTGTCGTCCTTTACTATAATAGTTCTAGGCTGGTATCCCTTTTTGAAGTCATTAATGCCACTTATACATAATTATGGTCAGGTAAAATAAGATTTAACCTGAAAACTATGTGTGTCATATTTAGAGATGGGTGAATATACCTTCAGGCACTGGTAATTAATAAATGTTATATCTTATTTCCATATGTTTCAGCTGGACTTTTTTGAGGCAGGTGAGAATTCCTGTCAGGTGATGGATGGGGAAGAAGGGGTGCTGTTTGTAAAGAAGCCTGATGGCCGGGCGACGGGTGATGCGTTTGTTCTCTTTAATCAGGAGGATGATGCAGGCAAAGCTCTGAGCAAGCACCGTGAACTAATTGGCTCTCGCTATATTGAACTGTTCCGCAGCACGACAGCTGAGGTCCAGCAGGTGAGACGAGGGGTGAAAAATGTATGCTGAATATGAGTCTTGGGAGCGTCTGTACTGTAAAGATTGTCATAAAAGAAATAAAAGAATTATAATTACAGTTATAATATGTGTGCAGGCCATTGCAGTTAAATTCTAAATCTGTTCATTAAGTTAGTTATGGTGTTGAAAATCTGAAGGTATGAAGCTGATGCACAAGTCTGGATAATGTAGCCTGATATTTATGTTAATGCAGCAAGTACATGAAGAACTTTGAACCCTCTGGACTATCATAGTTGTATTGCTGGCTAAGTGTAGAAGGGACACTGAATCATATTACTCATTTATTTTTTATAGCTTGCACTCTTGGGATTGTACTCTGGTATGTTAAAATTCAGTTACAGCATGGGATGACTGAAAATATTTTACTCTTTGTAGATTAGGTTTCTGCATAGTATGAAGTTATCATTGTTGTTTAATCTCAGCCTTTGTTTGTCACAGATTTAGTGAACATACTTGCATCTTGAGAAAGTCTAGCACTGTGAAGTTGCTGGAATAGGTGTATCAGTGATACTATCAAAGGGTGCTGATTTTAACAATTCGGAGCATCATTGTGTTGCTCTGTATGAAGGTTATGATCAGTACCAGTGTTCATTGATAAATGTTAAAGCAGGGGTTCACAAATTGACCAAACTTCTAGGAGCCACCTCAAGGTCCCAGAAAGGTGACCTTTGGCTATTTTCATACTGTGGACCCAAAAATATTAGGCTTTACCATAAAAATTTAGTTTCCCAGGCAACCTGTGCACCCCTGTGTTGAAGGATTAGGTTAACATTAATAAAAGACAGATTGTGTGACATAACTTGAGTAGAATAAAATGTTATGTGCTAAATAGACAAAACATTTGGTTACTCTATTTTAAAGTTATTTCATAATGGCCTGTGCGATGATCTGTCAGCAGGGATGGAAAGGACTGAAAATAAAACTGAAAGTGATTTGGGAGTAAGGTGACAAGATTTTTTGTGATATTAGTGATATGAGATCAGAAAATGCTGATGGTTGATACAAAGATTAGAGGAGAAAGATTGACATTTGTTATCTGCACATTGTCTGCTGTTGTGCCTGCTTCTAATGTTGATCATGAATGTTACAACACACTATAAAACATTATTTTGGTATAGAGTTAGGCAATAGTTCAGGAAGGGTTTATTGGATGATGTGACACTACAACCCCCTTTTTCCTACTCTCAAAACCAGTTATTAATCAAGGAATAAGTAAATAAAAGGAAGATTGAATGAAATTCCTAATTACAATTGGTAAATTTCGTTGTCACACTGGATAAGTTACTACCCACTGAAGTGACCTTGATGCTAGTGCTGCCCTCTGTGAGGCTAGTAGAATTATAAAAAAGTGAGGTTATTCATGTCAGCTGATTGTCAGCATGAAGACATGTGCATCTCAGAGCAGACATCATGAGCAACTTGTAACAGTATTTTAGTGACATTATTTTATTATGCAGGTTTTAAATCGGTCAATGGACCCAAAAACTTATGAACCACAAATGCCACTGATAGCACAAGTACCTCAAGTGCCATTATTGCCACAACACATAATAACTTCAGGGACACGAAAAGACTGCATACGACTTCGAGGGCTTCCATATGAGGCCCAAGTGGAACATATTTTGGATTTTTTGGGAGAACATGCAAAGAATATTGTTTTCCAAGGTGTTCATATGGTGTACAATGCACAGGTAAGTTCCATTCATTGCTGATTTGTATAATAATATTCAAAATACATTTTATAAAATATTAGATGTAGAATTAATTGCTTATTAGAAGAAGGGAGTGAAAAGCAGATGAGTGGAGAAAAAGATATATTAAATTGCATGCCTCAAGTGTGTAGGTTTTTGCAGTCTTTGTATCATATATGAAAGAAGTCTAAAGGTATTTTGTGTTGGTACTCTGAGTAAATACCCTGCTTCATTTTGATGTTGTTATTATGTTAGAAAGAGCAGTGAACTATTATGACTATAAACATAACCTAACACTTGACACTCCTGTAAGGCACAGCCTACAGCACTATTAGAGATGAGTGGGGAGGAGGGAGGCACAAACATAAGAGAGAGACATGAATACAGGGATTCTTAATAATGGATCTAGTGCAATCATTTCCTTGTTACAAAAGATGCAAATTGCACTTCAACTTTTAAAATTTTTATCAAACTTTTTTTGATGTGCCATGAGGTAAGGGCGAAGTTGTCCCTGTGCGTGCCATGAAGGCATATGGGGATATGGCAATATAGCACCACCCATTCTTAACCTTGGCACCAGATGGGAGTGAATGGCCAGTTTCACACTTTGGCTGCTTCACCACACTCCAGGTGCCCATTGAATAAGAGGTTAGGTTGACCCCATACACAGTTTGGGCACTGTGGAGGAGAAATTTCGCATACTCTGAATGAGATAAATGTGATAAATAAGGTACACAGTATTCAAACATTCAGTCTAACATTTTTTATGCTAGAAATGATATAAATTACTTTGAAACTGAACTTTTCTGCACAGACTGCCTTTTGTGCTTTACTTTATCATTCAGTACAAGTATTTTGTCTTGTCTCAATAGGTTAAACCATCCATTGCAGTTTTAAAACAATGAAAATTGTAGGTCTGTGTTTATATGGGTGTGTACAAAGAATGGAATTCTTCTAACAAAATACTGACTGGGGACATGTTTAATGAATATCTATATGTGACATATCATGTGCTAAGATGCTTAAACTATACTGCTATAAGAGTATTAACTCTTTAAAGTCCATTGGTCATTATGTGTATGCCAAGTTTACTGTTTAAGTTTTTGCGTTTGTAATTACATAGTATTGTGTTATGTTGTATTTTATTAATAGTGTTATATGTTGTAGTCACTTTTGAGTTTCATTAGTCGATATTTCACAGTGTAATACACACTACAATTGCTTGTTCTTGCACTGTTCAGGTATTTTATCTACAAACGTCTAATAGTGCAGTGCATTTGAACTTATGGTAAAATACAGCATAGAATTGCCGAATCTAGATGTGTGATTGTAGGTTAGGTAAGGTCATACACAAGTTTATGAAATCGTTTAATCATTATGTATGGGTTTATAGCACTCTGCATTTTGCCTACAGTGTGCTTATATGTTTGGTATGATTCTGGCAGTAAAGAGTGATTGTAGGTACATACAAAAGTGATCTTTCTGATAGGAAGATACTATATTCTGTGTGAGGTAGGAGCTTAATCTTTGCAAACATTACAGATTAATATTGGCCATCGTGGTTAATTATTATTTTAATTTTTCGTTTATTTATGTCAAGATCACTCTGAATCTCAGAAGTGGCATTCTGAACATCATGGTATGGTAGTAGTGTTTAGACAGCCATCTGGCAATAATAAAATTAACATCTGATTTGTCTTGCCAAAAAACTGATGGTAGTAGTTTTTCTAACTCAGTCTTCAAAAATTCATAAAAACACCGTTTGTGTTACCAACATGTATTTTTCATCAAGCAGGTGAATACAGCAGTAATACTCTAGACTTGTATTCAGGAGGTGCCCAGTTTATATCTTGGCTGGGGCACCATTTATCTTGACTGAGGGTTTTCATATTTTTCTTCATTTCCTTCAGGCAAGTGCTAGAACAGTACAATGATTGGGCCACATCTGCTCCATCCAAATCCTTTCCAATTCATAATTCATTGCCCTGTCACCACTGTTGTATTGACAGAGTTCCATTGGAATTCATCACCTCGTGATAAGACAGGGTTCTGTCATCTTGAAACTGCCATTGAATCAACTGCTACATGGACTGATTGTGTTTGACTTTCACTTTTCATTGTGGGACTGTTTCCACACCATACTGTGGTTAACATTGATCCATGCAAACTGTGGTTATTGGTGTAAAACTAAATGTTTGTGAATTCAGAGAACAAAGATGAGCTCATATGACTCAATGAACTTCCAACAAGATGGATATTCAACAGCCTAGTATGAGTTTGGCCTGCCTTTGCAGCTGAAGCAACTCTTGCAGGAGAAATCATAAATGATACTTATTCAGAAGAATGCACCGAAATTGCTGATACTTAGGGTTCCGTGTATTTGTTTTAGTGGTGATGGTGGCAGTCGTAGTAGTAGTAATGGTGATAGTGGTAGTACAATAGTAGGGTTGATAGTGATATTGATAGTATAATATTAGTAATAATTAGTAATGGTCCTGATTTTGTGTGATAAGTACTATGTGTTTTACCTTACCACTTATGAGTGGTAGGCTGAGTGGGCTATTTTGACGCAATAAACAAACCAACGGGGAGCAGCAGCCTGTACAACCCATAGTTGTCAGGCACAATAATGACACACTGTAATACCAGTAGCTGTGAAGAAAATATTTTAAGTAAATTTTTTCTTCAACTCTAATTGTGCACTGGGCATAAAAGAATGTTGAAACCCACACGTAAACAGCCAAGCTGTGATTAATGCAGTATCAAAATGTAAACAGTATAAAAACCTACATTGTTTTGGCTTGCCAGGGACAAACAGTAATTTTAAATTACTTGTTACTGAGAACAGCTCATCAGTTCATATTTTGCAGTTTTTTTTAATGATGGATATTACAAAATTATGTAGGCCAGAATGGAACTTGTACACAACTTGGCAGGTAAACAAGAAGGTGCAAGAAGGTTCTTTGAAACGAAAGTCATCATTTGTCCGGTGAAATCCTGTTATGGTACATTGGAACTGAAACTTTCTGTGGGCATCACATCAAGAAATGTGCTTGAATACTCTCAACTGACACAGAACAAGCACTGCATTTGTTGTTGTTGTTGTTGTTAGGCTGTGTCAGCAAATCAAGCATAAGGTGCATACCATCTATATGGATTGATGACTCTGGCCTGTAGTAACATTTGTCAAATTTGGGCATGTAAGATAATGGCAGTGGAATACAACAGAAAAGTGTTACCAGAAACAGGCATAGAAAAACTGAAGGCAGGGTAGAAAACTATTTGCCCAAGGTGTCATCTACTGGTCATTAGATGGAACAGCATTTGGAATAAATGTGATCAGGTGTTGTGGACAATGTACATCTTATTAGGTTTATTGCACTACAGCATTTTGAAGACTGGGTCTGTCTTCACCTTTAGCTGGAAATGGGAGAGATTACCAGATGAGTGTCCCTCTCCCACCTTTCCACTTGAAGATGATAACAGAATATTATGATGTGTTCAAAATGCCAGTCCAGCCTGTCGTGAGGTACCATCATCAGAACACTGCGAAGCGCACATAACATCTTTGATATTCATGTACTGAGTACTGCCTACAGTAAAGTGATATCTGAGGTACCAGCATCCATGGGACAAAAGGAAAGAAGAAGGAAGGAAGGAAAGAAAGAAAGAAAGAAAGAAAGACAAAATACCAGCAGTGGCTATTAGAGTCAACAAATGTGACTGATTCGGAAGTGAATACCCAGTTTGTGTCAACTAAGGCACTGAGGAAATTACTGGGAGAAGGTGGAGAAATCATAAAAGTAAAGTTGTCCCTGAATATGCCATGAGCTGTATGGTGGAAGTGTAGGTATGGCTCCACTCATTTCTTAACATTGGCACTTGATGGGGTTGTGGTCAGCTTCATGCCCCGCCACATTCCACCTTGAGAAAACTGCCAGCACCCACTGAAGAGGAGGCTGGCTGTGCTGCAAAGTCAGTTTGGGTGGCTTGGAAAAGCGAACAGTGACGTATTGCCTGTGCACAGGACCAAACGAAACAATTTAATACAGTATTCACAAATTGTATGAAACAGCGATTTTTCATTTCCATCACAGAATGACAGAAACAGTTTGTCACTTATAAAACCTTTAACTTGAATCTCTCTATGTGTGGCCCATTCATTGTTTCTTGGGTTATTTAACATTGCTGTTAAACTGCAGAGGTTATGTAGCATACAGTGAGATGGAATAAATTATGAATGATGAATAGGTGAACATTTTTAAGAGGTGGTCATGACATATTGCAGGGTATACTCTCAAAATGTTTATGGAGGGCTGAAGAAAACTAAACACCACAGTCAGTATTGGGAAATCTGGCTCTGACTGGAATTTCATACCTCCCATGTACAAGTCTGGAATGTTACTGCTGCACTGACCTTATCGTTTCCAGAAGTTTGACACTTTTAAGATTATCAGTATGAATTTAAAGTCTAATCCCCTATACCACAATCCGAAATTCAGACTTTAAATTATACAGTCCACAGACTCACAAAAATATGTTGTTGTTATTATTATTATTATTATTATTATTATTATTATTATTATTCTTGTACCATAAAGTTAGGCAAAGTTGCGTGATAAAAACACGTACAGTTCTGAGGATTCAAGTCTTCTGTAATTTAATTTGAGGGTGGGGGTGGGGGGGTGGTGGTGGTGGCTGGTTCCCAATGTTTCAAAGGATTGTAGAGCCTTCAACTTCAAAGGTGAGGCATACTCTTCTTGGAATGCTTGAATATGTTAGGTGAAGGCAGTATGATCCTTCAAAACATCCGGAATCACTCACCTAACGACTCGGCAATACATCCTGGAGGGCATCATTCGTCAACACTGCTAACTGCTGTGAGAACCTGAAATCTTGCATATACATATAAAGAAATAACACATTCTGTTCTCAATATAGGCTACTAAATTTAAGACCAAGCAAAAATGTGTCTGTCATTTGTTAACATTATGTTATAATGTTGTTTATTACTGCTAGAAGTACTTAAGCCGGTCCCAGTGGCCTTGCGGTCTAAGGCATAGGTCTGCAGCTGCTTGCCTGCTGAGATCGTGGGTTCGAATCCCACCAGGGGCATGGATGTTTGTCTGTTGTGAGTGTTGTGTGTTGTCAGGTAGAGGTCTCTGTGACGAGCTGATCACTCGTCCAGGGAAGTCCTATCAACTGTGATGTGTCATGTGTGATCTAGAAACCTTGTGAATGAGGAGGCCCTGGCCCACTGGGGGCTGTTGCACCAAAAACACAGAAGTACTTAATACGTAATTAATTTACATAAAAATAGACCATTTTTGTAAAAAGGAAAAACTAAGGGGATCTGACATAATGAGGGGTAGAAGGGTGCCAACAGAATGTGAATTGCCTTTGCAGGGTCAGCCTTCTGGTGAAGCATTCATCCAGATGGATTCAGAGCAGAGTGCATTTCTGTCAGCACAGCAAAAGCATCACCGCTACATGATCTTCGGGAAGAAGCAGCGCTACATTGAAGTGTTTCAGTGTTCTGGTGAAGACATGAATCTGGTGCTCACCGGTGGTATTCCAGCTGGCGCTGTGTCTCCTGCCAAGGCAGCTGCTCTATTATCTCCCGGTATGTTGCCACCCCACCCACCCCCACCAATTGGTGGTGCAGTTGCCACCCCTTTGCCACCTCCTGCTCCAGCCCTACCCTGGGAGCCATCCCATGCACTAGTGCAGGCTCAAGTTGCAGTTGCTCAGCAAGTACAGGCTCATGCATTGGCTCAACAGAATCTAGCAATCCGTCAATCGCAGGCTCAGCAAGAAGGTATCTGGCTTATGAATCAGATTGCTGCTGCCCAGCAGCATCAAGCTGCTATGGCTGCTCTTGCTGCCGTGACCTCTCCCAGTAACTCTGTCACAAAACAGAACTGGAATGAGATTAATGGCAATGCTACAACCGGTATTGTTTCATCTGGTCAGCCGACCAACCCAACTGTTTCTGTGACATTAGCAAAGTCCTCATCCAGCACAAGTAGCACTCAATCACAGTTGGTTCCACCACCCACTAATCAAGCAGGCTCATCTACGTACGGACCATTGATTCCTCATGCTGCTTCATTTCCCAGCACAACTCAGCCAGCAGCAGTAGCTGGTGCTCCTCCAGGATTGTTTCTATTAAATATGCCACCTCGCCTTCCGCTGGGAAGCGCTCCTCTGTTGCCTCCCCAAGCTTCAGCTGGGCTCAGTGCCACAACAAATTTTCATCCCAAGGGTCCACCACCACAGTTACCTTCTGGGGCTTCATTTCCTGCAGGAAATGCACATCCACCCCCACCTCATGCAATACTTCCGCCTATCATACAGTCTCCTGTTACTGCAGCAGCAATCATGGGTTTGAAGCGCTCCTGGGAGCAAGCCTTCCCAGCAGAGATGCCAACCACAGGAGCAGTTAAGAGGCAGTGGCAGCCTCCACATTCTGCCACCACAACATTCCATCCCTCAGCAGGGCTGCCTACAGTTGCTTATCCAGCACCATTCTACCCTGCACTTTAAAATATTCTGTAGCATTCCATGGGTATGTCTCAGTGACATTCCATGGGCACATTCCCATTGACAACATTCCTTTTATATGACGTATATGTAAATAATGTTGGCATTAATTTTAGCATTGTTTCTTTCCGTGAACCTTTATATAGTTCACCCAAGCTATGGACTGCATATGTTTACATCCATTTATAAGTAATGTAGGTGGTCTTTGTAGCTGGTGATAGTGGATTTAATTCATATGAACAACACAGTACTTACTTTATAAGCTTTTCTGATTTGGACGCTAATGTCTGACGTCTGTGTGGAAACACAGGGAACTTTGATACTGTGGCTGATTTATCACCTGTATATTGCATTTCAAGTATGGCCTGAAACATTGGTAACTGTCTTTCAGTGATCCATCAGAATGCTCACGTGTCACGGCCATGATAACTACAGATGCTGATAATCTCAATTTTGTGTTTTTCTCTTTGATATAGATGCTGTTCATTAGAATTCATTCAATTGTCTTAACAATTCAGATAGGTTTCCCTTCTGTTCATGTCTTTTGGGATGTGATGCTGTGTCAGTGGTCAAGTAGTTCCTCATGTGTTGAAGGACTATAGTGTTTTCATCTTCAGAGTCTGACAGTCAAAGAAGGTGAAGGCACTATGACCCTTCAAACCTCACCTGATGACAAGTTGTCACATCCCAAAACTTCATCAACACTACTGTGAGAACCTCAAATCCATAGGTTCTGCTTCCTTACTTTCAGTATGATATTAACTAAACACTTTGCTGACAGCAAAATATATATGTAATTCCATTGTGCTTCTGCCTTTTGATATGCTCAGTCACTTTTTGAATAGGTACAAAGGTGTATATTCTGAAAAGACTTTTAATTTTGACATATACCTGTCAAAAATAGTTCTGTATATGCAGTGTTTTTCGGATATATGCTTTTTTTCTGGGTTTAATTTGAAAACTCAGCAGTGCAGTATGAAAGAGTACAGTTCTAAATTATTCTGTGACTTTACAACAGTCAAGTGCCTTTGTAAGAATTAACATGTGCCTTTGCTTGAGACTAACACTTACTCTGTGGCATGTAGGTTGTGTCAGTTTGGCATCTCTTTAAGACTTGCAGATTGAAGTGGAGGCTTTTAGTTTCTCTTTATTTAGTGCCCCTAGGTTGTGGATGTGATACAAGGTGAAATGTATCAGCAAATACTGTTGACTGTGTGACACTCTTTTCCATTGTCATTTATTTTTTTAGTGACAAAGTATGACATTAGATTCTATAAACTATTTCAATTGTGTGTTTTATTGCACATAGAAGACACTATTCTTTATTGATTAATGAGAGAGAGCAAATGTTGTTTGCCAGAAACGAATACTATAATTCTTGTTGATGTTTTTTTGGGGGTTGTGATGGATGTAACAGTTCAAATAAATTGTACAAGCTTTAGAATATGGTCGGCAGCTTTACATTTATTGATATTTTTCTGTGCCTTTCTCATTACTTTATTCTGAAGTAATTTTTCATCAGTGCCTGAGCCTTAACTTTGAAATAAAAAGTGAACTCAGGGTGACATGTGCCTTCTTTCAGAGTAACTTGTCTTCCTTTAGAATCAATAGCATGTGTGAATTAATTAAGATGAAGTGACATGTTGTTTGGGCTAGGGGTGTATTGTGGCTAGGTGAACTCTTGCACAAGTATCTATAGTGCAGCAAGAAGACAAGTTAATGGACTGCACGAAAGTGTGTTGTGTTGTGATGTAGAATTGCTCCTTGCCTACACTTTGCTGTAACTTTTCAAGAGGAAAAAGTGCTGGATGGATCTGGGCTTGCTATTGTTTGGTTTCCCCATACAGTAATGATGTGGAGCTGTTAGACTGATGTGACATGATCAGGGTTTTATACCCTATTTCATTTAACAAGCCACAGCAATCCATAAAAAAAAGAATGTTATTTTCCCCATGCGTACCAGATTGTTACTTTGTTAGTACATGTGTTATTTTGTATGTGTATTGTCATACCTAACTTCAGTTTTTTTTTGTTTTTTTCATGGATTGCAAGTTGAAAGTCTCTTCTAAGGGCTGTCAATCCAAATTATCTTTCTGTCTGATATACAATGCTTCTCATTACAGCATGATTACTCAGTTTCATTCAAATCATAGTTTTTCTAAGGAGTATGAACTTGTACTTTTTTATCCACCCCCCCCCAAGACTTCTATATGTAATGTTCATATGGCTTAGATTAATGGATGGATACCCATAGAAAAGGCTTTTATGTAAGTTTGGAGGAAGGTGGTGCTGGGAAAAGTTTTAAAAGTGATGTGTGTGTTCTCTTCCCTTTGTTTATGAGGGGCAGGGCATTGGGTTATGAAATTTGTCTGGGCTGTTGGAGTACTGGATTGCAATGATATTCACACAAGGTTTGGATGTGGTGACAGAGTACATGATGTCTTAAGTGGTTATATCCCTTTGCCACTTTAGATTGCAACATGATACTGTTGACATTGGCAGCATGTCTTTTCAAATTAGAAAGGAAGAATAAGGTGGCTCTTCTAATGCCTAATCAGCAAATGGAGGTGTGAAGTTAAATTTCCTCATTCTTAACCTCTGCAGTGGATGTTGGGAGGCAAGTGACCAGTTTCATGCTCTGGCCATTTTACCCGCAGGGAAAGAACTATTAGATAGGACTGGATAGCTCTCCAGAGCTTGTTTGGTTGTCTCATTCTTATGGTGTTTCTTTAATAATTGAGCTGCTGTTTCTACAGCCTTATTGCTATTATACTCAAGGGTTCTGTAAGAAAATTAATGTAATTTTCTCAGTAATGAATCACTACTATGTATTATTTTTGTTATATACCGTCTTTGGAAGGTAGCTTTTGTGATTGGCATCTTCCTGACGTGCAACAATTATGCTTTGCAGTGTTGTTTCTTTAAGGACATGTTCAAATCTTGTGTGAGTTTCTGTAACTGTATGTTGTGGGGATCATGGGACCAAGCACGAACCAAGGTTTAAGGTCATAAAAACCCATATTAATTATATTGTTGCTAGCTCAGAAATGCTTTATTAAGGGTTTGGTTTGCCATTTTAGAACTGATATTTTTGTTCTGATGTGTGTAGCAAATTATGTTAGTTACAAGAAGAGCAAAATTGTGAACAGGACAAAGTGGCAACTAGCAAGTAGATTACTTTTTGTTACATCTTGTTAATCCTGCTTATTATTTCTCAAGTTTTTGCAGAACATTTTATGTAAGGCTGTCTTTAAGAGCTCTTAATTTTCCAACAAAATTTCAATCCTATTTTACTTTTTAGCTGACATACTTTTTGGCCTTAAAAGGAATAGAAATGGGTATATATTTTTTTGATTTTTAGGAAGTATGTTGTAGTTATGTAATTTCAATAGTTCATTTATCACAGTTTTTTTATAATACATTTTGTTCTCTTTTTGGCTTTCGCTAGAAGGTAGCTGTGGTAGGCTGTTTCCTTTATGTGGGCTGTTCAGTTCAAATTGCTGCTGTGTCAGACTAACAGCTAACCTGCAGAATTGTGTTGTTGTTGACTTGTTATATTTGAAAGACCTCCTTGCTTTTCTAGCGAGAGTTAAAAATTTCGAAAGCCAGTAGTGATGTATTGTTTTTGTATCATGATTGAAAGGAGTAAGAAATAAGATGATTGATTAATAAACTCCATTTGTGTGAAATTTGTTCGCAGCTAATGAGGTTGTGTTTGTTGGGGTCTTTGGGTGGTTGTCTTTTTCTTTCAATATTATGAACTCCTCACATAATATAAAATATTTATTTTAGTGATAATCGGTAAAACCACAAGTACTACATGGCAATTTCATATTTTGAGTGTCGTGTTCTTAACAGCTTTAACAAACATATTGGAAAAATGAATGAATGCTACTTTTCTTGAAAGTGAATGTTCATTTATATTCAAAGAATAAAGACATAATGGAACAGGTTACATACAAATCGTTGCTATGCTGAGCCTTTGCAACCTCACACATTCTGGAAGGTAAAGGTAGGCGGACTCTATCAAACTTTGTAGTTACAGTTTGTGTTGTGTTTGTGTTTAACCTGGTGCTGCTGATACAGTTATTTACAGGGATAGCAAAGCTTCAGTTTTGCATGTCATATAAGTGGGAATGACCAAACTTGGGCTAATTCAGTCAGAGACCTGCATATAGCGTGCACCTGGTAATGACAGCAGTGGTCCTACGTTCGTGCTAAGCTGTTATCTTTGAAGTCACCCACAAATATATGTTGCTGTGGAATGTAATTCTTTGTGTGTTTTCTTGCATACGAAGGGCTACAGTGTGGAATGCGGAATAAGAAACCAACTAGATGTCACTTAGTATTATATTTATTTCTCCTTTATAAGTTGCTCAAAATGTTTCGGGCTACCTTGTGCCCATCCTAAGGAGCTGACGACTTTGTGGTATTTTTGTCGCATGTGATGTAGTGCTGTGGCTGTGTAGGCGGTACTCCCCAATGGACACACAACCAGCCAACCGGACCTGACCGCCTACACAGCCACGGCAATACACCACACGCGGCAAAAATACCACTAAGTCTTCAGCTCCTGAGGATGGGCACAAGGTAGCCCGAAACATGTTGAGCAACTTATAAAGGAGAAATAAATACAATACTAAGTGACATCTAGTTGGTTTCTTATTCCACATTGAACTACGATGCACGGTCAACCACACATCGAAGGGCTACAGATTTACCTTTCTTTTTCATAACATAGCTTGCCTTGCATGAAGGTGACTGTAATGCTGCACAAACTGGCATGAAAGTGGAGAAATTTGTATTATTATAACTATTTGTTGTATTTGTTAATAAAGGATTCACACCATTTAAAATGAGATTGATTACTGAAATTTTGTCAATTGCCATCCTCTAAGGAACAATTTTTGTTAGTGCATAAAAGTAATTTGTAATATTTTGATAAGCAGTCTCCATATATAATTTTCTGTAACAGATTTTCCATTTACATGCGTTCTTGATGGACTAAATTGTCAGATTCATGAGTACTCTGTCCTCTCTTAACAAGGTCATCTCTAATTTTAGAAACTGTAAAATCAGAATTGTAACTGTTATGCTTTAAACATTATAACGCAAACTGAAACAGCACATTACCAGGTCACGCAACGAGATAGATGGTGTAGGCATGCCTTGGTGTGTGGCTAGAACAGTTTCACATACTCAATATAATTCCCAAATTTCAAACGTGTTAACAGAAGTTATTTTGTGATGATTGCATGTTGGGCAGATGGTTAATTATAAACGTATGCATTTGTGTTGGCAAGGAAAGATAACATCATAATTCCCTATTATTGTGTTTGTCGCATCCACATACATATCATTTCCAGGGGTGGAAAATTTCTACACATTGCAAAAATTAGGAACATTTGAGGCACAAAGAGGCATGAATCCCATTCTTATCGTACACATTTCTTCTATGTGTGTTGTTAATGTCAGTGACATGACAGTTTATAAGAAAGTTACACATGTTTATTGCACATTCTTTACAAACTCTCCAGGTGGTTTGGTATAAAACATTTTTAGAGGATGGGTTTATTGCAGACAGTTCATTGTATTGTCAGCAGTGATATTTACATGTGATACTGTGATTTTGTAACAGTTTTACTATGTGGGTCATCTGTTGCAAAAATAATTATATGGCTTCCTTATGTTGTTTTTTAATGAACATGAGGAAGTGCATGAACTGTTGCAATGTCCTTGAAGTTAAATTAAATGGCTACATACAGTAACAAGAGAAATGAGAATTATAAATGACAGCCTTTATATGTGGAAGGAACTTGAAAGAAAATGGCAAAATGAGAAACTTGGATAGAATTAATGAAAAAGTGAGCACATACTGTGTGCTGCTTGGAAGTATGGTGACATTTTAATTACAGTCATCTCAATGCAGCACATTTACGTACAACAAAGTAACAATATCAGCTTACCATTTTGGTGACAGACTTTTCCACCCCTGCTGGCTGGTGAAGTAACTATGTGTGAGGAAGATGATGCTAGGGGTTTCTTTCCATTATTTATGTTTACATTTCTGCCATTGAATATTGTGGAAACAGGATAAATTCCTATATTTATATTCACATCACACTGTAAGAAAGTCTGCAATGGCATACTGAACAGGTAAAAATATTATGTGACTTGTGTTGACACAAAGTATGAAAAAAGCTTGTTTCAGATTAACTGGAAAAGATCCCCAAGCATACAGTGTCTATCCTGACTGCTTGATGAAACAACTGATGGGAGCACTTTCCATTCTGGTGATGTAATGCATGTCAGTAGTGTCCTGTACTTAATGTAATATGGTTATTTTCAGGTGGTTTGGCAGTTTTTGAAACTTTATAGCCTGATTGGTTTGTGTCCAAGATTCTTTGAAGGGAAATTGTCTTTATTTTCTTGCAGTTTTGTTTCGTATGTGATTGGTTTATAACTGTTTGTTCTTGGACAGCTGTGCTGGTTTTCCAGAATCTTTGAGGCATTAAGTTGTACATCTTGCACAAGAAAACATGAGCTTTTTATGCATTTCCAAAGATTTCTTGCAAGCATTTGGCACATTAATAAGACATCATGTATGGTATTATAAAAATCTAATGTAACTGTTTGGTATTAGCTGTGCACATCTGTACATTAATACAGACTGATTCTCTAGCTAGAGGTCATGGACTGTCAGTATTAAAACCATTATTTATGCACTAATTATGATCAGTGGTTTTATTTGTTTTATGTCTATGGCCTGTAGTAGAAGGATTACTCTGTACATAAGAGAGAAGTGAAATGATGTAATTATACAGTTACATGACTGTAACATTCGAAAGGAAGAACGTGAAAATGTTTGTGAATTTCAGTAGCTTGGTAACTCTTTTGCAAAATGGAGTTTGGTATCAGTGATTATTTGTTTGTGTTATGATACTTGATACAACCTTTACAAATCATCTTACTACAAACTAAATGGAAGAAATGTTTTGACAATTATTGTGCTGATGCAAATTAAAAGCTGTGCAAGATATTTCTGGCACTCCTTTCCCTTGAGCACACATTAGGAAAACATGTTGCAAATTGAAATGTCATCAATGCTGCACTTTTCCCTTCTGTTTGAGGTGTTATGGAATTAACAGGAAGGGATATATATATATATATATATGTCTTCAGAAATCCTGAGTATTCAGTGTTAAAGTCTTCTTGATATCATTTCACATCAAAATTATAAATATTTCCAACATTTCAGAGGAACTTATCTTGTCCTTCTTCAGGATTTATACGGTTACAGGAATTGTGTCAGAATCTTTGTATAGGAATATAACAGACAGTAACTTATTCTGATTGCTCAGGACCACTAATTTTTAACTGTCTTGTTACATATTTTATACACCCTCTGACACTTTCCATCACTAACTCTAAAGAAGAAGGCAGGAAGTTGTGAAATGTTGGCGATTTTTGTCATTTTAATGTGGTTCATTACCTAGGAGACAGCCACGGATGTTCATAAAAGCTTCATCGTGTGTGCTCTTCTAAGTACTAATTATTTGTCTGTTAGTGAAACTTTGTTAATTTTTGGCTTTTGTTTGTTATTTGTTCTTAGCAGGTTCAGTAACTGCAAGCAATGGGGTGATGCTATTTGGTTGGTGACTTCTTGGGGCGATTTTTAATTCAGTGGTGATGGAAGGTTTGGTTTGGGTTCAAACACCAGTAAGTAGAGAAAACTCACTAATATCAAAAGGTAACGATGACAGGTTTGAAATAATGGCATGATAGTTGTGAATAGTGAGTTTTCAGTTTACTGGTGTCATTTTTTTGCTAAAGCTAAGTGTGTTTGTCTTGCATGACTGAGGAGGGTTAAGTATAGTGAATATGTCTCATCTCTTTATTCTGATTTAAAATAGCATATTAGGGGCTTTTCAGTATGTCTCTGTGTTGTTCTGATCACATCCAAATTTCCTCCCCTTTGGAAGCATGTTTGAATTTTTGTAGGCTACCTGGAGGGAGCTCACATAACATTAAGCACAACAGAACAGAAGAGAACATAAAGTATTCAGCCTTTTGTTGCAGTTGTGATAATACATTTTAGCTTGTTTCCTTCATATTTTTATGCCTGTAAGATGAATTGTAAGTTTACACCTGGCTGCTTTGAATATGCATTTTGTGCATAACAAAGACCTGAAAAGAGAACAGGAAGTTTGAGCCACTGTGTTTTACCCATATCACATCTGGAGGAGCAGTTGATCTGAACCATAAGCATTTAAAAAATTATTTGGGGGGGGGGGGGGGGGGG
>Ga0123357_10003980_pt1 | contig 17172 bp, 8 predicted proteins | sample TergutEmb28metaG_FD_89873 | JGI IMG/M metagenome (GOLD analysis project Ga0123357, IMG submission 89873) | Embiratermes neotenicus P4 segment gut microbial communities from Petit-Saut dam, French Guiana - Emb289 P4 | ecosystem: Host-associated > Arthropoda: Insects > Digestive system > Gut ... | reverse complement strand
ATCAAAGGTACTTTACATGGAGACCTATGTACATTTATGACAATATCTCACTGATTTCTTCTTATAATGAGAAATATTTCACACAAGAGTTCCAGAGAAAATCAGAAGAAATATTATATTTTGACGTTTTGCTGACCGTGCATCGCAGTATATTTATCTCAGTAATTAACCAACTTGATGCACAAAATTTTTGTTTTACAATAAGTTTATTTCACGCCTCTACATGCTTCGAGAACATGTGCTCATCACCAGGAGGTCAAAATTGCATTACACAGCCTCTGGTATCATCACACCTATAGGTGTGATGATACCAGAGGCTGTGTAATTCAATTTTGACTTGGTTGATTACTGAGATAAACATATTCTATGTTCAACAACCTTTCTTTTTTTCCGAAAATTTTGCCGTTTATGAGATAATGTGGCAAATATGATACAGCCAGACAAGCCACAGATGAGAATATAATAAGAAGCAGAAGAGACGCTTCCTGCATGCCGCGTAACTAAAGCAAGAATACTCACACTCGGGATATTTAATACAGATTCCTGTCAACAGCACATCGAAATATATTGCGGCTCGGTAAGAGTGCTAATTGAATCTACTGTTGCATTTCCATAGCAACACTCGACACTTTTATGTTGCTGACAGCTACATCTACGTGTTTCCACGGCAACATTGGATACGCGAACGCTCCACTCTTTAACATACCTACATTGTCTATGTTAATCTTATGTTTATTGGACCGTGCATCATTGTGATAGTTGAAGAATAAAAGACCAACTTGATGTCACTTGCTATTTTTTCACTTCTTATGTGTTCAACATGTTTCGGACATTAATATATCCATCATCAGGAGCTTGCGACTATTCCGTTGAATTACCACATTGGTCGTATTGTTCTTGGTTCGATGTGTGTTTGAGTTTTGGTGTAGTTGGGTTGGAGTGGTATCCGTGTTGCAGGCTGAAGCACAACTTCAGCCTTGCTATTTTATTTCACTTCTTATGAGCTCAACATGTTTCGGACATTAATATATCCATTCTGTTGAATTACCATATTGGTCTTCAGCCTGCAACGCGAATACCACTCCAACCCAACCACACCGAAACTCCAACACACATCGAACCAACAACAATACGACCAATGTGGTAATTCAACAGAATAGTCGCAAGCTCCTGATGATGGATATATTAATGTCCGATACACGTTGAACACATAAGTGAAAAAATAGCAAGTGACATCAAGTTGGTCTTTTATTCTTCAATTGTCTATGTTTGAAGTTGAAGATTGTTTTTAAAAATGTATATAATTTGGCAGTCTGACATAACTTTTTATTGTATACAATATATATCTAAATGATATTTAAAAGATAATGACTAGACGTTTCGAGTTTTCTTTTCAAGCCATCTTCAGGCAAGCCGAAACATGTAGTTGTCATCTTTTAAATATCATTTATATACATACTTTATACAATAAAAGGCTGTGTTAGACCGTCAAATACATATATTTTTAAATAATGAAAAACACAACGGGGCTACCTCACTCGAATATTGAAGATTGTGGCGCAAAAACTAATCACTGGGTTTTAAAGGCATAAACATGTTCGCAGGAAGCCGGTTACTGGCTGATAAAGCACACAAGTTGAGTGGCGAAGCACGTACAGTACCACGTCAAGTAGTCTGTGTAACGCAGGAATGGAAAGTGTTGCTCGCGGTACCCTAGGGCCCCGCGGAACCCAGTCTGCGGAAGTCTGTCGTATTCGAATCCGTGCCGTTAATACGTTGGTTGCCATCACCAACGTTACCTGTATTTAAATTTTATCGTTCCGGTCACTCTAAAACATCTTTTACATAAGTCACATCAATTTCCTTCCTAATCCCTCCAAACTCAAAGTGCATAGAATTCACTTCTTTAATTATCACGCACATAATCTTGCAGTTCAGACGGCGTGTTTAAATAACAAAAGCGTGTATAAAATATTACCCGACTTCAATGTTATGTCCTGCATCTGCCTAAGAAAGTGGAAAGACGTTATGAATCATGAGACTCCAGTCCTATTTTCTTTGGAAGTCAACCACTGGTTCATATAATCATAATGTGTACTAGTGGCGAGCCTAACATAAGACCTGTATTATCAAATAAAGCTATTTCGGCTACATACGTCACACACCATCGAGATATATAGGAAGATCATAAAAGGTACGTAAGAAATTAGGAGATGAGCATTTGTATTAGATGTCAAAGAACTGTCTATGATTTCGCCAGAAACGCTCAGGGAAATTAAGGGAAACATTAGTCACAATAACCCGTAGGTCGGTCCCCATTTCTATCGCTGGTTTCCGTATACAGTAAGCTCACAGCTTTACAGCCAGGCCATCCTGCGTGTGCAGAAATCGCTTATGCATGTTATACGCCGTTAAGGATAATGAATTATCTTCGTGGAGGTTAATAGTGGCATGAAACGAGATTAGAAGACAGTCAAGAATAGTCGTGGCAGCGCGACATCTGACGAAGGCGCTGAGAGAAAACACTAAAAAGAGCTTCCAGCAGGAACATTTCCGGACAGTAAACTTTACGTTCTGCTGTGAAGTAAAGAAATTTCAGTAATAAAATTTCTTTTTATACGACGCTGAGCTGCGCTCCAATCAACCCAACAAACTAAACCCTTACAGGGAACGCGTCAATTCCTGTGACTCTTGTGGTGGTCTATGGTTCGACTCGTGGAAGCCGTCTGTTAGTTCTCAGGGATTAAATGCTTTCAACGACAGGACCGGTTTCTTTCAGGGTTGGGCGATGAGGAGGAGCCGCAGCTTGTAACAGGTGATGTATTTAGTAGGGACACTACAATTAAATACAGATATCCTTCGGGATCCTTTTCTATGTGTAACAGTTTGAGGATGCGGCCGGACGGGCTGGAGATAAAAACCTACTAGACCCTTTGTCTTAAAATTTATCCTCGACAAACACCGTATTTATGTGCAGAAATAAGCTTTATAAAGTGTAGGAGTAATATAAACATAAATGCGTAATTCAATATAATACTCTTCAAAGATTAAATTGCTATAGAACAAACTTCATCAACATTTTTTCTATTATAACGCTGAGCAATGAAATTTGCCCCGAAGTAAAACTGGGTGATTATAACGTAATTTTTTGCGCTGATTACAGACTTGAAATCCGTTTTGCGATTATCACCTAAATTTTCCGAGGAACGGCCACATTTGGAGTAGACAGCGCTTGCGGTCGGCTGGTCTATAGGCGCGGCCAGGCAGGCAACCCGAAAAAAAAAAGCTATTTATCCCTCAGTGCTATGACACTTTCAGGGTTTTAGGGAGGAGAAAACAGCATATCGTACCGAACGTTGCCATAATCTTTGTCAGTTCAGTTCACCTTTTTCCTTGGTTAAGTTCGGTGGACCGCGGTAGTAAAAAAGCGTCTCTGTCTTCACGTGTCGCACGTTCTGTAATGAGAATTTGTTTTCGCTTTGATCACTGGAACTTTAAAGCAAATTGTGATAGTGTTAATTTACATGTAGTTCATTTGCATATTAATAAAAATAATAACACAGGTGTACTCTGTTGAGTTGTTTTCGCTGTGTTACATAAATGTGTTAATCCACCGAGCTTATTTTGTTATTTCTGTGGTGAATTTACCCCAAAGTCGCAGAGAAAACCCGTTATCCTTATAGTGAAGAAGGCGTATGAATTATATTGTCGCTGTAAAATTGGGAATCAGGGCAAGAGTTGGGCACCACAATCATCTTGCCGTAGATGTTCGCAATATTGACGTGGCTGGCTTATTCGCACTCACCAATCAACGCCTTTCGCAGTCCCTATGGTGTGGATATAACACAAGAATCATCTTACCGAGTGCTACGTTTGTTTAATAAAAACAGATGACCATTTCTCATAATCTACACATACCATAGTTTACGCCAGTATTCTTTCACCCCTAAGACCTGCAGAACATCATTCCATACCAGTTCCTAACGCACCTCAACAATTGTCCCTGTATGTAGAAGAACCAACAAGCACCTCTCCAGAAGACGAATCTGGGTCTTCATGTTCCAATGTGGATCCTGATTTCCCGGAACTAACTGTACCTCATCTTTTTTCGTAGTCTGAACTTAAGGATCTAATGAGAGCTTTCGAAAATACAGGCAGAACTCTTCGCTTCTCGTCTACAGGGCGGGAAATTGTTACAGCAAGGTGTTAAAGTGCCATACAGGAAACGCCAGCAATTACTGTCACATTTTTCCCCCTAAGGACGGCGAATTAGTCTATTGTAATGATGTAGGACTTCTGCAAGAGCTGGGATGTACACACAACCCCAAAGAATGGAGACTTTGTAGATTCGTCTAAATTCTTATGTTTATTGGACCGTGCATCATCTTGATAGTTGAGTAAAGAGAAACCAACTTGATGCCACTTGTTTTATTATTACTTTATTCAGTGCTCAACGTGTTTCGGACGTTACTACATCCATCCTCAGGAGCTTGCGACTAATTCTTAGTTATTTCTTGGGTTGTATCTGGTTCGGTGTGTGTTGGTGTTACGTTATGGTTTGGCTGGGGTGGTGTGGTGTGGTATCCGTATGCAGGCTGAGGCACTGCTTCAGACTGCATACGGATACCACACCACCATAGCCACACTGAAACGGAACGCCAACACACACCGAACCAGATACAACCCATGAAATAACTAAGAATTAGTCGCAAGCTCCTGAGGATGGATGTATTAACGTCCGAAACACGTTGAGCACTGAATAAAGTAATAATAAAACAAGTGGCATCAAGCTGGTTTCTCTTTACTCAACTATCGTCTAAATTTATTTTAAATGCGGTACTGCTACAAAACGGGAATATACACCTGCCAGTATCGACTGAACACTGTTGACATGAAGGAAACCTAAGATAATATGGATTTGCTCTTGAAAGTTATTCTAAATATGGATGGAAAATCTGTGGAGACCTTAAACTCATAGGGTTACTCCTAGGAATGCAGTATGGCTACACAAAGTTTTGCTGTTGTCTGCGCGAATGGGGCAGCCGAGCAAAAGACAAACATTACAAAATTAAGGATTGGCCTGTGCGAGAAATGTCAGTTACAGAGGAAAAGTGTTGACAGAAATCAACGCTAGTTGACAAAAATAAGAGTCTGTTACCGCCACTACACATTAAATCGGGTTAATGACAAACTTCGTTAAAGCTATGAACAAAAAGTTAAGGGTTGTGAGAATTTGAAAGAAAAATTTCCGGAACTCAGTGACGCTAAATTAAAAGACGGCATCTTCGGTGGACCGCAGATTCCTTAAATCATTAATGACGATCTATTCGAACACCTGTTGACGCCTGAATGGCTAACGTTCAAAGCGGTTTGTCTAAATTTCTTTGGAAACGTGAAAGCCGAAAACTACATGAACTTGTTGTGGACTTGCTAAACGCATACTAGATTATAAGGCATAATATGTCATTGAAGATACACATTTTACATTCCCAATTGGACTTCTTCCCTCCGAACCTGGGCCGCAGTGAGCGACGAACATGGGGAAAGTTCCCACCAGGATGTTTTCGCCATGGAGAAAAGATATGTGGAAAATCGTCAGAGAAAACGTTAGATGACTATTGTAGGAACCTTACTGAAGATGTGGCGATTGACAATTACAAACGAATGAGTTGCAGAAAGAAGTTTAAACGTGAGTACATTCATTTATTTTCACATTTTTATTGTGTAACTGCATGAACTTATTTTCAGACAGCATTCTTACCGTTTTTTTTTTTAATTCTTTTTGTTCATTTCAACATGAAAAAATTATTTTAAACCATTGGACAGTTACACAACTGTAGATTCTAGTCAAATATATTAAAAATCACTGAAAATGCCGCCAAAAAAACACGAACTGAAGTTCCAGAAAAACGTTAGGTGATAGCGTGTTTTCGTTTTCAGATTTGGATTCAGCGTGGCCATATTATAAAGATTCACTTATTTTCATCCAAACAAAAACTTTAAATTTGTTCTTTCGTGTTTTCAGAGCGAATGCACAACTCTCAACACTGCATTCATTTATTTTCTACATGTTCCGGCCATCATCATATAGAATCACAATAACATAAATGGTAAAGGTGAAGGTCTCACCTCCACAGTTATCTTTTCCCTGTGTAGATGCAGCCGAACGCTGGCCAAGGCCTCCTCATTCTTGAGGTTTCTAAATCACACAATGACACGCCACAGTCGGTAGGACACCTCTGGACGAGTGATCAGCTCGTCACAGAGATCACTACCTGACAAGACACAACACTCACAGCAGAAAAACATCCATGCCCACTCGGGATTCGAACCCACAATCTCAGCATGCGAGCGGCCGCAGACCTACGCCTAAATACGTAAGCTGACTAGTATTTTCAATAAAGGAATAATATTGATAAACACACAATGGTAGTCAAAACTGATTAAAATGCAATTGTTACAAACTTTAGATGCAACAGAGTTCATTAATGCTTGAATTGTGGAGGGAAGACCTCCGCCGCAGTACATTGTCCATTTGTTTTGCCATTCTACCTGATGATGAACTTACCTAAACATATTGTAAAAGATAAAAGAACGCTTAGTGTTCAAACTGTTGTGTTTGCTCCGATAATAAAAACAAACACCGATTTAAAAAACAACGGGATGACGATATCACTTCCAATGGAACAGGTGCCGAATACAATTGCAAGATTAAACACGAAGTTTGAGACGTCATACAATACAGGTCACTCATGACCAGCTGAGAGACCATTAGCTTCTCAAGTATTACTCCACTCTATACGCTCATGAAATTAAGATACTGAAAATATTTCTAGTAAGAGAACAGAGAAATTCAAATTTATTCCACAATACTGTGAAAAAAAAATTATGTAATAAAGTATAAAATATTTTTTTATCTTAGTAATTAACCGACTTGATGCACAAAATTTTGTTTTACAGTAAGTTTATTTCGTGCCTCTACATGCCTCGAGCACATGTGCTCGAAACATGTAGAGGCACGAAATAAACTTACTGTAAAACAAAATTTTGTGTATCAAGTCGGTTAATTACTAAGATAAAAAATATACTGAGATGCACGGTCAGCTAAACATAAAAAAGTATAAAGTGTCAATACTTGCACTTATGAATAAAAAAAATTGAAAAGTAATTTAATTCTACACGGTTCTGACGATGGAACATTACACTTAGTGACCACCTTTCTCTGGACTTTGTCCACCATCTCATATTCCTCAACAGAAAGGCATTGAGAAGTTGATGTTTACTTCTTCAGTTGTAGAAATGGGAGCTGCCTAACACGTGGGGTCCAACGGAAAGAGAATATCTGCCACTTTTTGATTCACTGACTGAGTAGCGATATTTCTATCAAGGGAAATAATAACGTACACTACCTTCCCCCCCCCCTTTCCACATCCGGACGGCCTAAAAGATGGTGGACAAGGTCCAGAAAACAAACACAGTAGCTCCTCATCGACAGCGGTTTTGCCAAGGGCGGTTTTGACTACGAGCTATTAAAAATAACTAACTATATGGGGGAAACGGTTGCCGAAGGCTAAAAATGTAAATGCACGCGGATAAACGAGGGCGGTTACTCACTCAACCGCCGCGAAAACTCCCGGCGTCAGTTACTCAAGCAATGCATGAGTGTGTAATAACCAAAAATGTATGTATTTTATGAGATGGGATGACCATAAACATCCGCGTTCACGTAACTCCAATTTTCCCCACGACACTACTCTGTCCAGTACGCCATGATCATTCCCCTCTAACCCCGCGCTGACCAAGGGATCACTGTGATTGTAGTTTCGAAATAAGTGAATCTGTAGACAGGAACCAATCCACGAAAAACTGAATAGGCCTATTCTACGATCAAAAAATATTGGAATCCAAGTCGTGTTCACATGATGATAAACTTTACTGCATTCGGGTATATTTGGCCCAACCTACACGCGACATGACTTCATTCAAAACCAAATACGTCAGAATCAGCAACGAGAAGTAACGTTTGGCCGAACAGTCGGGCGTTCGGCCCACCACGATCACCATTCGCTTAGATCACATACATATAGTAGGGGACCGTGGATTCCATATCCTATTTGGATGAATAAAATTCCATCCCTCCAACGACAATGCATCACTAGGATATGTCGCTATCAAGTGCGGCTCGGCTCTGAATTGCACCTTACATGATTTATGTATTCCATTTGCACGTGTCGCGTACTGCATAACAATCAAGTGCCATACTTTTTGCGCGCATATTACTGGAACATGATGTTATTTGGACCGTGCATCATTGTGATAACTGAAGAATAAAAACCAACTAGATGCCACTTATTTTATTGTACTTCGTATAAAATAATAAGTGGCATCTAGTTGGTTGTTATTCTTCAGTTATTACTGGAACATGTTTAGATGTTACTGGCACAGACCAACGCTATCTGTGATATACAGTCGACTAAATATCACCATTTCAGTTCAATACGTTTCATACCATGACAGTAGTAATAATGCTGTTGACAAGAGGCCTGTAGTGACAGTTTATTGCTGACTTATCGGACGAGCTTTACCAACACTGCCTTGTGTTCTTCTAGATGTGGCGCATAAACGCGGGAATTGTACAGGTCCATTTCAACGTTCCATAGTAGTCACACATCAAATACAAGTACGCAATAAGGCAATTTTTTATAGTATCGGTATACCTCGAAATTCCATATGAAGAATTATCAGCTGCTTCTTTGGGTGACACAGAAAAACCTCCGATCTTTTCCATTACGTAATCATTACCAGAAAACTTTAAACACCTCTCGAGGTGCAGTGGACAGGGAAGAAGTCCATCTCTTGGACAGCTGTAGACTTCAAGCCACATACCGCAATAAAGCGTAGCACAACTGGACCTTCGCTATATATATGTACATAATTTATACCAACAACGAAAAGCAAATTAATTTTTTGAGCAGTGAACTGAAAAGCAGGAAGAAAAAGAGGGGAAGTTGGGGAGGAGAAGGAGAATGAGGAGGAGGAGGAGAAGAAGGAGGAGAAGAAGAAGAAGAAGAAGAAGAAGAAAGAGGAGAGGAAGAAGAGGAGGAAGTAAAAGAAGAATGGTGTAGTAAAATATATATTTCACCTTAGAACAGCCTATGAAGACCCAGGGGGGGAATAAAGGTATATCTCTACTCTTACTTTAACCTCGACGCTAGATGTAGCGGGTTGTCAACGCCGCGCCTCCCCCTCCCCCACCCCAGGAAAAGAGAGCCGGTACCCATTGAGTGGGCCCCAGGGCCGGTCTGGACGGATGCGGGTGTAGTAAGATACACTAAATTTATTACTGTGGAAGGGAGAAAAATTTGCCGCTCTCATTGATCCCAGGCAGTGTCTGCTCATCCTTATGGTAAAGGCAGGCAGAAGGTAGACCGTGGGAAAGTGAAGCAGATAAAGCAAAGTGGGTATACATCAAGTATACAGCAAAGGGTAGAAGCAGATCACTTGGGCTGAATTTTGAATCATGTAGTTAATTAAGGTACAGATAAAAATTCATTTCATACCTATGAGAGTGCATGTTGTGTTTCAATTGCAAATGTCATGTGTTAATGCTATATAGGGCAATAATGGGTGTATCTTGCAAGAATTATACGTCACACATAAATACACAGGGTGGAGAAAATTCAGGTTTATTAGAGTTAAATTTGCCGGTACATATCATAAATATTAAGGTTCAAAGTTTTAAAGATCCATTCAGTAACATAAAGAATTCAGCGCACGTAGAAGACTATGTAAAGCACTCGGATCGAATTCATAAATTAACAGTTGGGCGAAATCTGTTATTCCGAAAGTTTCCATTAAAATGTCTAACGTGGGGGCTGCAATGATTCCAGCTACGCGTTAAGAATGTAACTGCTGAGAATGATGGCAGTTTCTTGTCCCTCCAATTTCCGGAAAAGTCTAAGAAGACAGTTAAAACAGAGGGCCTGTTTAATTATGCTGTCTGCATTCCAAAGTTACTCTGTTACACTGCAGAAACAGGCGAGTTTGTCCTAAGTTCAAAATGTTTGCTACGAAAACAAATCCACATAAAATACACAGAGAGACAAATATACGAGACAATATTAATAGACAAATAGAAGAAATGGACATGGAATGAATAAGGACATGTGATATGATGGCCATTTCAGAACAGAAAAGTGTAGATAACACTTTCCTTCGTTTCTTATTTGAGTCATTCTGCCAATGTAACGCAGTTTTTACAGTAGGAATGTCAGTTAAATAGTTAAAAGCATAAAATACAGTGTTGTTCAAAATGATTGTCGGGGTTTTAACAATTTGTCATACATAAAATACTTCAGATAGGAGTATACGTGTTTTTTTATTTAATAGAACAACACTCCAAGTTTTTGTCACATACCTTACAGGTGTTCTATATGTGCACCCTTTGTGATTCCACAAACGTCAACACGATAATCGAGTTCGTTCCGAACTGTTTATAGCATGTCAGCGGTGAGGGTTTCACTGGCGGTTCTGATTCGTACCTTCAGTTTCGGGATACTTGCAGGAAGAGGAGGAACATAAACCTGATCCTTGACGTAACCCCATAGAAAGAAATCGCATGGGGTTGCATCTGGAGAACGCGGTGACAAGTTGTTAAAACCCCGAAAGTCATTTCGAATAAACCTGTATTGCTCCTCTGTAGCAAATTCTGAATCATGCCTGGCGAAACATTTGTCACATATTCCTAGTTATGAGGCACAATAATCGAACAACATATACGTAGAAATTAGAAAAAGCTGTGCCTAATGAAAGAAAAATCACGATGGAAAACAAAATCTCTTCCGCTGCAAGGATAAAAGTGTCAAGGAAAGATAATTTTAACATAAAGAAATTCATGGGTATTTAATTTAATAGTACGAGTAGAATGGTCGTTAAGTGTAGAGTTCAAGAAAATTTGTATAACAGTTATTTTATAGCATTTAACATGTCACGTATTTTATAATGTATAATTACTTTTTAAAGTAATTATCTGCAATACTCGAATCTTACTAGCATACGAGTACACGTATGTATTCCGTGATCTTGAGGACGATCCCCCTAACGGATTGGGCCATAAAGAAATTTCGCTCTTTGAATCACACAGGTTTTATTTTGATTGCTGTCACTTACATAAAAACTAAACATAACCTACTGGATATCAGACTTGGAACTTCCTTCTTCAGCGTGCCTTCTTCGTTTTATAGATTCTCTCTGAAGCCCTCGGCGTATATGAAGAGACTTTTATCTACATGTCACACCAGCAGGATCACAGCGATGGGTGAAGTTAATGGCAGTAATGAAAACTGCACACAACCAATAATTTCCCAGGCAAAATTAGAATATGCGAGGCCGCAAATCGCCATATTTTATTACCCAAGACACCCGCAAACAGGTTTATAGAATTTATGTCTAATAAATCGACACATGGCTGCATACTTCAGTAGGGGAGATTTACTATATAAGGCTAGGGTTGACGGAATACGACAACTCTGAACGATATCACCCAGGCAAAATAGTTTAAAATCGAAAAAAATTAGTAGCTTTTTATAGTTTCAACAATACATGTAAATTCAGACAGCCAATGTACTATTAACGCAACATTTTTAACAGGCACCTGTGAAATAAATAACTAAACAAGAATCTAAAAATTACCAATATTGCTAAGCATATAAGCATTCTCTTGTGAATGAAAGTTAATTAGTTCCCTCGCCTGTCATGAGGATAAGGCAGAATGAAACACTATTTCAGCGCGTAAATTAAAGGGCAAGTTTCTACGTGCAATATAAGGATGGAAATTCCGAGTGTAGCTAGTTGAGTAAAGAGAGACCAACTTAATGTCACTTGCTTTATTATTTCTTTACTTAATGCTCAACATGTTTCGGATGTTAATACATCCATCCTCAGGAGCTTGCGACTTGTGTTGAGTTATTTCGTGGGTTACGTAGATCTGGTTCGATGTGTGCAGGTTGAAGCACAGTAGTGCTTCAACCTGCATACGGATACCACACCACCACAGCCATACCACAACGTAACTCCAACACACATCGAACCAGATCTACGTAACCCACGAAATAACTCAACACAAGTCGCAAGCTCCTGAGGATGGATGTATTAACGTCCGAAACATATTGAGCATTAGGTAAAGAAATAATAAAGCAAGTGACATCAAGTTGGTCTCTCTTTACTCAACTATCAAAATGATGCACGGTCCAATAAACATAAGATTCGAGTGTAGCTGTTCATGATCTGAGTACAATCGTTAGGCTTACCTGCAATTGACTTATTTAACCACCGAAGTAAATTTCGTACATGCACAATCAGATATTCACTTACACTGTCTTACATTTACATCTGTAAACTAATGGCTTCAGGGTTCAAATCTCGATGGATAAACTGACGATTATTTTTTTCTCCCTACCCTGTAACATCCCGAGGCCATACAATGGGTCACTTGTCCACTGCAGGCCAACCGCAAGTCTGAGTTCTATAATAGTTTAGTCTCAACATACTGAAGGAAACTCGCAGTAGACATTTGAGTACGCCAGAAGAACACGCATAATGTTAATCAACTCATACATAGAGCCGAGAACACTAATTTTAGTTTAGTACACGCCGTTCGCTAAAGGCAACAGGAGGCATTAGAATTACGCTTTATATCAAAAAGGCACAACTTCTTCCAACTATCGTACTATTTTCAGACCGAGTATGTGCTCTTATACTGCTAGTCCAGGGTTTCCCAACTATTTTCCTCGAGGACCCCTCTGGCTTCGAAAAATAACCACTGATCGTAACGTCCTTGATCACGTCAATATAGTGTACGAATGACATGTAACCAACTTAAAAATCTATATCTCCAAAATGATTTTGGGTACCTACGAATACATACCAGTAGCATACGTGTGCAATACATTGCACGATATCAACTCAGTTAAAATGACTGTCGCTGGCTTCGTGGGTAGAAGTTTAATTAGATATCCTTACGTTTACACGAAATAAGGTTATCGCCAATTAAAGAAGTTCTGCGATTATTTTTAATAAAACATTATTCCTTTAATTAAATAAATAAACTCCAAAGTAGCGATTATAGATATGTATCCGGGGATCCCCTAGGAATGGAGCACACTTTGGGAACCACTGTTCTAGACCGATCCTATGTGAAGTGGAAAGCTGTAAAAAATTACACAATATAATCGGTGGAAAAAAAAACTGTCAAGTAAACACTCTGAATTTTACAAAAGTGCAACGACAGAGAAACATGGGAGATTAATGTAAAACAAGATCGATATACTATCATCAGAATACGTACACATTGGGAAGTAGAAGAAGGAGTGCGTTATGTTCCGAGTAAATACTGAGTGATCAGACGCCAGAAAAGATAATGTGGTTCGGTACCAGCTGGTGCCGTTTGCCGTTCAACCAGATTTAAACTCTTCACCGACTTCACACCAAACAGCAACCAGCAGCCTCCGCAACTATTCACTCTTGTGCTTGAAATACAAGGTTTTTCTATCTTCTTTTAATCCGTTACGTCAAATCCCTGCTGTGCTCCGAACGGTTTGCTCTTGGTCTGCGCCACTCCTTTGTCGGATTTGCCGATCGATAGGATTTTCCCTTTTTTCGTTTTGTTGCGTTCAGTATCAGTTTCATGCTTCAAAAAATATGTTATTTTCTTCCCACTTTTGATACAATTCCTTTTATATCAGAAAGTAAGATTTAAAAGTTTGTGTTTTATTCGACTGCCTGTGGATACCATTTCGTAGATTCGCACAGAAAAAAAAATTTACTCTTTTGAGTTCCGGTGTCATGCGATCTTACCAATTCCCATGTACCAGACTCCTTTAGAAAGCAAAAGGAAAAACTAAGAGCTTTTTGTTCAGGATATTACAGAGTTGATTGTCTACCACTGCATGAGCCATGCAACTAGAAGAAGGGGCCTATAATGTGCGATGAAACGGTGAGGCAGCTCACTACTCCAGCAGTAAATACGTCATTGTTCCTATTGTTGGTATTACCATACATGTCTACAAGTGACCTGCTTGAATCATTACGTACAAAGACCTTATCTAGGCGTGATATTTCAGGTTTTCACGGTGGTGAAGGTACAGAATTTTATTTCGTCCGCTGACACCATGAGTCGGGCAGGTGGTTACCGTCATATCGAAGGACTGTGCCTACAGACAACAAGAAAATAGAGCGTTCCTCCGAAACTTGGGTAACAGCACGCGATTTTACGGTTTATCCATCCAAAACATCATATTCTAAGCCCACACTCGTTTACTAAACGCATATCTAAAGAATCGAACAAGGAAATTACATAATCTGAACCTATGATTAAAAAAAGTAACAGCATACTGAACACCAACATAACGAGTATGACCTTCAAAACGCGCATGCCGTTCCTCCCAACAGATATTAAAGTAGCCTAATCGATATAAAAAAACATGATATTGGCAGGATGTATAGCATGCACGACAGCCAACGAAAATGTACGAACTGCAATATTTCACTTGAAAAGAACATGAAGGTAAAGAAACACTACGAGTACTGGGGCGTTAAATGCATTATAATATTAAAATGAGTCTTACAGAACTACGGTGTAAGCATGTGTACTGAATTTATCTTGTTCAGGATACGGTATAGCGACGGACTATTATAAACACGGTTAATGCAGCTTCAGGTTTCAAAGAACAGCGCATTTCTTGACCATTTAAGCGACTATGAGTTGACCGTGTAGCTGGTTAGTGAGGTAAACGAAAGAAAAATCATGCTTAGTGTATCATAACACAACGTTAATCTTGATGACCGGTCAGCTTCACTCCAGGTCAATACACCCCATGAAAAGTGGAGCTTTCGTGAATTGTCAGTCTGGATGTGGCGGTAAAGAGAGAAACCACCTGCCCCTGCATGAGATGTTTGATGAATTTAGGGGTGTAAAAATATATTTACACCAAACACATGTATCTTATTTCAGAGCAACAATGACTTTATACTTGTCACCTCCAATATTATTGACACCAGTTACAACAATGTCTATCTAATTTTGTTTTACAGAGGAATGCCATTGCAATTATGTCTGTCTAAATTTATGCCATACATTGCATCGTTACATTCTAACCACGAGAGCGTGGAAAGGCATGTAGTTTGTAGACAACAGAGAATGTAGCGATATTATCCGACACATTTAAGCGTCCGTTGCAACACAAACCGCCAAGATTATTTCGGCGCTTCATCATGTCAGTTTATCACCTCTTAATGCCATCTGTACGAACCTGCCAGCAGCTCTGACCGTATGCGCTAAACATATCATATGGCTTTCCGTGTGGATATACGAGGAAATTTTGCTGCACTCACCTCGTCATACTGACCATTAGAGTTGCGCGGATACTAAAAACAAATATACTCCACATGTAATCTTTTACAGAATATACGACATGGCAGGCACCACTATATGCAACGGGGCCTGAAAAAACTTTGCCTCCTACACGCGGTACGAAACGCAGCATTTTACAAAACCTTGTGGCAACGGCCCGTTCAATAAAGTATAATTATATCGGACACTGCCCAGCGTCAGGAATGTGTACGTAATCGAAGCTTTCATCTTCCGGTGACTGGTCACATACTTCTCGACCAACAAGAAAGCTCGGTGTAAAGAGACATACTTCCTACCAACATTAAGAACTCGCTGTAAAAATATCAGAAGGAAAGATATAAACTCAATCCAAATCCAAAACATATGCGTTGTAAATAGAAGTTTTAGGAAATCTGTGATTTCTATACTTGAAGATCCGGTTTCGAATGTGGTCCAGGACACCGGCTGCCCTGACTGAAAATATACCCGGACAAGACGTAGGCCTAGATTAAGTATCAGAGTACAGGGTACATTTGTCGAAACTTTATTTAGGAACGATGACAGGAAAAACCAGTTTGGCAGAGGAATTAACCTTTTGACGCCTAACGACGACTATAGTGGTCGTACCGCACCGCTAACCTCTAAATGCTGCATTTTATATATTTATTCAACAAATATAGTTACTAAATATTTTAAACATGGTATATACTCTGCGTTTTTTTCTCTTCAAAATGCTGTTTGTTTCATAAATCTAACGTATTTGGTTCCTGTATTATTCACATTTTATATACAGTATGTGCTAAAATTAAAAAAATAATTCCGGCGCCAAAAGGTTAAGTGGGTGGGGGCGTTAGATTCAATGGCTCAGGATATGGGCCATCTCTAGGTTTTTGTGAACACGGTACTGAACTTTCGGGTTTCAAAAAAAAAACGGAGAGTTTATTTTTCAGGACTCAGCTTCTCGGCTGTAGAAGTTGGAAAGAATGGGGAAGACAGCCACACAGCCAAGTACCGAACTATAGATCTGCCGTCATTAGTTGCTCAACCACTCTGCCCCTTGGAGTTAGTTTAGTGGCTTCTAGTTGCGCACAACGGTGGCATGATACACGTTTCCGATCCGCATTCTCCACGTAGCCATACTGATATATTATCGATTTGACAGCAGGTATAATGTTGTACAGCACACTTACACACATTCCCTTCATGTAATGACTAAACTACCCATCCCCATATATTATACAAAAGGAGGAAGAGAATGAGGGTTGTCAGAACCCCCTGTAGTTTATAGATGAAACCCTTCTCCCATATAGGATGCTTCTGAAGAATATAAATTATGGTGCCTCGGTAAATGCTCCTCTGTTTCGCTGTTCGGCATCCCTTACAATATTTCCGGCTGGAAACATGATCTTCAAAATAACCTGCTGAGTAAAATGTATTGGGACAAAATACTAAACAAAAAATTACACTTACAATGCAAGTCCGTAAAAACTCATGTCTATATAAGAGTCAAGAGTGTGTTGAAAAATTAAATGAGGCTAAATTGTGTGGGTGTGTGTGACACTTTAAATTGTGTGTGTGTGTGTGTGTGGGTGTGTGGGTGTGTGTATGTGTGTGTGCGTGTATGTGTGTGTGGGTGTGTGTGTGTGGGTGGGTGTGGGTGTGTGTGTGTGTGGGTGTGTGGGTGTGTGTGTGGGTGTGTGTGACACTTTAAATTGTGTGTGTGTGGGTGGGTGTGTGGGTGTGTGTATGTGTGTGTGGGTGTGTGTGGGTGTGGGTGTGGGTGT
>Ga0123357_10003979_pt1 | contig 17172 bp, 15 predicted proteins | sample TergutEmb28metaG_FD_89873 | JGI IMG/M metagenome (GOLD analysis project Ga0123357, IMG submission 89873) | Embiratermes neotenicus P4 segment gut microbial communities from Petit-Saut dam, French Guiana - Emb289 P4 | ecosystem: Host-associated > Arthropoda: Insects > Digestive system > Gut ... | reverse complement strand
CCGGAGTGAAAAGGAACTGGACATGCCCACTGCCCGCAAGATCCTGATCGTGGACGACGACAACGATCTGCGTGAAACGTTGGTGGAACAATTGGCACTGCACCAGGAGTTCGAGGCCGCCGCCGTCGATACCGGCACCAAGGGTATCCTCGCAGTCCAGACCGATCCGCCGGATCTGGTGGTGATGGATGTCGGTCTGCCCGACACCGACGGCCGCGAAGTCGTCCGCATTCTCCGCAAGGGCGGATTCAAGTCCCCGGTCATCATGCTGACCGGTCACGACACCGATTCCGACACCATCCTTGGCCTCGAATCGGGTGCCAATGACTATGTCACCAAGCCCTTCCGCTTCGCCGTGCTGCTGGCGCGCATCCGCTCCCAGCTGCGCCAGTATGATGCCCGCGAGGACGCCGTGTTCTCGGTGGGGCCTTATACCTTCCGCCCCGGATCCAAGACCCTGACCACCACAACCGACAAACGGGTGCGGCTGACCGAGAAGGAAACCGCGATTCTGCGCTTCCTCTACCGCGCCGGACAGGTCACAGTCCTGCGCGAGACCCTGTTGCAGGAGGTCTGGGGCTACAATTCCGGGGTCACCACCCATACGCTGGAAACCCATATCTACCGCCTGCGCCAGAAGATCGAACGGGACGCCACCACCCCCGAAATTCTCATTACCGAAACAGGCGGTTATAAACTGGTGCCGTGACCTTCCCGATCCCCCACTGCGTTCGCCTTTGCGATTTTGCCCGGCCACGGCACCTCACAGCCGGCTTTTCGCCTTCGGCGACGATTTTTGCCATGCGGCCAGCCCATGCCATAGGGGATTGCGGCAACAACGTGCTAGATGATTCTCCGGCACAAAAATTCCTGGGGTCCCGGTCTGAATGTCTGTCGAAGACGACGTAGCGCTGTTTGAGGAAGTCCCGACCTTGCGGGTGTTGGGAAGCGCGGCACTGCGCCTGATTGCCATCGGTTCCGAGAACCGCGACGTTATGCGGGGCGACAGACTGTTCACCCGAGGCGACGAAGCCGATGCCGGCTATGTCATCCGTCGCGGTGTGATCCGTATGGAGGATGGCAGCAGTGCGCCGCTCCACGCCGCTCGCGGCATGCTGATCGGACAGCTTGCAATGATCGTGCCCGTCTCCTGGCCGACGACGGCCACCGCACTCGAAATCTCCGCCCTGCTGCGCATCCCGCGCAGCCTGTTCCGGCGCGTTCTTGAGGTCGACGTCGCAGCCGCACATCAGCTGCGCCAGGTCCTGGCCAGCCGTTCGGGGCGAATCGCGAGCGATCTTGACGTTATCGGCAACCGCCTGCGCAACTGGACCACGCCCCGCTCCAGATGATCGTTACCCCTATACCTCCAGGGCCACCGTGACCGGGACATGGTCCGAGGGCTGTTCCCAGCTGCGCGCCTCCCGCAGGATGCTGAAATCGCGAACCGCGTCCTTCAGCGCCGATGACACCCAGATATGATCAAGCCGACGGCCGCGATTGCCTTTTGTCCAGTCGGCAGTGCGATAGCTCCACCACGTATAGACCTTTTCGATCATCGGGATCCGCGCCCGCGCCACGTCGATCCAGGCGCCAGCCGCCAGGACGGCCATGAGCTTCTCGCATTCCACCGGCGTGTGCGACACCACCTTCAGCAATTGCCGGTGCGACCACACGTCGTGTTCGTAGGGAGCGACATTGAGATCCCCGACCAGGATCCGGCGATCGCGGCGCCGTGGCCGCAGTGCCTCCCACGCCGACATTTCATCAAGAAACTGCAACTTATGCGCGAATTTGTCGTTGACCTCGGGATCCGGCACGTCCCCGCCCGCGGGCACATAAAAGTTGTCAAGCTGGAGCGGCTGCACCATGCGCGCCGCCTCCCCGAAAGATACCGAGACATGGCGCGATTCCTCCCGGTCGCAGAAACTTCGCGTGCCCGTGGCGTCAAAGGGCAGTTTCGAGACGATGGCTACACCGTGGTAGCCCTTCTGTCCGTTGAGCGCCACATGGGGATAGCCCAGTTGCTGGAACGAGCGCAGTGGAAAGGCATCATCCTGGCACTTGGTCTCCTGCAGACAGAGAATATCGGGCCGCATGCTGCGCAGAAATTCTGCGACCAGTCCGATGCGCCGCCGCACCGAGTTGATATTCCACGTTGACAGAGAAAGCTGCATCAAACCATGCCCCGGAAGACCTTCGAAACCCTTCCAACTCTATTGCTCACACAACCCTAATGCAACCGCTGGTTGTGTGCGACCGCCTCCTCTCTCGCACGGACGCAAGGTGGCAATCAATTCGCTGTGGCACGCTATGGTTGTGCTCGCCTGCACAGCTTCGAGCACCCGCCATCTCCGTCACAGGAAAAATCCGCAACCGGCCCTGCGACCCATCGGGACCCCCGGTTGCTGCCGCTTTCCGGCCCATAGACGAAAAACCACACCAGAGCCATCATTGCGGCACAACGCCCACCCGACGTTGTTTGAGCGCACACCGATTCCAGAAGAACTTCCGCCATGAAATCAGAAATCAGGAAGATCGGAAGCGCAGCCGGGAAGCCGCAGGCGCAGATCGGGCGCCTGACCGCCTGGCTCAAAGCCTGAAAATACATTCCACCCCGCGAGGCCGGATGGCGGCACCCTGTCGGTGAAAAGCCCGCCTGTCTGCCGCATGCCACCAGGAGCTGACGCAAAGACTGCCGGCCTGTCGCACGGGCGCCGGGCCTGCGTTCTCCGCCGCCCGCAGCAAAGTCGATGCCTTCACCCCCGACCCCGGCCGCATTCAGACAGCGCCAACCCGGGCTTCTGCCAGCTGGGTAAGGCGCGCCTTCCCCACGCCTGCCACAATCCCTCCGTCACCTGCCGCAAAGCGAGGTCGGCGGCCGTGTCACCAGCGGGCTTGCGGCAGCCCTGGCCCTCCCCGCTCCTTCCCGGTGGAGAGCCTGACCCCGCGAGGCAGAAAGCGCGTCGGGACGGATCCCTATTCCCTGCGCTCTGCGGGGTGTGAGCGGCAAGGCGTTTAGCGAAGATGATATGGCCCCTCAAATGGAGAAATCGGAGGCAGGCAGAACCGGTCACCGGGTTGCTGCTGGAGCGGGAAACGGATACGCCGACGCAACAAGGCCGGGCCTCACGACGCATCTGCCGATCGTCGCAGATGGCAGCACCAGTCAGCCTCGTTTCATTGCGACGCTGAGGCCAGCCAGGCGGCGCACCACAATGCCAATCAACCCTGTCACCGAAAACCACAACAGCTCTGCTCCCGGCAGTGAGGGCCGGTACGGTGTCTGAGATGGCAATGCCGCCCCATTCCGTCCGCAAACAGGGATCCGGTCAACGACAGCAACGAACGCGGCAAGACCCTGTTCGCAATCGGCCGCATCGTCCTTCACCCAAATCTGCTCCGGCTCCTTACCGCACCTCACCCCACCAGCCGGTATTGGGTCCTGCGATAATATTTCCAGCTGTCTCCCCGGCGGGCGATGGCGAAATCGTCCCACACGGAAGGTAATCTGCTGCGGCGCCCTCGCACCCGGATACCGCATGCCCTGGCGTTTTCGTCATGCTCAAGGGCCTCTCTGGCTCGCCGTTCATTCGTCGTTCGACCATTCCTGAACGAGCGACGACGGAATCCCGAGCAGCCGGTGCCCGGCACCGGGCCCCGCCTGCGCCCTGCGAAGCAGCCGCCCCGGAGGCAGCCGGATTCGGTCCTCGGGAGGTTTGCCCACTCCTGATGAACACGCCATGCCGGAATCTCGAGAGCGGTCTCATCCTCTGTGAAAACCAGCCCGCCGTCATGACCACGGTCGATCAGATAGCCGAAGCGGCGAACCGCCTCCCCGAGGCTGCTGAAATTACTGCTGCGGCCGGTAACGCTCCGGACCGTGACGACCCCGATGTGCCGCCAGCCACGCGTATTGGACACATGTGTGTTGGAGATAGGTGTATTGGACATAAGTCAGCTCCGAACGTGGAGCAGCACAATTGCTGCCCTAACACGTTCGGGCGGTGCGATGCATTTTCTTCATGCGATCCTCTGATCGTCTTCAGTTTCCTGACAACCGATGTGGGGGCACGGCGCAGTCTGCCAGAGAACAGATCGGACGGCAACAAATCCGTTCCGATCGCTCCGGAGGCCCCCTTATCGCATCCCGCGAAGCCGCACCGCCCGGCACACGGCAATGTGAACACCATCGCTGCCCGTGCCGCCACTGCAGTCCTTGCCAGTCGGTCGCAACCGCGCAACCCGAAGCTGTGGCGGCACGATCGCTGAGTTCCGGCGCCGCAGACCTCGCGCTGCGCAATTGCTGGCTCCAATCACATTGCTGCGAGCCGGAGGCGATTTGATGACTTCGCGCTTCACATCGCGGACCCCTCTCAGTACAGCTCGACCGCCACGAGCTGGACCGGAACCAATACAGGACCTCGCAGGACACTCCTGGGGTGCAACCCGGTTCTGCTGCAGGACACAGAATTCTTGTCAGGGACACTGCGTGGCGGACGGCTTTGGTGAAAACGACTTTTGTGAAAAGGCCTGGCGAACACTGCAGAGATTTTCGGTGATGCGCATGGCCTGACGCACTGGATTTCAGTTTCGGCAATATCCGGCAAGGAGCAGGCCATGGTTCCAAACAGCCGCTCTTGTCTTTTGCGCCATCCTCGCCGCCATCCCGGGCAAAGCCCGGGCGCAAGCCGAAACAGCAGAGACGAACCAGTCACAGGTCGGGGCGGAGAAGGCCGAACTCAGCGCCGAACAGGCCCGGGCCTATGCTGCGGGAAAGCCAAAGCCTGGACGCCTCCGGATCTCCCCCAAGGCTGCAGTCGATCAGGTCGAACGCTCCTGAAGCCGCAGGCTCGCCAGATCGACCTCCAGGCCATATACACCGAACAGATGCAGAGATGACGATGTTCAACAGCACAAACCGGAAGGCATGGCTCCCCAGCCGACTTTCCAAAACAGGACGACCGGTCATGCAGAGCGTCACCCGCCACCTTCTCTGCGGCCTCCTTGCCATCGCCGCGCTCTCGGGTCCGCTGGTCCATGCCGCAGACGCTGGGGAAGGCATCGCGAAGGACTGCGGTGCACCGCAGCTTTTCGAAGGGCAGAACGCTTCTGCCGAAATCGCCCTCGCCAAAGCCGGCTTCGCGATCAACCTGGTCACGGGGCTTTCCTCTCCCAACCAGAATGTGGCGGTTTCGCCCTTTGGTCTGTCGGCAGTTCTCGCCACCCTCGATCTCGGTGCCGACCCTTCCTTGCGCAACGCGATTGCAGCGACGCTGCATCTTTCCCGCGGCGCTGGTCGCATCGGGGATCTGCGCGCCGAGTCGCGCCTGATCAATCTCGCGGTACAGCGCGATTCACGACGTTTTGCCAGCTTCAATGCCCTGCTGGTCGATCACCGCCTGCCACTCCGACCCGGCATCCGGGATCTCGCTCTGAGCGAGGGCAATATCCTGCTCCAGCCAGTCGATTTCGGCTCACAGCAAGCCATTGACGGCCTCAACGCCATGCTCTCTGCGAAAACCGGCGGGCGTATCCGATCCTTCCTCGAGCCGGGTTCGGCACCGAGCCTGGTCGCTGTCAATGCCCTGGTCTTCAGGGATTGCTGGCAAACCGGCTTCGACGTCGCCAGGACGGCGGAGCGCCCCTTCACCCGTGAAGACGGCTCCACAGCCTTCCGTACCACCATGGCCGGGACCATCAACCAGGCGCGGTATCGCGCACAGAACGGCTTCGTTGCAGTTGAACTTCCCTATCTTGACGAAAATTTCGTGCTCACGCTGGTCACAACCGCCCGCGATGCCATCACCAAGGGCGAATTCAAAGAGGCCGCTGCGCTGCTGGCCGGGCTTGATTTCACCGATGTCAAAGCCACCCTGGCGCTGCCGAAATTCGAAAGCCGGAGCGACAATGACCTGCTCGGGACCCTGGCTGCGATGGGACTCAAGACCGGACTCGCCTCCGCCAATCAGCTCCCCGGCTTTGCCGACGGTCTTGAGATCGGTCGGGTGCGACAAAAGACATGGCTCGTCATCGACGAGGCCGGAAGCGAAGCGGCGTCCCTTACCGCAGCCGAAGCCACGCGCTCCACAGCCACCGGTCCCAAAGAAGTCTCGGTGAATTTTGACAGGCCCTTTATCTACGCACTGCGCTATCGTCCAACCGGGGCCATCCTGATCGCGGGATATGTCGCCGACCCCGCCCCTGCAGCACCACAAACCTCACCGCCACCTCCATCCGGTCAGAACTGACGGCCTGACGCCGCAGCAGCTTCACCCCGGGACTTGCGGGCTTTCCGCCGAAGCAGGGAGGCGCCGCCTTTTGATTGATCTCTCCTGGAATTCGAGCCGCCCTGAAGGCAATACCTATTCCCTGCTCGAGACAAAACGTCTCATCGAATTCAGCGCAGCAGCGGAAGGGCATCCTGAACTCGAAGTGCAGATGATCCTCAACCACACGTCGCAAGGACGTGTTGGGACGCATAGCTGACTGGTCAGGCGAAAGGATCGAAGCTCAGGACCGCGACCGCTTCCGCGAAATTGTCGAAACCGAACGGACGCTCCTTCATGAAGGAAATTTCCCTCCCTGCGGATCCGGCCTTTCGAATCTGCAGCCTGGCAGAAGACCTGGGGCATGAGCCGTGAACTCGGGTATGCATTCGCAATGCGCGCCGCGCCAATTCTGCAAGCCGACGGCGCTCCCGGCGGGCACGGATCAATCTCCGGCGCGGTGATGCCGGGTCGATCCTGATCCTTTGCCGTGCCGGGCCCTGGCAGGATCACAGGGCACTGTGTGCCCCGATCAGGGCCTCGGCAGAGACCACCCCCCTGCCGGCCGGTACGGGCTTTGGCGTTTCGCTGACAGGCAACAGGCGCGCGAACGACGGGCATCCTGCGTGTGCGATCAACCCCGCTCACCCGATCTGCAGCTCCCGCAACGGGCGCAGGCCGGAAAAGCCAGCCCGCTACCTCGCCCGGACCGCGCACGCCAGCTCGCCCTGCCATATTCTTCCGGGCAGGGTTTCAGGGAGAAGCAGCAGCTGCGGACGGCGGCACTTTTCGCGCTTTCGCGCCAGCCCTGGCGCTGCTAGATCTGCCCACCCTGGCGCGGGCTTTGCGGCTGGCGGGCCAGTTCGCAAAAACAGCCGCGAAACCCCCAACCCCTTAAGGCGAGGAAGGAAGACCACCGATGTCCCAGGAGACCCATGAACGATCGGACTGCATCATTCTCGGCCGCACGATCGGCACCGCGACCGGCTGGGACGGCGACGAGGAAAATATCGTAATCCTGCTTTATGAATTTCAGCCCGCCCCCGGGATCGATCTGCCCGAAGGCGATGTCACCATCGATTTCGACGCCGGCCTCGCCGAAACCCATAATGATCACGGCGATGTCCTCATCAGCAAGGACATCGTCACCGTGCTCGCCAATATCCCGCGCGCTGAAGTGTAATTCAAGCCCATCCCGACGACCGGGCGCACCGGCCTGCCCGATCCGCGCCTGGCGTGAAAATCCATCGCGGATCCTGGCACCGCCGCTTCGCTTTTCGCTTTCCGATCGGACCGCTCCCGCAAAACGCGCGACCCGTTACTGACTGCCACCGGGATATTTGGTGAAATCGATATAGAACAGGTCCGCCGCCACCGGTTTGTTCGCCTCCAGATTATAGACCGCAACCGTGGTGTCGTAGCCTTGCGGATCGGTCACCGTCCATTGTTTGAGCAACCCGTCCTTGACACCGAACATCAGCATCAGGCGGCTGGTGCCCACCAGTGCCTGCTTCTCCTCAATGGTGATGCTGACAAAGAGTTCATCCAGAGTGACGTTGACGATATTGGTGTCCCGCATCAGGTCAATGCGGTCCTGCAGCAGGAAACGCAAGGGCGTCTGCGACAGCGGATAGACTTCCTGGGTGGCGAGATTGCGATCGCGCACCACCACGGAGGTGCCGTCGGCGACAATGTCGATCGGGCTGGGCGGATCATATTCGAACCGCACCCGCCCCGGCTTCTGGATGAAAAAGTCGCCCTGGGTACGGCCGCCATCGGGCCCGACCTGAACAAAATTTCCAGACAGCGTCTGGAGGGACGACAGATAGGCACTGACCCTGGCGGTCTGCGCCACCTGGACATTGTTGAAGGACTGCATCGGCGGGACAGCGTTGCGGCGCGGGTCGGGAATGACCGGCGTCGGGGGCTTCTGCGCCACCGCCGGTGGTGGCGCCACGCTCTGTCCCTTTGCTGCCGGCTTTGCCGCATTGGAGCCTTGCGCCATCAACGGGAATCCTGCCGTGCCGGTCAGGAGGAGCGCGACGAACACGCTGCTGACGGCGTGCATGCGCACCCGGGATGCGCCTTGGGGGAATGGATTTCTGATCAACGCGATGGTCCTGTTCTATGCCCGATGGCCCGCACGACGCCACGCGCCCATCTGTGCAATCGCCGCCGCATCCGCCCCAAAACGGCAATTGCGCGACAGGACCCATGGTGACCGCGCCAAGGCGCGTTGTCTTAGCGTGTTTTCAGGCAAAAACAGACATGATTTTGCGTTTCGATCAAGCTTGGCATTGCCGCGCCCTGGGGCGGTATATCCATTTGATTTCATGTGCAATAATCCGAACGGCGCGGGGTCTGGCCCGCGACCATGGGGGGCATGAAACCCATGCGCCGGTGCCGCCAGGGCAACTCCCGAAGCCATCGGCCCTGCGAGTTTCAGGGGGCGCGAAACCCAACCAGGAGTGGTGATGATTCGTGGCAGGGGGGTGGCCATCACGGTCTTGAGATCGCAGGCTTTGCCGATTTGGAGCCTGTCGCCGGCACTGCCTGTCCGGCCTGTCTGGGAACCGGCCCTTTTCCGGGGGAAAACAGGCCCGGGCCATCGAGGCCCTGACCTGCAATAAGGCAAAGCTCCCATCCTGTGCGGAGGCCTCACATATTGTCTTCTTCCTCAACCAGGATCTCGCGTTTGCCGGCGTGGTTGGGCGCACCGACGATGCCTTCGAGTTCCATGCGCTCCATCAGCGAGGCGGCGCGATTATAGCCGATCTGCAGCCGGCGCTGAATGTAGCTGGTCGACGCCTTGCGGTCGCGCCGCACGATCGCCACCGCCTGCGTGAACAGGTCGTTGCCACCGTCGCCGCCCATGCCGGTGGCGTCAAAGACCGCACCGTCCTCGTCGGATGGATCCTCGGCGGTGACGGCGTCAAGATATTCGGGCTGTCCCTGGGTCTTGAGATGGCGCACCACCTTCTCGACCTCGTCATCGGACGCGAAGGGACCATGAACACGGCTGATGCGGCCGCCGCCCGCCATATAGAGCATGTCGCCCTGGCCGAGCAGCTGTTCGGCGCCCATTTCCCCGAGAATGGTCCGGCTGTCGATCCGCGAGGTGACCTGGAAGGCGACGCGGGTCGGGAAATTGGCCTTGATGGTGCCGGTGATGACATCGACCGAGGGGCGCTGGGTGGCAAGAATGACATGGAGGCCGGCAGCGCGGGCCATCTGGGCCAGACGCTGGACCGCGCCCTCGATGTCCTTGCCTGCCACCATCATCAGGTCGGCCATTTCGTCGACGATGATGACGATATAGGGCAGCGGCTCCAGCGAGAGTTTCTCCTCTTCATAGATAGCCTCGCCGGTTTCCTTGTCGAAGCCGGTATGCACGGTGCGGGTGGGCTCCTCGCCCTTGGCCTTCGCCTCCGCGAGACGCGCATTATAGCCGTGGATATTGCGCACCCCGAGCTTGGCCATCGCCTTGTAGCGATCCTCCATCTCCCGCACCGCCCATTTCAGCGCCACCACCGCCTTCTTCGGATCGGTGACAACAGGTGTGAGGAGATGAGGAATACCGTCATAGACCGACAATTCGAGCATCTTGGGATCGACCATGATCAGACGCACCTGGTCGGGACGCAGGCGGTAGACCAGACTGAGGATCATGGTGTTGATCGCTACCGATTTGCCCGAGCCGGTGGTGCCGGCAATCAGCATATGCGGCATCCCGGTGAGATCGATGATCACCGGATCGCCGCCGATGGTCTTGCCCAGACAAAGCGGCAGCTTGGCGACGCTTTCGGTGGCCTCTCTGGAGGTCAGGAGTTCGCGCAGATAGACTTTTTCGCGGTGCGCGTTGGGCAGTTCGATGCCGATGACATTGCGCCCGGGCACCACCGCGACCCGGGTCGACACCGCGCTCATCGAGCGCGCAATGTCATCGGAGAGCCCGATCACACGTGATGACTTGATGCCCGGTGCCGGCTCCAGTTCATAGAGTGTCACCACCGGGCCGGGATGGGCGGCAAGGATCTCGCCACGGACACCGAAATCCCCCAGCACACCCTCTAGCGCGCGCGAATTGGCTTCCAGCTCCGCCTTGCCCAGTGGCTTGCGATCGGTGGCCTTCGGTGCTGCAAGCAGCGATATTGGCGGGAATTCGAATTTGCCCGCCGCCTTGCGCGCTGGCCGCGCCGGCTTGCGCCGCGGCGGCGGTGGCTTTTCCTCCTCCTCTTCCTCCTCTTCTTCTTCCTCCCCGTCCTCCTCTTCCATCTCCACTGCCGCAGAGACGGAGCCGCTACCGCCAAGACTGGGCTCATGGCGATCGAACAGGCCGCCGCGCGAGCGTGATCCACTGGAGACCAGATGGCGATAGACCACGCCAAAAAACCACTTCAGCCGCGCCCTTGTGCTCATGATGGTGTGGAACAGCCAGCCCACACGCACCGAGCCTTCGTCGACGTCGGTCTGTGCCGGTTCATCGTCATCGACGCCCGTCAACTCCTCAGGCTCGCGTTCGCGCGCGCCGACGCCGCAGGCAATCAGGAAACTGACCACCACGGTGAGAAACAGAAACAGGCCGTAGAGAAAACCGATGAACATTCCGGGCTGACCCAGGATCAGGGCGGGCGCACGCGCCACGGCGTCCCCGACAACGCCCCCCAGCCCCGTCGGCAGCGGCCATTTACCACCATGCGGAAAGCTGCTGGCAAAGCCCGCCGTCATCGCCACGCAGACAATCCAGGAGCCTAAGCGCAGCGGCTCGCGATCGAAAGCCCGCCGCGTCACCATGCGCCAGCCCAGGACCGCAGCCGGCAGAATCAGCATGATGGCACCGAGACCAAGAATCTGCATCGACAGATCGGCGGTGATGGCACCGGCATAACCAAGGACGTTGCGCGCCGGCCGCGAGGTGGCCTGACTGAGACTTGGATCCTGCACCGACCAGGTCATGAACGAAGCGGCCACCGCGCCCGAACATGCGATCAGCGCCAGACCGCCGAGCTGGCGCAGGCTCCGGGCCAAAACATCGCGGAGCGGCTGCGGCAGATGACCGAGCCACGGTACAACGCGTTCGAGTGCCAGCATACTCATTCACTCAGGCCCAATGTCTCGACCAGCCGGGTCAATGCCGTGGCAGTGGTCTCCTCATTCTGCACCATCGCCAGGCGGATATAGCCCGCGCCTGGATTGAATCCGTCCGCCTGCACGCGTGCCAGATAGCTCCCCGGCACCACCCGCAGCCCCGCCTCCTTATAGAGCTTCACGGTCACCGCCTCGTCGCTGCCGAAAGCGGAGACATTGAGCCAGATGCAGAAACCGCCCCCGGGGCGGCGATAACCACAACCCTGCCTCAGGATCTGGTCGGCAAGATCGAATTTGCGGCGATAGAGCCGGCGGTTTTCCTCGACATGGGCCTCGTCGCTATAGGCAGCGACCGCGACCTGCTGCAGCGGCACCGGCACCTGTGGCGCGGCGACATTGCGCAGCTCATGAAACATGTCGATGAATCTGCGGTCACCCGCGACAAAGCCGACGCGCAGGCCCGGCAGATTCGAGCGTTTCGACAGCGACTGAAAGCTGACGACGCCGGCAAAATCACTGCCGGCGCATTCCAGCACACTGCCCGGAACCTCTCCTGTATAGATTTCGGAATAACACTCGTCGCTCAGAATGACGAAGCCGAAGCGTTCGGAAAGGGCGAGAAGGCGGTGGAAATAGTCTTTCTGGACGATGGCGCCCTGCGGGTTTGCGGGCGATGCAATATAGAAGGCGACACAGCGCGACAGGGTCTCCGCATCAAGGCTTGCGAGATCGGGAAGAAAGCCGTTTTCCGCCGTGGTCGGCAGATGAACGGCTTCGCAGCCGGCACAGCGCGCGGCCATTCCATAGACCGGATAGAACGGATTGGGCATCAGGATTGCGGGCCTGCCGGCGGCGGCGCGCGCCCCGACATAACGCAGAGCCGTGAAGGCCGCGAAAAACAGGCCTTCCCGGCTGCCGTTGAGAACCAGAACCTCGGAATCGGGATCGACCTGGCGCGGCAGCGCAAAGCGGCGGGTGAGCCATGAAGCCGCGGCCTGACGGAAGGCTTCTATGCCTCTGGCCACAGGATAACGGCCAAATTCCGCGCTGTGGCGGGCAAGCACGGGAGCGACAAAATCCGGCAGCGGATGCTGCGGTTCGCCGAGCGACAGGTTGATCAGCGCCTTCCCGGGTGAAAAAGGAGACAGCAACTGCGCCAGACGGGCAAAGGGCGAGCGCTCGTCGTCCTGGCTGTTACCGCCCTGCGGCGCTCGGGATGAAGCGGTCATGGGATACTCACGGACGCTTTGGACGCGCCGATACTATTCATAAGGACCGCCTCGGTCAGTGCGGCCGACCGGACGGTTTGCTGTTCACCATAGATGGCACGAGGTTAAGACGCGATTAACCATCGGTGACGCGGGCCAGCTCCCCGACCCCGGCATCAGGGGAGGGATTCGCACTGCGCGTCAAGCCTGCCTTCCAGCCCCAGCCAGCCCCCGGTCTCTCTCTGGCGAGCCCGGCGATACCGGCCCCGATGCCCCGGGAAAAAGGAAAGTTCATGAAATCACAGGTTTATTTCTCTCTGCCGCAACCGCCGGGAGGGCTGCAGGGAGGACGCAGACCACGCTCCTCAAAACCTGTCGAAATCATCCAGAGCTCTCCGCCGGACCTGACCCGGGAACTGGCGATGGCGGTTTTTTCCGCGCACACATCCTGAAAACCTGAAAACCTGAAAACAGGGTTGAGGGGATGCAATTTTCGCAAGGCGGGATCACGCCTGCAGGGAGATGGCCTTTATCATCGTCAGACAGCGCAACTACGCTCCTTTCGCAGCGCGATGGGCCGCCACCCCTTCGCGCAAATCGGCATCCGGTCATCCGGGCACCGTGCTTTTCCGAACTCTCCGGACAGTGAAGATTTCGCAACCGGCCGCCTCCTGCGAAATCACGTCATGCGCTGCGGCGCTGCGGTTTCGCCAGCACGGTCCGTCATTCCAGAAATGCTGACTGCCCGGGTCGGACCGGAGGCAGCTCGCACCCGGCTCGAAATCCGGGAAAAACTGCACCTCTCCGGCCGGGATGGTCATCCATCTGCCACCAATCACCGCGCTGAAAACGGGGCACGGTCAGTCGTTCCAGAAATACAATTGCCGGTCAAAATCCCATATGTTGGCAAAGTCCGGCGGGCCGGGCAGCGGCAGCGGCAGCGGCATCGACACGATCGGGCGCCTCGTCATGCAACCGGCGGACTTCGTCGGTTGAGCGCCGGGGTGCCGGATTTTCCGCCGCTTCACCCGCACCCTGACGACGGCGGCGAGGCGCGTCAGGGATGTACAGCGCGCAAACGCCGAGGCCGCATTCCCAACATTGCGGCAAAGTGATGGCATATCCTTCCGCTATCTTTACCGCCGTAATGAAACTGGCAGGATTAAGGCAGGGACAGGGCAAGCCGGGAAAGGTGGATTTTCACCGGGCGTCAGGTCTTTTCGCGCAGCGCTCGCATTGATTTGATTCAGCTTTCGAACATTGAGGCTCCCGAAAGCTGCCATCGCGCGGTGGCAAAACTTGGCATAATCAGGCCGGACTGCTAAGCGTCATGCGCACTTGACGTTGCGGCACGGGAGTCGGGTCACGAGATGGCGCGTTGGTTCTACGCTTTGGAGGGCAAAAAGAAGGGACCTTTTTCGGCCTCCCAGTTCCGCGCTCTCGTAACTCAAGGCGAGGTCCGATCCGATACCCTGGTGTGGACCGAAGGCATGCCGGCCTGGAAAAAGGCGGGCGAAGTCGACACCATCCTGCCGGCCGAGGAGTCGGCAACTGCACATCCTGCCGCCGCGATCGCCCAATCTTCATCTGCGCAACATCTGCCGGGCCCGACATCTGCATCTCTGGCAGCGCCATCCCTGCTTCCCCCATCGCTCCATTCCCATAGACAGCAGGGCGCATCAGCGCCGGCCCCACGTCCGCAGCCCCCACGACCCCAGGCACCGCGCCCGCAAGCTCCGGAGAATCGGGCTCCGCAGCCCTCACGGCAGCAAACCCCGACTCCCCAGGCTCGAGGCCCGCAGGCCCCGGTGCCACATAACTCCGGTCCACAAAGCTCTGCTTCCTACAGCCCGGCTCCACAGCGGCGCGGTTCCCACAGCCCACGTCCGCAACCGGCTCGGGCAGCTGCCGAAGAAGACAGCCCGCGCCCGGCCGCCGTCGAGGCGCGGGCTCATCGTCCGGCTCCGCTTCGCGGCACGTCCCTGTCCTTCAATATCGGCCTCTTCAACCTCCTGTGGCGCGGCATTGTTCTCGGCATCGGCGTGCAGCTTATCCTCCCGGCGCCCTGGGTCGCGGTCTGGTTCTGGAGATGGACCATTTCCCGCATTGTCGTTCCGGGACATCGCACCCTGGGTTTCATCGGCCAGCCCGGCGACATCTGGTACGTGTTCATGAGTTTCGGCGCGCTCAACTACGTGCGCTGGATCGGTCTCATCTTCAACAATATGACCCTCACTTTGGCATTTGCCATCGCCGGAGTTCTGCTGCAGTTTGTGCTGGCGTGGATCATGCTGCGCTGGGTGGTCAGTAATCTTGTGGCAAGCTATGAGCGCCTGGCGATCTCCTTCACCGGCGGCCCGATTGCCATGGTGGGCTGGCTCCTGCTGCTGCTCCTGCCGATATTGACCATCGTCGGCTCCGTCTGGGCGGCGGCTTCCCTCAGCGACGGCTCCCTCAGCATGGTGGACTGGGGCTGGCTCCTGCTGCTGCTGGCCTCGATGCTGATCATTATCTCCTGGACAGCCTGGGTGGTGGTGTGGATGATCCGCTGGGTCTGCCGCAATCTTGAAGGCACGCGACGCGACGTGATTTTCATCGCCACGGGGCCGCAGGTGCTGTGGCGATCGCTGATATTTGCCTTCAGCTGCGCCTTCCTGATACCGATCCCGGCTATGCTGCGCTGGTATGCGCGCTGGTTCATATCGCAGTTCTACCTGGTTTCGCGGGAAGAGCAGGCAACTGCTTAAGACCCGATTCGCGGATTGTTTTCGAGGCTTCATCGTCACCGGCTTTGAGGCCTTCTTTGAGACCTTGGGGGGCCGCGCAGGAAATGGACAAAATCTTCGATGCTGACATTGTCATCGGCGGCGGCGGCCTTGCCGGCCTGACCCTTGCGCTTGCGCTCCGACACGGCCTGCGGCGCGACCGCTCGGCCGTGACCATCCTGGTCGCCGATCCCGCTCTCGATGCGCCGCCGCTCTGCGGTTGCGGCGCCACCGCGATTTTGGCCGGGGCCCGCCGCATGCTGGAAGAGATCGGCCTGTGGCCGCAGCTGGAGAGCCTGGCCGAACCGGTCCGCGACATCACCATCACCGGTTCCACGCCCCGGGATGGCAGGCGCCCGACACTCCTGACCTTTTCCGACAGCATCGAAGCCGGCCAGCCGCTGGCTCATGTCATTGAAGACCGCGAGTTCAAGGCAGCGCTGTTGTCCGCAGCAGGCACGTCAGCGACAGGTGCGACAGAAATCCGCCTGAGACCGTTGCGCCTTGAATCCGCCACAACGGATACAGATTCGGCCGTGGTCCGGCTGGCCGACGGCACCGTCATCCGAACGGCGCTGGTGGTCGCCGCCGACGGTGCGGCATCGCGCCTGCGCCTGCGCGCGGGCATCGGCACCACCGGATGGGACCACGATCACTCGGTCATCGTCGCCACCACCCGCCATGACGGGGATCATCAGGGGCGTGCCGAGGAGCAGTTCCTCAGCACCGGCCGGGCTGAACTGCTGCCGCTGCGCAACCGCCGTTCGGCCCTGCTGTGGAGCCAACCGCGCCGCGAAGCCGAATATCTGGTGAGTTTGAGCACTGCCGGGTTCGAGGACGAAATCGAACGGCGCATCGAAAGCCAGCGGGGCCGCCTGACCCTGGAGGGTTCGCTCCGAGCCCTGCCGCTTTCCGGTTTTGTCGCCCGTTCCTTTATTGCCGAGCGCCTGGCACTGGTCGGCGACGCCGCCCATGTCATCCCCCCCGTCGCCGGACTCGGGCTCAACCTCAGTCTCACCGATGTCGCGGCTCTCGCCGAGGTCATCGTCGATGCCGCCCGGCTGGGGTTCGACATCGGCAGCCACCATGTGCTGGAGCGCTATCAGCGCTGGCGCCGTTTTGACACCGTGGCCACCGGATTGACCGCAACCGCGACGCGCTTGCTGCTGTCCGACCGCTCAAGGCTGGGCCAGGCCATCACCGGATTCGGATTCGGTCTTCTCGACCGTGCTCCCATGATCCGGGCGCACCTCGCCCGCCACGCCGCCGGCATAACCGCAGGTGCGCCGCGACTGCTGCGCGGTCAGGCCCTGTAAGGAGGATCACTCGATTCGGCGCGCTTCCTCGGGAAGCATGATCGGGATGCCGTCCCGGATCGGATAGGCGAGCTTGGCGGCGCGCGAAATCAGCTCCTGTTTCGCCGCATCATATTCCAGCGGGCCCTTGGTCAGCGGACAGACCAGAATCTCCAGCAGCCTTCGATCGACCTGGCCTGGATCGACTTGCCTTGGATCGACCCCTTCTGTGACCGCACTCATCGACTTCCCTCCGATCATTGAGGCCCTGTTCTACAGCATTTTGCGTGACAAAAGGCGATAGAAAGGCTAGCCGCAGGCACGACATCAGGATCCGCAATCCCGCTCCTCGCGGGCCTGAATGGCCAACACCGACCTCAAAGACGTGAGCCATGACCCTCGAACGTTATAACGCCCGGGATGCCGAACCACGCTGGCAGCGCCAGTGGGACGAGAAATCGATCTTCGTCTCGGCCAACGACGACCCCCGTCCGAAATATTATGTTCTGGAGATGTTCCCCTACCCGTCCGGGCGCATCCATATCGG
>Ga0123357_10003978_pt1 | contig 17175 bp, 13 predicted proteins | sample TergutEmb28metaG_FD_89873 | JGI IMG/M metagenome (GOLD analysis project Ga0123357, IMG submission 89873) | Embiratermes neotenicus P4 segment gut microbial communities from Petit-Saut dam, French Guiana - Emb289 P4 | ecosystem: Host-associated > Arthropoda: Insects > Digestive system > Gut ... | reverse complement strand
GTCTCACATCACATGCTACAGTCTCACATCACATGCTATAGTCTCACATCACATGCTATAGTCTCACATCACATGCTACAGTCTCACATCACATGCTATAGTCTCACATCACATGCTATAGTCCCACACCACAGACAGATGTAATTTAAAAGGTGGGTGAGCGCTTCTTGCGGTATTTCGCTGTTTTTTTTGTCAGTTCCAAACCAGTGAGTCCAACTTTTGACAAATATTTTCTTACTTTTTTCAGATATAATGTATTGTGTTATTTTAGATTTTACACTTTTTTTGTTTCACAAACCCGCCGATTTGCTGAAATTTATATCGGGAATTAGAGGTCAATCAAGTATGTGAGAAGTAAACATAGCTTGAAGAGAGAATAACAACAAGATGCAACAATTTATGTTTATTGTCAACTGCAGATGTTTATTATTAACTACTGTCTCAACATGTTTCGGGCATCATTATGCCCATCATCAGGAGAAAAAAGACCGCGTATTACTTCATATGGTGTTTGTGCTGTAACAATAGGGAAACGAAGATATTAGCCGTGTCATCTTTTTAGTGGGGTAGCGTGTAGTAAAATAAGTTGGGGTTTCGTGGGTATATGTGTATAGCCGTGTGTAGCTACGACATACCCAGCTACACACGGCTATACACATATACCCACGAAACCCCAACTTATTTTACTACACGTTACCCCACTAAAAAGATGACACGGCTAATATCTTCGTTTCCCTCTTGTTACAGCACAAACACCATAGTAAGTAATACACGGTCTTTGTTCTCCTGATGATGGACATAATGATGCCCGAAACATGTTGAGACAGTAGTTAATAATAAACATCTGAAGTTGACAATAAACGTTTGAATTGTTTCATCTTGTTGGTATTCTCTCTTCAAGCTTTGCTCACGATACACCGTCACAGCAACATAAAGCTGAACAAACCTTCTTATAAAATTTAATTTTGATGTCTGTACAGCATGTTTATACAACATAGTTACTCAACATACAGCATGTTTATACAACATAGTTACTCAACATACAGCGTGTTTATATAACATAGTTACTCAACATACAGCATGTTTATACAACATAGTTACTCAACATAGAGCATGTTTATATAACATAGTTACTCAACATACAGCATGTTTATACAACATAGTTACTCAACATACAGCGTGTTTATATAACATAGTTACTCAACATACAGCATGTTTATATAACATTGTTACTCAACATACAGCATGTTTATATAACATAGTTACTCAACATACAGCATGTTTATATAACATAGTTACTCAACATACAGCGTGTTTATACAACGTAGTTACTCAACATAGAGCATGTTTATACAACATAGTTACTCAACAGCCTAATTCCTGACTAAAAGAACAGCTTTGCTTTATTTGTTTCTTCCTGGAGTGATGGAGGTGATGTAAATTTGGGGGAAATAATTTCACTTCATGCTTCCACACATCAAAGAAAGTCATTATTCTGTTTGTTTGTCAGCTATAGCAATATTGTAACGATACATAACATGTAATAATCATGTACTTTCGATATAGAAGTGGAGAATATAACGGGCATTGACCGACCAAAATTTTGAGCCACTAAGCCTACACTGTCGGAAATGGAAATATGGCTGCGAATGAGGAAATTTCACGTGAATTTCTGAGTGCCACTCAGGATTAGTAGTCTCCATATCTTGGTTTACACTCTCGTATTCAAAACTAACTCAAAATTCAAGAAACTATAATGGCTTCCATAGTCAAGTGCTGGGAGACACGTACTCTGTTTTTTCCCACAGAAAGCGCTCCTGTCAACCAATGGTCAACCTTTGCTTTTTGAACTACCTCTATACAAGAACCTAGTATTAGTTGATGTACGTGGGAGACAATAGACCATCAACCGTGATACATTGGACACTACAGATGACGCCAACCACAAAGAATGAGATATCAAAACTAACATCACCACAATAATTATCGTCATCATCATAATAATGTCTTTCTTCTTCTTCGTTGTATTATTATTATTATTATTATTATTATTATTTCTTTTCTTCTTCTGTTTCTTCATTTTATAACATTGACAGTAAGGCCTGTACCAATTTTAAACTTATCTCCAAACTTTGCCAGCTTATTCTTAACTTCTTCTTCTTCTTTTCTTCTTCTTCTTCTTCGTCTTCTTCTTCTTCTTCTTCTTCTTCTTCTGTGACTGCATGTTGTTGCTCTTTCGGGGAGTTAATTAGGTTAGATTATATTAAAAGTGACAGGATTATTTAATATAGTACCTAGAAAAATATAGTGTCTAAAATGTCTTCAAATCTAAACTAATCTCTCAAGTCTTGTTTAAAAATAAAAGCAGTTTTAATTATAGAAATATATCCTTAGATAGTACAGTCTTGTCTTTATGTAATTTTGTTCATTCACTGTACGTGTACACTACGAGTATAATTAGCGTCACGATCATTTAAGTAATGTGTTTGAAAAGGGGGTAATGGTTCTGCTCCATATTGTATTGTAATTGGCTTAATTTTTGCCAGAATTGCGTGAAGATTACTTAGTCTATGTAGAATAATATGCTCAACTATAAGCACAATGTTACATTCAGAATTTCAATGCAATCTTAAGAAATACGAAGGAAGATCTTCAGTTGTATTTATCTGGATCATGATAGAGATAAGATGGGCTTTCGTGTGAAGAAGTGTAATGAATCTTTGGGTTCCACAAATTGTGGGAAATATCTTGACCAGCTGAAGAACCACTAACTTCTCAAAAAGCTTCTGCTGCTTGGAAGTGATTAGTTAGTTAGTTAGTTAGTTATGTAGTTAATTAGTTGTTAAATATATTAAGAAAATAATGTGAAATATACCTTGAAGAATAAAAAAGAATACGACACATAAGTACAATAAAAGCTATGACAGATGAGGTCTTATTTATATATAGTTTTCAGCCTCATATAACTAATTTAATGATGAAACAGAGATCTACGACATAACGATGGTCGTATTGTGGAACTTCCATTGAGGTCATAAGAATTTACCCAGCCGTAAAGCAACATGTCAGAGAGCACTATTTGAGTTGAGTAAATTTAGATTATATTTTTAACTGTTTGCTAACCATAAATTGCAAATATAAAGAGACTCTTCAAATTTGTTCAACTAAATTTGTTGAAACTGTTCAGCTTCGGGTTCAGGTATCTGCAGCCGGCGTTCCGCCAGTCAACAGTATAAACCAGGCCTTGTTTGGTGTCAATATTCTCACTTCCCTTGCAAACAGCTACCGTTTTCTGGGTACGCCGTGTAAAAGAGCATTGTTCCTAAAGAGAAATCATAATGAATGTTCAGTACATATCAAAGATTTATTTTATGCGTTTATTTTAAAATTCAATTAAAAGGAATAAGGAGGTCAATTAACTTCGAGCCCATTTTCCGTCGGGAGTAGGAATGTATTTCATAAAAAATAACAGACTCACGCGGGGACGCAATTTGTTCCTGTACAGTAGATGCAGGAATATTGTTCCTCCTTTGCCCAGAAAAGGAAGCCCGAAGAATGTAAGTTGACCACTTATCATGGCCTCTGTCTATAGTATATAGGATTAGGTGTTTTAACTCCACGATCCCACATGTACCAATTCATGGCATCGCGGCATAGCCCTCACCTAATAATAGCAATTGTTTTCCAGATCCTCTGACAAGACAGATGCAGTGGGGCTAAATATGAAATAAAATAGGATAGGTTAGTGCACAAAAGTGTTGCAAATTTATGAGTTACTGAAGCCTGCATTTTAGGTACTGCAGTTTTTTTTGGCGCAACTGTCCCACAGTGAACCAGATCTCTAGATCACACACAACGACGCACCACAGTCGGTAGGACTCTCCTGGACGAGTGATCAGCTCGTCGCAGAGACCTCTACCTGACAACACACAACAATCACAAGAGACAAACATCCGTGTCCCCGGTGGGATTCGAACCGACAATTTTAGCAGGCGAGAGGCCGCAGACCTTCGTCTTATACCGCGCGGCCACTGAGATGACTACTGGTATTGCTGGCAGCAAATATTACGGCTGTTATTTTAGAAATCACAAACACGGGTTTCTTAGGTTAAACATTACTGCCAGTTTTTCGGAACTTTCGGAAAGCAGTTGTCAAAAGCGTCTACAAACTTCGTGCTCTGTGGCCGTCAGTCCATCTCTTTCTCTGTGTCTGCCCTTATGGAACAGTGTGACTTCCGCCGGAGAATATTTTGTGTAGTTTGTTATTCGCAAATTTTTATTGCATTTGTCAGCGTTTTCCAACATTACAGTGAACAAAAATCAGATTACAGCAATAAGGTAACCTATTTACATCTACGTTATTAGGAAGGGGTAAGCACGTCGAAACACAACCGTCTTTGTATCCTATTTATTATGCTGCCGACGACATGTTTCGGCCACTGTGGGTCATCTTCAGGTCACAGAATGAATAATGAGGAAAATTATACAGTGTATGATCCTTAGCAGAGGTGCATGTTCTTGCTACTTAGCACTTACAAACCCACCTAGTTTTTCACCTCACATGGCATGTACTTCTTATACATATATAATATTAACTTAATGAACCTGTCGTGTAAGACGTGCGGTACAACTTATTCATATATCCTTTAAACTCCATGCACATTGATTTTTTTCTCTCTTCTGGCGCTGCGGCCCAACCCGGACCATGGCCTCCTCATTATTGAGGTTTCTAGATCACACACAACGACGCATCACATTCGGTAGGACTCCTCTGGACAAGTGATCAGTTCGTCGCAGAGACCTCTACCTGACAACACACAACACTCACAGCAGAAAAACATATATGCCCCCAAAGGGAATCGAACCCGCGATCTCAGCAGGCGAGCGACCGCAGACCTACGCCTTAGACCGCGCGGCCACTGGGACCGGCATGTACTTTGCTTATAATATTAGTTCAATATGGATAAACCAAACGACAATGAGATCTCATTGGGAGTTTAGAACATGCACCTGTACTAATGATCATACACTGTATAGTTTTCCTCATTATAAATTTTTGTGACCTGAAGATGGTCCACAGTGGCCGAAACATGTCGTCGCCAGCATAAAAAATAGTATACAAAGAAAATTGTGTTTTGACGTACCTACCCCTTCCTATTTGCATAAAACACAACGGGGATGGTGCAGCTAAAGATTACATTTATGTTAGTTTATCGTAACCGAGATATATTGGGTTCTCAATTAATTCGCAGGGGCTTTTCCAACTGGCGGCCACCTGCTACCTTGCGAGTATTTCTACACACAAATGTTGTGGCGCACCATCTCAGGCGATGCGATCTGCTCTGAATAGTTTCACATTCTGCTAGAATTCCGTTATCAGATCCCCTTCACTTTCCACGGTTACCTCTTATAGGAGACATTTGAGATGACCCCAAACGAAGAAGTCGAGAGAGGCCATGATAGGTAATAGCGGTGACCAAGAAACGTCCCCACACCCCATTCACTACCAACCTGGCGATGACAAAGTGTTGTGCCTGAATGATTTCTCACAGCTGGCGTAAAATGGGCGGGGATAAGATAAAGCTGGCACTGCGCACGCGGGTTGCCTACTTTCCTGCCTCAGTAACGACGCCGATTTTGGTATGAAATAGATGCTGCCGACCACATGCCCCCAATTTCATATTGCTCTCCTTTGTGCCCCCACAAACCCCAAAATGTTTGTAAAATCTATCCTACTACACCCTATATAAATGAATAACTCCAGCATGACTGATTTTACATCTTACAGTTTAAAGATAAAAACAGACTGCAACAGAAAATGTTTTGTTATTTTAAAGAAATAACATTTTAAGGCAAGGTGTAAAAATGTTTACAGCACTGGTTGATACATCCCGTGTGGTTGATACATCCCATGTGGTTGATACTTCCCGTGTGGTTGATACTTCCCGTGTGGTTGATACATCCCATGTGGTTGATACTTCCCGTGTGGTTGATACTTCCCGTGTGGTTGATACATCCCATACCCAAGGGAATTCATATAAATTATTGCTATTTGAATATGACACTTCTTAAGTGACCAGCTTGTTTTTCAGTACACTCCTAAGAGTTGCGATGGAAAACTGTCATAAAAATTTGTAGTATTTCCTTAAGAATCCCTTCAATATACTCCATAATTTGCTGTCTTCAGCCATCAGTGTTGGCTGCACGTGTTTCTTATACCTTGTTGCTGAGGCAACTTGTGCTGCAAGATCAGGCGATCGGGCGGAGCAGGGGGGCCAGAGTCACGTGACGGCACTGGAAATTGGAATAGCTGCTTGCTATTTCAGCGACACTTCAAACTGACCATCATAAATTTCAACGAGCAACTGCCCATGCAGCACAATGTTCCTTGCAAGTTCTCAGAGCAATATTCCAACACAAATTCATTTCTCGCTTCGCGGACAAAACCTGGTCCTGCCGCTCTCTCGCCACATTTTGAAGTACCAGACTACTTACTCTGGGGCTACGTCAAAAGTAAGTTATATGAAACACGCGCTGTTAATACTGATGACTTAAAACGGCAAATTCGGTAGTCTGTTGAAGAGCTCCCTAAGGATATGCTGCAATGTGTTATGGCATTCTTGCTATCAAGTCTGCAGAATTGTATGGAATAACGTGATTGTCACCTACAAAGCGTCATATTCAAACACCAAAGATTAACAAGAATTCTACGGCATAGAATGTATCTAGCGAATTAATTTTTTTCAAACTTTACATTTTCTGAACCGTGCATTGATATACATATGTTATAAGAACCAACAAAATGCACACTTTTTTCATTAATGATTTAATTCAATTATATTGCCTTCAAACATGTTTCGAGCATCTAAATGTGCATCCTCATGAAGACTTGTACCTGCAGTTTAATGGTATTTCCTCCACACAACCGTATAAGCAGTCTGGTCGATGGCAGGATGTTCTTGTATTGACATATTTGTTTTGCCTGTTGGGCATCCTGACATCGACGATACGGCTTATAGGGATGCGTTAATAAACACCATAAAACCGCATGTGCAAATCTTCCTGAGTATGAACACTTGGATGTTCGAAACATGTCGAAGGCAATATAAATGATTTAAATCATTAATGAAAAATGTGTACATTTGTTGGTTCTTATTACACAAAATTTTCCACTTTGCCTTTCAATGTTATATCATTTACAAAACCTTCAAGTGTCTCTGGCACAGCCTGTCCAATAAATATTATATCTCGCCTGTCCAAGATATTTGTTACAATCGATGGAAAATCTGCTTATTATATTATGGGGAGAAATTTGTTGTGGTGTGTAAGACGTAGAAAGGCACGTTTATTTTACGGTCATCTTACTGTTTACCTTTCAAGTTGTAGAAATCTTCCCTTATAACGTGCTCTGAATACAATTCAACCCCCCATTTCCTACTTCAGTTATTTCATGTAGGACAATGATATAGTAAGGCAGTCCGGACAGGCAGCAGTCGTTGCAATGCAAGAGAGGAAGGTCAAGGCAACAGCCACGTGACGTATACCCCCCTCCCCTCTCCAACCAGTTCTCGAGTCCAGATTCCTTTCTATGCTCTCAACCCTGTCTAATAACAATTCAGAATTGTTTAAGAAATACGGTATAAAAAATGGAAAAAGTGACCAACATCATCTAACAAATATGTACTTCCGGTGTAAGTGTCACAGAGAATACTGGTCACATTTGTCAACACACTCGTGTCCCGCATACATAGGGTTTATGATGTCGCCTCTCAGAAAATAAAACTATGTCCACTCCACAGTGACCGAGTACTAGGGTTCATGCGGTAAAGCTCACTTACCCATATTCCGGTAGAATGACATTTCACTTCCGGTCCGGATACAGATTATTCTGCCTGGGGTTTGTGGCGTCTGTCAGTCCCTTCAGGCAAATACTGGAACAGCAACTGCTTCAAATTAGGCCATGGTCGTTCCTTCTTCGCCCTTTTCAGTCTATTATCCACTATACTTTAAGCGTTGGACTCTTTTCAAATTTCTCCGAGATACTCTGGATGCCTTTAAATAATATAACAATAAATAAAATAAAAACCGCTCTTCTTTCCACTCGGAGCTGCTGTGACTTTCTTCTCAGGACCCTTTACTGAAAATAAGTATGAAATTTCTTTCCTGACTTAAACCTATATTTTTCTGTCTTCAGAGCCTAAATAAACCTTCCTGTAAGCCACTAGAAATGTGGCCCTACACTTATAAATACAACTTATCAGTCAATAACACAACACTTTATTCTATATACAATGCATTGTCAGTGTGACATGTTTCGACTTTCATTAGGTCATCTTCAGGCCCTCTGAGGAAAACGATCCAAGAGCTATTTATATTTCAATGCATTGTGGGATCCCAAACGCTTACAGATTGCGTTGTATGATTGTAAAATACATAAGTTTGTATACGTTGTAATCTGTGTGACGTTCTTAACATTAAAAGGTTACAAATTATCCGAGATGGTAAATTAAAACCAATTGTTTATAAAAGACAGTATAAAAATTCGGTTTTACTTTTAGTTTTTAAAATGTGAACTTTTATATATTAAAGAAATAGAAGTTCGCACAACATTTTAGAAGCTTGGATCTTGTGTTCTTGCTTCAGAGAAGAAATAAGATTATTGTCAACGCTAGCACATGGATTCAAGATACGCCACAAATTGTTTGATAATAGACATTGCACGAATGTTTATGAAGTGAGAAGTATGAGAGGTGCCTGAAACAGAGTGAGGGCCAAAATTAGGAGAATGAGAAGACCAAGAAAAATGAAATAAAGGAATGAACTATTGGTGAACTTAATAATAAATAAGTAAAAGAAGAATTCATCAAGGCGGTAACAGGAAATGTGCAAAATATTCAAGTAGAACAAGTGAAAGATGTATATGTTTAATATGGGACAAAATAAAAAAGGAACAAATGAAATAGTAGGAAAAATAATAGGAAAAAAGAAAGATCACAAAGAATAGTTGGTTTGGTGAAGAACGTCGAATAACATTAGAAGATAAAATGAGTGCTTGCAACAAAACGATTAAGAGACAAAATGAACAAGGAAAAAAGAAAAGAAACATAAAATATTTGGACACAGAAGGGAGTATTGTTTAAAGCAAAGCTGGAAAAAATGGAAATTTCTAATAATAATAAAGAAGCAAAAATGTTGTCAAGAAGTGAATATTATAAGAAAAGTGTTCAAACCATAGACATTACTGCTTAATGATAAGGAAGGTTACGTAGCAATTAACAAAAAGAAAGTCCTGCAAAGGTGGTCTGAATATTACAAGAATCACTTCGAACTACAAGATGGAAAAGACAGTGAGAGTGAAGAAGAGTGGACAATATGTGTACAAACTGCAGAACCGTATGTTGAACCACCAAATGATGTAGAGATGGAGATGGCAACAAGTCAACTGAGAAATGGAAAAGCAACTGGACATGATCAAATGCTAACCATGTTAATACAAGAGGAGGAAAGGAGATCAAAAAGTAATTTATGAACTCTTTTCAAGAATGAGGGAGGAAGAGATCGTACCACGTGATCGGAGATATGGCATAAGGTGTCTAAATGATAAGAAAGGGAAAGTGGTGTTGTGTAATAATTATAGAGCAGTCACATTGCTACGAAAAACATAAAATTCTTGCAAAAGTAAAATAGTACCCTATGCTGAGGAAATAATAGAAGAATACCAAGAAAGCTTTTGAAGGGGAAGGACAACTGTTGATCAAATATTTACTATGATACAAATAGAGGAATTGTGTTGGGAACAGAATATAGGTGCACTCCATCTATTTATTGGTATTTCCAGCAACATGTGACACTGTATGGAGAAAGGAAATACGGCTTGAAATGCTAAACTAAGTTTCCCCAAAAATTAGTTAAATTGTGCAGAATGTTGCATAATGAAATACATATTAAGTTTAAAGCTGGTAAAGATTGATCCTCTGAATTTAAAGTTAACATATATTTGGGAAAAGAAGAAGAAATTGCTCCTCCTCTTCTTAATATAGTGTCGGAAATTGCAATTAGAAGATCTACAGTAGAAAATCGGGGAAACATATTTGACAAATGCAGTCAAATTATGGTGTATGCTGATGATGTGGTTATTGTGGGAAGAAGATTACAAAATTTTGAAAGAGTATTTATACCACTGGTCGAAAATACACATAAGATGGGACTAGAAATAAATGAAAAATATACAAATTTTGCGATAGTATCACGAAAGCCTGATAATAAAAATGAATATAAGAACTTAGGATATATAATTTTGAAATAGTGAAAAACTCTACATATTTTGGCACAACTTTAACAAAATAAAAATTAATTAAGACCAGAGATTGAAAAAGGAATTACGAATTCAAATAGATCATATTATGCACTTCTACCTGTACTAAAGAATCAATCAGTATCCAGAGCAAAAATAAAAAAAAATAGAAATGTAAGACCAGGGGCGACATAAGGAGCAGAATGTTGGACATTGAATAGAGATATTGTTAAACCGCTGGTTAATTTTGAAAGAAAAGTTTTAAGAAGAATGTGTGGAAGAATTAAAGTAAATGAAAATTGGAGAAAACGATATAATAAAAAATTACTGCAGCTGTTTAGAGATTAATTATACCTTCATTTGCCAGAATAAGTCGGCTGAATTGGATTGGTTATGTAAAAATAATGGATGGTACTGTACAAGAAAAGTAAATCAAGTATTCTATAATACCCTTCAAGGAAGTCGACTAAGAATACGACCAAGAAACAGATGGTGGAATTGTGTACAAACAAATAATAATAAATTAAAAATTGGAATGGGAGGTCAAAAAACAGAGCAAAATGGGGGAAGTCCACTAAGAAGGCTAAGGTCTTCGAAGAAGAAGACAACGCAAATGGAGCAGAATTAAGACTCAAACTTCTGGGATATCTCATAAAATCTGAATCTTTGGCAACACCGTTGTTCTGTATTCAAATCTTGGATGACGTAAAATCCCTATAGAATTATGAAAGACAGTTACTTCAGATACTGCTAATTTGATAACTTACGTACACATGATAAAAATAGTGGTGTTTAAGCCACAGTCAGTTTTCCGTAAATAATAGTGTAAAACATGGTAAATGAGATAATCCTTATGCTCGATATTGAATAAATAATTTTCCCAGAATTGTGAGCTTTCACTTACTTAGTTGGAAATCAAATCTCTATTTAAATTTTAACACCCAGTGGTTATTAATGTAAAGCCTGCTGCAATATTACGAAATTATATATTGTCCACCCAGAATATGTATGTGTCTTATGAGTATGACACTAAACTGACACCAAATGCTAAATCTCATTAACGGCCTGGTCTTTGTAATGGAGATGGGTTGTGTCCTCTGCAGGTACGACCTAAAGATATGCATTAAACTAAATGAATGTAATTTTTCCAACGACCACAAAAGGACTACGATTTTTCAGATTCTGTGATAAGAAGTGCAGCTGTAGTTCGGATTGGTCTGCAGAACACAGTTAAATAGAACAAGAATGATAGTATTATCATCCAGCGTGTCAGGTACAACTAATCTCGCCTAATGTTTGGATAAAGAATTACATATTTACATAGTTTATTCCACAATTATTTTTATATTTATTAACTGTAATTATAAGTAGAACTGAATTAGATCATGTTACAAATTAAGCAGCAAATACCTACAGATAAATATTTTTGAAACGCTGGAAATCCCTCAACTAGTTAAGTTCTCAGGAGGTCTCTTAACGACTCCGAAGGCTCATGACTGTGTCCACGGAGCCAAATTTTGAGTCCCATGCAAATAGTACAAAAACTTCTTCAAAATCCTCAGTTCCTTTAAAATATGTACAACTTACTTTTGTTTGTTTATGTTTGTTTGGGATATAATATTATGCCTTGTACACAGAGGCAATAACATGTAGAATATTAATATTTCACGTTATAAGTATTCAGAACTGAAGGAATTTTAATTCGAACATTCAAGACGTACAGTCTGTCGAATGCTAAGTAATTATGATGTTTCCGAAGAGCAGAACGTGCTGCCACTTTCGCACGTCGATCTAAGCTCCTATACACCGAAGATGAAGGCAGTATAGACTTCCTAAACGTCGGTAAATATCTACACGATTACACAGCGTGACATTCCCGTCGACATGGCTTAACATCTAATAAGGCTTAATTTTTTTATCGACACCGCTGTGAGTACTTCAAGTGTCGCAAGTTTTTATACGTCGTTTATATTTATTGCAGCATAATCACGATAAATATAGAGGTGTGTAGTAATTAAACAAGGGAATAGTAAATTGTATGTTACGTTGCGTAAAGAGAAAACCAACTTGATGCCACTTATGTTTGTTGAAACTGGCCATATACGTTTTCACAGAAATCAGCAAATGTGATCATACAAAAAATATTACTATATAGGCATCATGATTTTACATACTCTAAGGATTCATACAAAGTTTTTGGCTCCTTTGGTAGGAAGCTTACAAATTTTAACTTCACTCTTTCGAGAAAATAAGATACGTACAGAAACGTATTCAATAACACGTCCGTATCTACAAGCATAATAGTGACATTTACAAAGTAGCTTTGTATGTACGTGAAACTCATAAATTCGTCAGGCATATAACTTAAACGTATTATTAAACACAACATTAATAAAACACCAAAAGACATGTAACACCACGTAAAAAGCAGCCTCATGAATAATCAACGTGACAGAAGCACGCATGCCTGGGTCGCGGAACGAACTGCGAGACGCGAGTGAGGTGGACAATATCTGCATGCTAAGTAGCTGGCTGCAGTAAGACATCATCCTGTTTCTTTATTACGGATTACAACATTGTTTTATTCCTTTATTTGTGTAGTCTTCAGCCTTCATTTCATGGGTGGACGTATCTTGGTATCTTTAAAACCAAGTGAGCTGACAGACCTACTTGCAGTTAAGTCTTTAAGAATTCTAATAGATCAGTCCGTTCCTTTGAAATGTTCTCTAAAATATCTGAAGGCAAGTTCATTGAGATTTTCCACGCTTAAACAGTACGAAAACTCTGTGTAATGACCCGAACAGTTTCAAATACAGCACAGTCGAAATAGTAGACTTTTACATATATGTTTCTTGGACATTATTACCAGGTATGCGAAATTTCAGATTCTTAAAGCGCCGTTGCTGAAGATAAGGGTCTTCTATGATGTTACACTGTTTCCATTGGTAAGAAGTTACTGACGTTGCGTAGGATCTAACTGTCTTAACTTCCAGGGTCAAGCAGCCCCTTCCTGCCCCTATTATTTACCTTTCGACATATTAAAGAGTCCTCGACCTTCATTATCAATATTTTATGTGTTTAAGGAGTAAACACAGAGAATACTTAAAGAATACTGAAGTCTAATTCCAAACAGTTTTAGCTACATTCGCCCCGTACGCTGTAATTCAATTACAGGGCTATCAGTCCCATCCTTATATATAAATGCAAAATATTTACTGCCTGATAAATAAATCCTGTTTTTATAACTATGATTCAGTTAAAGATTTGATCACTTTTTTCCTCTACTTGCTTCATCAGAAACGTTCGGATTATCAATGGCTGTGGCGGTTTCACTAAACTGTCCACACTTCAGCCTGTGCAACAATGGACAAAATAAACCCTTTTCAAATACGTAACATCATATGAAAATATGATGTTACGTATGATAAACCAACATATAACCCATTGAAAGTAAGAGAAAATTTTGAAAAGATTCTACGACAAGAGTCTTCGAAATATAAACCTTCTGATCGAAACTTGCAACTATTTATCTCTACATTCTAGTCCTGTCACGGTATGAGATAAACACACCAGTTGTTTTTAAGAAAACGCTAATTTTTTCGGGTAGTAGGAAACTCGTCAGCTGAACTACAAACAGCGTCCTTGAATAAACAACAATAAATAAATAAATAAATAAATTTTAGATATTTCTAATCCAGCTTTACTTTCTCTATCCTAATTAATGAGACAAGCGTTTCTTTCTGTTTGACACCACTGCATTGCATTGGCTCAGGCCAGCAGCGCTGCTCTAAACAACGAAACTGTGTTTTCCTAATAATTTGAGAAACAACGTAATTTAAAAAATTGCAGAGTAGCCCAAAGTTTTAGGGTGAATTCTTCTATACTAAAGCACTTTTACTGCTTGCACCTTTGTGATTTGATTAAATGAATTTTGTAAATAATAATAATAAATTTAAAGCAATATTAAAATATTATATTAGGATAAAAATTGTGTATAAAATTGTATATAAGCTCACAAAGATTCAAGATATTTTATAAAACCATCTGCTTTTTGTTATAATGTCTTCCACTTACTCGTTCCGCCATTACATTTTCTATCACATGTTCATAGATTCATATCCATTGTAAATTACTTTAAAAACATTTCAAGGAACTGTACAAGTTTCATTTATTAAAATGTGGAACGCGGTATATTACAACTATGGATCCGTTTACTTAACGCAGTTAAACGGAGAAACTTGCGAAGTCGTGACAAGTAGCAAGAAGGTTAGGGAGAACAATGGAAACAAAAATTAGTTAGCAGAACGTCTTGTATAGCGACTAATAGAAAGGCAATATAAAGGCGAGCTACATGAAGAAATAATTTGCTACGAGTGAGAACACGAGCTCCAAAAGTTCAGAATGCAGTGTAATTGTTACTAAGATTATAACATGTCTGATATAGCGTTACAGTAACTTAGGACAGCCACTTGTGATACTGAATGCGGAAAGGCACGTAAGGAAATAAGCTGGTACCCTAGAAACAGTAGTTTTGTGCCTGAAAGTGAAAGTTTACCTATAAGTTAAGATCACTTTAAAATAATCTAACATTATAAGTGAACTCAGTAACTCTGAATGTCTTCAACCTTTCTGTGCTCTGTCACTTCTCATTCAGTCGTTTCATCAATGTGATTTTTTTTCAGTTGTTTAAAAGAGGATGCTAGGTTAAATGTTATTTTAAAGGGCTAATGTTTCCTCAGAATTATATTTTGTGCGTTTTGGTAGGGTTTTTGAATTGGTTAGCAATAATTCTGGTGCTGCAACAAGACTAAAATATGCTTTCCTCTTAAATATTTTCACGTTCATTCTTTAAAGGAATGTGAAATTTAATCTAAACTGCTAATTGCCTTTCAAGTAAGGTATTATCTGCAGAAACAAGTTCCAAAATGGATATCATAAAGAGTTAAATGTTTTATTTTACTTTTGATTTTGTGTAAGATAGTATTTGTCGCATTTAAGAAGTATGATCATATTAACGTCAGGTTTATGTAAAAGTGTGGCCTAATAACAAGCCAGTACACTTTAACATATCTCCTAAAATATTTACTTTGGGCCATACAACAATAAATGAAATCAAGTTCCACTGAGGATAAAAGTCTTGATTTGGTGGATAAAAAGATGGAAAAACACGCACTTATCTTCAGGCATTTATTTAGCTTGCTTTCTCAAGGACTGCATAAATACGAACTATAATTTGAACCCACTAAAACAGCTACATTGACAATTTGCCTATTTGTATTTACATGTATTTTTAGTGTATAAAAATTAAAGGAACGCAAGATTTTATAAAAATAATACGTGGGTTCTTATTGCGGAAAAATTCGATTTTGGCACAATTTAATCTCAATTCATGTTGATATGTGTAAATTGTAAATTGTAAATTGTAAAACTCCAGCAAACCTGTCTTTGAAGCAGAATCGATTCTTACAAAACTAGCTGTGTGTGACTGTCGGCTTTCGAGAAGAAAAAAAAGGTGGGGGAAGTAGTGGGTCTATTGTGAGAGATGCTGATTATAATGATTGTTTTGTGCTATGTCCAGAGCTCATTAGAGTAACAACCCAAAATTCCCGTTTTGGTAACAGTGTAAATGTTTTCCAAACCAAGCAAGCAAGTAAGGCCGAGGAACACCCCCCCCCCCTCCCCCTACGAACATTTAAAGAGTGTCTTCCTGATGCTTACAATGGAGAATCAGTTTGATTTGCACGCGTTAGGGCGGATCTGCTGTCGATAATGTGTGATGGTCATGGTAGCTCTTTGTCAGAACAGCAGTGATGATGCCGGCGGAAGGAAGTGGAGGGGTAAGAGTTAAACGCAAAGTGCCGCCCGTTCAGTTTTTTGCCCAGAACGTTATTCTGAAATTAGACACACCTTTGTCCCGATGAGCGTGAGAGCTAATGTACGTTACGTGCTGTCAGTTTATGTTCCTGCAGCCTCTACTGTCAAGTATATTCCCTGCCTCAAGGGTTAATTACCGGTAAATTTTTACAAGCACTGGATACTCTTTCTACTTGCTTCCAATGCAAGTTTCTTTACCTTATGTAACATAAAAACACGGTTCTCTTGTACAATTCGCACGTCAAACACCACCAAGTACGTGTATACATGTAAGGAGAAATGTAATAATGTAGGTGTTTAAATTAATTGTTTATTTATTGAAGGAAGCTGTGTCAAATGCCCTTAAATGTTTCAATTGAAACTAATGTTATTTTTAAGTCCTTATTTGTCTAACCAAAACACAAGAATTATTATAAAATTGTTAAAAAGTTAAAATCGTTTAAAATTATAATAGTTGCTCCAACATGTTTCGGTTTACATAAACCATCATCAGGGAGATCTCAGCCTGTGCTTCGCTAAAGATAGAATGTTGACTTTGGTTGCATATCGTTGTTTGAAGTTATCGGTACTGTGACTGCATATACAGCCACAGTACCGGTACTGTGACTGCATATACAGCCACAGTACCGGTAACGACGATATGTAACCAAATTCAACATTGTATCTTTAGCGAAGCACAGGCTGAGATCTCCCTGATGATGGTTTGTGTAAACAGAAACATGTTGGAGCAAATATTATAATTTTAAATGATTTTAACTGTTCAACAATTTTATAATAATTCGTACTATCAACATGCACGGTGCAACTATGAAGATAATGCTAGCTTGCTTAAGGATTTCCTTCTGCTTTGATATTACGTTGGGTCATTTCCGAGAAGAAGGGAATCGTCAGCCTCATCGTTGCGAAAACTCTAACACTCACACAATAACTTAGATTACTGATTCTTTATACCCGTATATATATATATATATATATATATATATATATATATATATATATATTATGTG
>Ga0123357_10003976_pt1 | contig 17181 bp, 12 predicted proteins | sample TergutEmb28metaG_FD_89873 | JGI IMG/M metagenome (GOLD analysis project Ga0123357, IMG submission 89873) | Embiratermes neotenicus P4 segment gut microbial communities from Petit-Saut dam, French Guiana - Emb289 P4 | ecosystem: Host-associated > Arthropoda: Insects > Digestive system > Gut ... | reverse complement strand
CTTTTTTTTTTAATTGTACTGTTAACACTACACATACGTAGACTGTATTTCGTTAAGAATGGGTTATATTTCACCAAAAAATATACTAATGTTACATATATGTAGAAGGTATAAAAACATAGAAATATTAAACTACAGCATTAGGAAGAATAAACATCGCATGAGAATATGGCGCAGTTTTGCTGAGGATTTATCAATGGCGCGGGGTATGTTTGTCTTTATACGACGTATATCTGTTGCATAAAATGAACATGACAGGACACCAAAACGCAGAGCAATGGGAGGGTACGTCGCACAGCACCGGACGGTGAACGTATGCGACAGAGACGAAAGTCCGAATTTCTGAAGCACGAACAAAGTAAAAACACACAGGCTTTCCGAAAGTTCTGAACAACAGCCGTTTTTAGGGAATAACATAGAGACACTGCGACCCACATAGAAAATCGGAGAAGACAGAAACTGCTAAGGGTTCTGCTGTAGGATGTCACTGAGTAATTTTGACGTGTAGGAATCACTGCTACTTGATGGTGCTGTTCCTGTTAACCCCATCTAAAACCACTGAAAGGGACTGCTTTATAATGTAAGGCACATTTCCACTACTGCTGTCACCTGGTGTCCGTATCCAAAGCTACAAGAATGACATGCTGCATGGAAATAGAATAATGACAGTGTTTTCAATTCTCACACTTTTATAGCCTGTAAGCAGTGTGTTCGTGATAGGTTTGCCTGGTCACGGAGCGCTTACTGTTGGCGTAATACAGAGAATGCATTTGCCTTCTACTTGCTGCCCCTGGCTAATCCTCCGACGATGCTGAAATCCATGTGGAAACAGAAGCAATGACTGTTGTAACACGTACGGAAAATTAACACATTCCTACTGCTCACACGCACTCAGTAAGTGACAGATTTCTGTGTCATGTCTGGCACAGGCGAGATGACCACATGTACAGTCTGATGCAGGACCTGGAAATCTGACCATTATTATTATTATTATTATTATTATTATTATTATTAAAGAGTAAACACACCGTATCTCCATTATGAAGACAAATTTTTATGCCACTTGGAGAAATCATGATTGTTTAGTATATGAACTATGAAAAAAAAACACATAAATACGTTTACAGTATCCGGGAAAAAAATGCAATCTTTGATTGTTAAAGCATATATTACAAATTTGTGGCTGTGATAAGTAGTGTGGCCAAATAAATAAATCTGAATGTAAAATATAATTTCAAAGGACCAACCCCTATACACAAGTAGCAATGAAAGACTTCCCTACAGCACGCCTATCGTCAACTACGTATATTATTTTTTCCGTCCTTCGCGTCTTATGAAAATTGACAGTCGGTGAGTTGGCAACATCTTATAGTATTGAAATGCTATAATGATGATGATGATGATGATGATGATGACAATGATGATGATGATGATACAGTTGTGTTCATTGAAACTTAAAATTATTTTTGATTACAATGTAGGGATAATAATGGCAATAGTAATAATAACAGCATGAATTTTAATCATAGACAATTCCACAATTTGACTGGAATATGAAAAAGGAGTTCGTTGTAAATATTAATTTATTCTCTCCGGACGAATTTTCGAACCGGGGATACCTTATATAAAAAGCACGCACCATGACCACGACATGCTTTTACCATAATTTCGTTACAGATCCTGTACCTATTTTAACTCTCAGGTACAATTTATTGTGTTCTCTAGCTTCGCTCATGTGCCAGCGTCAGGCTTAAGAGGCGGCAGTTCCGCAGCTGCACTTCAACTCGTTCTTTAGCCTACTCATACATGTAAAAGCGCCGATTCCAGTGGCAACGTGGTCTAATGCATGGGTCTGCGGCCGCTCGCTTGCTGGGATTGTAGGTTCGAATCCCCCCGGTGGCATGCATATTTGTCTCGTGTGAGTGTTACGTGTTTGCAGGTAGAGGTCTCTGTGTCGGGCCGACCACTCGTCCAGAGGAGTCCTACCGAGTGTGGTGCCTGAGTGTGATCGTGAAGCCTCGATAATGAGGAGGTTCTGGCCCAAGAGGGGCTGTTGCGCGATGAAAAAAAAAAAAAAAGAAAATACATGTAAATAAACGTAGCTTCTTTTACAACCGTCTGATACATAAAAAACACTCCCTTTCGTTGTCTTAAACAGGAGGGTAGCGACTAGGCTTCGATGTGGACGACCGGAGAAGCGAGGTTCTGTTTCCGGGTGGGGGGAGGACTATTTTCTTTGCCACTCCTGTTCAATAGAAAACTGAGGTAATTTCTGCGTGGAATATGAGTCTGGTGGAGAAGCAGACCACTGTTCTCAATTTAATGTCTGCTGAACCACAGGGCTAACTTAGTTTACATAAGTGTATTATTCGTATTTGTCTCCCACCCCGAACTACAATCCATGAAACTGACGGAATTTCGCGATCGAACAATTAGAATACCTGCTTTGTATTTAGGGGTCCTGAAATCACATCTGAACTACATTGTTCGTCACCATGAATCAAATTTTTCGTTTTCCTCAGTCGCTCCAAAACATTTCATAATAGTATATTATAAATGCCACGCTCTTTTTTTTCCTACCTCCTCATGCCATCCCACCTTTCATAAATTAGGATGTTGAGGAAGGAGTCGTCAGTTAATTCAGCAATGTATCAAGCCATGTTATCAGCATGGCCGAAGGATAACGCACCTTGGGCTTCTTCCAAAACCAAAACTTTTCCCACAGTCTTTTTAATTATCTTTGACATTTTCCTATACTTTTGAACCTGCAGTACAATGCCGTCCTTGAAAGTCGCGTATTTTCCATTCTAAAGACAGCTGATTTCTCCACTGCACTCTGTATTTCTCAGCATCCTGCACAAACTGACATCTTCCAGCTGATCCATAATTATATTATGAAACTGTCTCTTCTTGCAGCCCCCAGAAGTGGTGTGAGAAATTTTGTCTCTTGCAATTCTAGTCTTTTTTTTGGTCCTTTCATATTCAATGTTTCTGGTTAAAGACACATTTTGGTTTAGGTCTTATTTTGCCTACACAGTCTTATCATAAAATTTGCAAGACTCAAATTTCTGCACATTGGTACACCGTATGTTGCTACAATTATACATTTAGCTAAAATATTTAGTAATTTCCGAAGTATTTGAAAAAAATACATAATGAACAAAGAGCCGATAATAAACAATTTTTGTTTTATTGTAGGAAGTGGCCAGTAATTTACGACTGTTGATAGTGGAAACGTAGGAGGATTGAAATACTGAAAAATAAAACGAAAATTGGTCTGGCCCAATCCACTGATTATTCTGGCATTTTCCGGACGAAAAAAACTCAGGCAGAATAAAGAATAACAGGGCCAAGTAAAATGTTTTAATCATATCTTATCCATAAAATTAAAAAATAAAACTGTACAACGTGTACCTTTTATACATAACTGTCATCAACAATAAGCCTAATACAGATTGTGAACCTTTAAATAATAGCGCCTCTTTGGCAATTGGTTTTAAACCTGGCACATTGTGCTCCCTGACGAAGGTAAACTTGTGCAGTACCGAAACATGTTGGAGCTACGTTTTAATATTTAAATGCATTTAATTGCTGTGCGTTTGGTTGGTACAATACACTGAATACATTGATCCCGAAGAAATGTTTGGTGCATCTGCGTGTAGTTGGAAGGCATTTCACCCCCGTCCTTCACCGGCCCTGACGCACTGCAAAAGACCAATCCCCAAAACTGTTTACAAGGATAACACTCTTGTCTGCTGACGGTGCTATTCTGCATTGGTATCACGGAACAACTTCGTATAAGACTTTGTTGTAGATTATTTGGGCCTTTAAAAGTTTCAAATTACATACGCAGTAAACTTCAGAGGCAACTTATTCCCACGAAACATTTTTCCATACAAAAGACGTTCCCGCTTTACACGTGCCGCAGTACGTACAGACCAAGAGCTCCAAGCAACACACACAAAGCTTAAGTTGTCATTGCAATGCTGACACTACAAATCTGTTACTACGCATCTATTTGAAGAACTTCAGCCTATTAATTACCTACATATTCTATGTTAAATTTGTTGCATACAATATCAAAGTTTCACACCACCGCCACTGCAGTAACCGACTTACAATTCCTTCATTAAAAGAACAGTTCGTACCAGATTTACAAGCATATTTATCGCCCATATCCGGTAGCATACTTCTTGTAACTGGCTGCAGCAGTTAATTATTCATCACTATCAAACTGAAAGCTAAAGACAGCTTTCGTACAGACGAAATAATTTTATATCTCATTGTACAAACAAAAATGCTTTAATGAATTTCATATTTTTCGCATATCTGTTATCACAACCACACGAGAGCGTTAGTATCGCTTCTATTTAAAAAAATCTCGTGCACACCACGCTGTTATCACTGTTTACGGACAGTAGTAACCACATGGTGGGCACGAAACTAGGCATTGTAACAATTCCTAGTTTCGTGAAACTCATTCTACGATTCCAAATTAGAAAGGCAAAGCACAGACACACACACAAACACATACACGCGCACGCGCGCGGACAGAAGAGCGATCTCGTAAGCGTATTTTGCTTTTTGACTAAATCACAGCTACGTGTGTTTCACTAAGTGTGTAGTCTCAAAAAAAAAAGGTCAGTTTTTGCGTCTCCCCAAGGCGCTTGGGCTATATGACAAGCCCGTTGAGAGGGATGCCACCTGTAAACAGCCGAAGACATAGGTTGTATCTCAGTACTAAAATATTAACACAGATGAGAATTATTGACATAAAAGAGATAAAATATTTTCCTTTTTTTTTTTTAATTAACACTTTTATAAGCTTGTAAGCAAACAAGTACAAAATTGACAGCACAGACAAGTAAAACATTCAGAGCAATAAATGATTTACTAACCAAATTTGTTATAAAATGTATGTCCTTAAAGGCAACAATCAAGAATAGCGTTCAATGGTTTATTTTCATTTCACATAACTAAAAATTCACAAACGGAACTTCCAGAAATCTGTTTTCAATAAAAGTAAAAGTAACAAGAGAGCTACATCAGTTTCCTGTTCTTCATCTGCTTGTGTTTGAGGTAACTGTATTAGGAAAGAAGGGGCCGTCTAACACAACATATATCAACAATCTTAAGGTGATCCATCCTCATTGTGCTCTACTCTAATGTTTATTAAAACACACACTAACACAACACACATAGGCGTTTCCTAGGTAACTAGCTAGGTAACTAGTTTCAGCTCTGTTAATCAGTCATCATCACACCTATTCCTTATCCAGACCGTCGAATGAGATTTATCTTTGCAAATAGGATTGAGATATCATCAGTCCATGGTATTATAATAATACGACCTGCTGTTGACCGATTGATACGTTCGAAAAATGTAGCCGACACTCTGCAATCCAACGTTGACACATAATACGTTAGACGGCCCCTCCTTTCCTAACACAGGCTACGTAAGAATATGTATCAATGAAAAATTTACAAAATCAAAAAAGAAAGTTAGTTCAACTCGCTAAAACTAAATATGACTTTCAAGAAAAGCATCCGATATTGTTTTTTTTTTTTAAGTGGCGGACTGGTAAATGTATTGCTAGAGAAATTTGTGATGAATTTATTACATGCTGCTATTTATTTTTTAACAAAATATTTATAGATAAAGCTTTGTGTGTGTTACTTTCACAGCCATGCTTGAGCTTACTTTATCGTTGGCGGAATGGCTAGTATATTGTTAGTGACATCAGTGGCGGACTGTAGGGAAGTATGTTTTGATTGTTGATAGTCCTATTTCATCTCCCATATTTACTGATAGGGTTTCATCAGATTATTATTTTATTGGCCAGTCTGAAATTAGTGGCAAACAACCAATACATTTCACATATTCCATTTAATTTAGTTTAGACAAGGGGCGTAGCTGTAGTTGAGGGGTCGGGGGCGAGTGGTGCGGCCGGTCCGGGCAGCAGAGTCAAAAAGGCAACAAATTGGGTGGTAAAATTAACACTTTAATTAAAATAATGATTTTCTGCTCTCGGCTAATTTTAAATTACTGAGTCAAATATAAGAAAATTCAATAAATCACTGAGACTTTTTAATGTCCGTAATTTCTGTTACGGCCATTGCGATTACTGACCCGGGGCGCCAAACACCACCTTCGTCACTGCTTTAGACCTTCAAGTGGGGTCTCCAAAGCGAGCTCCATATTCCAAACCACGTGACGCAGAAGAACTGGATGAAGTACTGATGGATGAAGAAAGTGATAGAAATTAGAAGAGATAAACGAAGTTAATAAATCTCGTGTGCAGTATTGCTGACCCTCAGAAGATGTAAATATCGAAGAAACCAACAAGGGACCAAACACAATAATCATATGACAAATTGGTTTTCGCCCAAACAGCATTTAAAGAAAACACATTATTTCAATTCCAGAAATGTAAATTATTGCTACAAAAATCAAAGGTTATATGAAAACATGTGAAAATGATACTGACAGGGAAAAACGGAAATACTCAGATAGAAACCCGTTCTATTACTACGCTGTCAAACACAAAGCCCACAAGCGGTGAAAAGCCCGCGACCAACCACATGTGCTATGGCACGGCCCAATGTAGGCTAATGATTAACGTACATGCAGTACACATTATTTTGGAAGACAGGTCTGATGGGCATAGCTTCTTCTACAACAAGTAACAGGATTTCCATATCCTACTGCGTCTTCTGGTTGAGATCCCGTAATGCCTAAGTGCCTCTCTCAGACCAATGTCGCTTGGTTCTAAAGGTTTTACGGCTTTCCTCCGACTTTCCAAGGTCCATCGCTGTTGAAGTGAAGCACCAAATTTTCGTACGTACTCTTGTGGCATATCTTTACAGGGTTGAATAAGTAAAAACTGGATGTGTTATTCTAAAGTACACTACAAAACTGAGGAGACGTATAACTTGTCTCACTTCACAACCGTATAGACAGGTGTCTTGAACGGCGTAGCGTCTGTCTATTGAAAATATGTACCATCTGCACAACCTTTCTTAGGACAGACGGCACAATTCATAGACAGTCAGCACGGCTTACACCTACATAAAGTAAATGCAAAGAAAGTTAACTGGTCTTCCAAAATCGCACAGATATCCTAAATATATTTAAAGAACATAGTGACACAAGAAATAATCATGTCCTACAAATTCACGAATAAAATGCGCACGCCTATCTGCTTTATCAGAAGTTGCGAATCTTAAACAAACATGAGCGACCAACACATAACTTCTCTTTCCTCCACAGGACTAATCATATAGTACGACGTAAATGCAAGTTTCTCCTAGTGACAGGAGACCGAAATACAGAAAGTGCAGCCTCTCTTCCGGTGTGGCAACTGTCCCAGAAGCACTCTACGAGATATATGCACCACATGACAGCTAGAATTTATTCTTTCTAAAACACATGCAAGCAACACTATCATGCAGCTCCTAACCTTGCATAGCAGCTTGGATGATGGCTGGCTGCAACGGTTTTATTTTTACGCACTTCAGAAAAATCACAATTCTTTTCAAAGATACTAATTTCAATGTCTCCTTTAGCACTGACAATATCATTCAACAATTACTGACAACACACACAGGCTAATCCATACAGTAGCAGAGGACTATGTAAGCCAAAATGTCAGGATTTCAATAGAAATCAAGTTAGGACAATCTGGTGGCCCAATTAGTGATTACAGACCTATACAAAATCCAGCCATGCGTATGCATATAGCAGGCCATAGGCCTATTGGCATCGCTTCATTAGGTTCACCTTACAGTAATAGTGTCCATTCGATCCTGGTTACCTGTCACTATTGCACGTCTCAGGTCTGTTAATATAGACCATTAAAATGAATATACTAAATATTCTAAAACAGTTCATTCAGTATCTCTTTACACACGATGATCATTCCTACATCGTCTGAATACTCTTGACATGCTTGGCACAATACGACCCCCAGTCGGTACAGGAATGACATCACCACACACGACAGCTTCCGCGTGACTTCGGTTCAATAACGTTCGAATTACAACGCAGCATTTAATGCTTGTATGGATGTCCGAATACGACCCCCACGTTATGCGAAGTTCCAGGCACTCACCCCCGAATATGCCATGTCTGGCACAGAGAGGGAGGGTAAAGGTATAGCTCTACTCATTCTTAACATCGGCGCTAGATGGGGTGGATCTTCAACGCCACGCCTCGACCGCTTTACCCCTGCGAAAGACCCCTCAGGTACTCACTGTGCAGGAGGCTGGAAGGACCCCAGGGCCGCTCCGAACGTGTGTGGACCGTTCTGCTCGTAGCGTGTCGCTCATCCCACTGCGCTATCTCGGTCCCGCGTTATCATAAGAGCAAAGTAGTCTTGAAATGACCTGACAGTAGCCACAGTGCTGAAGATTTGTTACCCATTTTTACTTAACGAAGACACATTCTTGTCACTGATAGGTTTCAGCAGCGGCAATTTTTACAACCGTTTACATGACCATACCATATTATTAGGCCACAACATAAAATAATTTTAATTGTGGGTTTCATAATTTCATCTGGAATTAATGTATATGCCATTTTTGCGTGATCATAAATGGAAAGTTTTAGTATTTCTCCTTGTTATTTTCTGTTGCCTTCAATGACAATAGCCCAGTCAGGCCAAAATATTTTGGAGATAGGAAAAAATAGTTGCAGGTGTGCAAACGTCACTGTAAGCAGTTACGTTTGCTATAACGACAAGACTAAATACACAAGGTGGAAGCACGATATTACTATAATGTTACACTTAAAATTTTCGTGATCTTTAACCTTGAAGAAAAGGAGACTGAAGAGGAACTAGGAAAGGAACAGAAGGGCAAGAAAAAAGAAACAACTAAATCCCCTCTTCCAACTCGCGCGCACACGTTTTACTGTCAAACACACATGGAAACATAAATTTTTGTTAAGAATGTAACTAAACTAAGGCCACTGACTTGAAATCATTCTTGTTCAAATTTGAGTCTGTTGTAAAAACTTGAATGACAGCGTGGCAGAATTTATTATTTATTATGGACTGCAAATCATCATAATTTCTTTTCGAGATGGGAAGAGAATAAAAATACGTTTTTTAGCAGCACATTTTGAAACAGCTTCAAAGACTTTCTAGTCTTGTTTGTTGTGACATTTAAACACAGAATTATTTGGGCACTGACATCTGCCAGAAACTACAATTTTTTGAATATATCAAGTCTTTCCTGTTCGGAGAACTTAGAAAAACATCTCAGTCTACAAGTAAACCCACAATGAGGAAGTACCTTTTGTTCAGGTATTGCAGTACCCCTTTCAAAGGATCTGTATGCGTGTCCTGTATTTCGTAGCAATTTACAATCATTTCTTTTAAATTCTGATGGCACGGCTCTTTATATTTTCTGCTCTTCGGCTCCTTGTTTTCTGTCTTTGTGGTCAAATCTATATTTTGTCATTCATTAAATGCAGAAACGTTGACTTCATCAAATTAAGAACTCTTGTCATCAAAAGTGTCCGAATAAGCAACATCACTTCACGAATAAGTCGGGTCGGCGTCTGAGTCACCAGCTGCAGATACCGATGCGTTCTTTGGTGAAGCAGCAGCATCACAATCCTCCATTTGTTCGTTCTCAGCAGAAGCAACCATATATGACGAAGCAACTGAAACAACACATTAAATTACTTACGTAATAGTAACAGTTTGCTATAAGACCCATTTTCATAATCAGCTTAAGAAGGCTTTGATTTGAAATCTCATTTCCCATGGAAATATGAAGAAAAATAACGGAAATTTTTGTGGTTGGAAGGACATCAAATCGAAGTCGGATTGTTAAATTGGGTCCAAATAAAATAATGCGTAGACAATAATAGCCGATGGTAAAAACAGTTTTCACTGCCTCGATCTAAATTTCTTCTCGAGGTTCGTCGTTCAGTGTGGGTGTTTCATTTTCAACATCTTTGGTTAAGTTAGTATTGGACTTTGAAGCATCACAAACTACCCATTTTCAGTCCCGATTTCTTGTTTTGTACCCTAAGAGAATCGAAACTTCAAGGATTAGTTCTATGAAATATAACTGCGAAAACAGAAACATTAGTTCCCAATGTTCGTTCTTAAGTATCGGAATTACCAAAAAATAGCCACACGTAGCGGCTTGTGTTTGTGGTGTTTTAAAATGCGCAAGCTAATTTGTTATATTGTCCATCTAAATTTAAGGACTGAAGGTGAGAATGTCGAACGTTCTATAGTTTTATGAGAATTACGGACTGACTGACTGACTTACTTACTTTACTTACTTACTTACTTACTTACTCACTCACTTACTTACTCACTCACTCACTCACTCACTTACTTACTTCATGGAGCAGAGCTCTTCTTGAGAAGCTAACCGGTTTTCAGCTAGTAAAAAAACAGTCCGCATTTTATAGAACCTGAAGGTCCATTACCGCATTGCAAGTGCCCGCCACCTGTCCCTATCCTAAGCCAGATCGATCCATTCCATACCGTCGCATCCCACTTCCTGAAGATTGCTTTATAAGGCACTAGTGATAAATATTTTATCCAAAAAATGATAATAATGGCAAGTTTGTGTGGGATAAATCTGTAAACAACAACAAATCAAGCAATGAGTATTTGAAAAATTGAAATCGTAATATGTAAAAAGTAACCTGAATGCAATAATTGTATAACCCCGGTAGTCATTTCCAGCATTCAAGTTTGTTCGTGCATGTGTTAGAAGTACCGAGAGAAAAATGAAGAATAATCAGATCAACTTACCGTATTCCAACGTGCGGCAGCATTTCTTCTGCTCCATTAGCTATCCTCTCTTTTCTATCCATAATGAAAGTAAACTAATTTGTAAAGAATGACCACACCGCTTGAATAGTGTAATCAACCAATACTAATGGCGTACCATGAAATGTTATAGAGGTAATAATTCAACAGTGGCCTCAAATCAAAAAGTGCCAGTGTTACATGCACACAGCAAACCTTTTCGCTTTCACAGTCGGAGGCACACGGCACAGATGCCACTGTTGACGAACAAACCAACAGCGAATCTCAACGTACGATAACGGCACTGTCGTCGTCTAGCGCGTTATGTTTCAACTAACAGATGTGCCGGTAATGTCAGATGCAGTTGTCATATTTTTTAGCTCAACTGTGGTATTAACTCCAAGTGGGCAATTTTTGAGTTGTGTCACTATTGCATTCAGTGAGCGATACATACCGCTCAGTGAATGCAACAGTGGCACAATACACATTTATATTACACGCCTACATATACAAAATCGACTCGGCCTCTAACAGAAAATAGTACCAGGAATATTGCCTTGGGGTGGGGGGTGGTAAAGGCAGCCGGTGCGTAGGACTGAAAACCTTACCACCTTCATGCGCCGATTGTCTTGAAATCTGGGATCCTCAACCTCCTGGAACCCTCAGGGCCTGTCCGGGCCTGTATAGGGACTGCTTAACCTTTTATGTATAACAAATATGCTCGACCTCTATTCTGTCGTTATTTAGGCCTATGTTTGTTAGCGGTCAGAGTCGACACAAATTACGAACAGGAGCAGATGATGACAGAACTAGCAGGATTATCTGCTGTTTTGTGTTAACACCAACAGGATCCCAGTGTTGGTAGAAGTTATGGAGAAGAAGAAAGATATTAGAACCGAAGGGCGCTGGCCCTTTGTCAGTAAGTCAGTGAATACACATACACAAACACATACACATACACATACACACACAAACACAAACACAAACACATACACAAACACAAACACATACACGCACAAACACAAACACAAACACATACACATACACATACACACACAAACACAAACACAAACACATACACAAACACATACACGCACAAACACAAACACATACACAAACACATACACATACACAAACACATACACAAACACAAACACATGCATAAACGCATACACATACACACAAAACACAAACACATACACATACACACACAAACACATACACAAACACAAACACAAAAACATACACACACAAACACATACACATACACAAACACATACACATACACATACACATACACACACAAACACATACACATACACAAACACATACACATACACAAACACATACATAAACACAAACACATACACATACGTACATCATAAAAGTTCTGTATTTGTCGTTAAATTACTTTACTGAGATTTCGTATTGTTGGCGACGTTGGTTTCCGGACAGAATAACCTGCACATTAACGAAAATTATTTTGTACATAAACTTTATGCTCCAGATTTAACAATAACTCAGCAAATTCCCGCTGACATTTCAACGGACATAACAAGCCTACTGCTGAAATCTGGTGGATGCAAGCAGGATGAACATATGACTAAATCTGGCCGTAACGTGTTCCTCTCTTTTTCTTCACAAGAGCTTAGCCGCCAGGTTTCAATGGCTTTACAGTATGCTAACAACAACAACAACAACAACAACAACAACAACAACAACAACAACAACACAACAACAACACAACAACAACAACACAACAACAGCAACAGCAACAAACACAACAACAGCAACAGCAACAAACAACAACAGCAAAAACGACAAGAGGCAACGTACGTAAAACGCTCAACACTGAGGCTCATTCGCGCAACTGTTGTCCTGGAAAAGCAATCAGGGTTACATTTTGAGAGTGTGTCTTAGTTATCTGGCATGCAAACCGCATGCGCCGTATTATATAGTCATCTTTGGCCTCGCTGGCTTTACCATATTTTTCCACATTATCTCGTAAAAGACATGATATTTGGGAAAACGTTATTGAACATAAAATGGTTTTTATTTTTATTTCCTTTACTACTTTTGTCTGACACGTTTCTTATTTAAGACAAATTCAGCGAGATAGCGATCATAAATGTTCATAGATTTTCATGTAAAGTGCTCGTTATTATTGTTAGTTTTAGTCAAACGTGAATTTTCTCAACATATTTTCGAAAAATACTCAAATATCAAACTTAATGAAAATCCGTCCAGTGGCAGCCGAGTTGTTTCATGCGGACGGACAGACGAACAGACATGACGAAGCCACTAATCGCTTTCTGCAATTTTTGCAAATGCGCCTAATAAAACGTGCATCACAGCTGTACGTTGCAATAGGAAAGTAAGTTGACTTTCAAAAAGACCTGCTTTTTAAGGTGATGGGATACGGGATGTTGCTGTAAAAAGCGAAGATGAGTCTAAAGCACACAGCTCATTCAGAGTTCGTACACAACATACACAAGATCGCTCGTTTCAGTAGCGAGGATAGGAGAACAATTAAATTTCACTGAAGCTTGAAATGAAGCGTGAACAACTTGGTCGGCGCCTGTGGATCACACTTGCTAGTAACTCGACGTTAAGATCGAAAATTAACTGCTTTTTATTGGATTTAGGTTCAACGCAAATTGAGGTAGAACATGAAACAGACACCTGCAATGCCGACTCAACTACTTGTATCATAAAAAGCAGTGACTGAGTCACTGCTACCTGAGTAGCAGTGGAAGCTGATCAATAATTTCTCACGAATGTTTTATTTTTGTCCAATCAACGTACATTTTACATATTCCCAAGCTTAAAAACAAGAATATTCCCAACACGTTTATTCTATAAATTAAAAGTTGTAATAACACATTTCGTTCTGTGTACTGTGCAAGAAGTCCAGCAACCGTGAAACTGCCAACACACAATTTGGTGCTCTCTGATACAGAAGAACTCCACTCATCCGGACTAATTGGAGCGGCGAGCCATCCAGGTATGCAGAAAAACTGCATACTTGGATTTTTTAAAAAATAGGCTACAATGGCAGTTTGAAGTGGGAAAAAATTCTACAAATGGCTATTTTAGGCTACATACATACATACATGCATACATAATTCCTTTTACGAGTTTGACAACTGGCGGGAAAATTTAAACCATGAAAAGATGCAGTACAATTACAGTAAGAAAATGTTTACCCGAAGGGCCAAGCCGATCGGGCTAATTGGCGATCCGAATAACCAGCGTTCGATTAAGTGCAGTTCTATTTTATTTGCTGTTAAGTTGACTGTATGGACTGTGTACTAACATCAGGAATACGCAAGTACAAAAGTTCAGCGGGGTAGCTCAGTCTAGGCTATGAACTGACGGATTGGGAAATCGGGATTCGATTCCAAATGAACGCAGAAGCTTCCCTCTTCACAAATGCGCCCGGAACGGCTCTGAACCCTACCCACCCTTTTAACGGTGGGCCTCCTTTTCCCGGGGGAAGGTGGCCGGGACGTTAAGCTGACAAATCACAGCCATCTAGTGTCAAAAGATGGGAAAGACTGGAGCTATACTCCAACTCGTCATCATGCTGTAGTGCTTAACTGAGCACAGAAACAACTTTACTTTACTTTACTCTACTTTAAAAGGGCTGAAACGACTGAAAATTTAGGACATGCAGAGGGGAGAACTTCGTATTTATACGACTCACCTGAAATTTTCAAGGCAATATATTGGAGGAGGCTACAAGGAGCATGACGTTTGTCTTGATTTGGAATAGAAGAAAATATGATGGTAAAGTCATCCCTCGGTATACCACGAAGGCATACGGAGGTGTAGTTCCACTCCTGCTTAACCTGGACACGAGAAGGAAGTCAGGGATCAAACTTTACGCTCAAACCGCTTAACATCCCCCCTCCCCCCAAAAGGAAGAGCCGCCGTTATTAATTGAACAGGAAGGGGTAGGCCTCAGAAACATTCTGAACGCTTTGGTGAAGAGAAGAAATTCTTGCCCCTGCTGGCAATCGAACCACAGTTCCTCAATTTTCCAGCGATACATAGAGAAATTTGATGGGAAAATTCCTGGTCACGCGAACACTTGGAATACTCGAGATGGAAGAATAATATATACAGGATGTTCTGCATGAGGTATGTCCAAATTCAGGATACTATTATGTGAAATGTTTTGAGTAAAAAAGTCCTATACCAGCATTAGGGATTAGGGAACATTATGCTGCTACAAGCATTTTAATGTACATAAGTATACATGGCTGCAACCCAGAATTTTACAGTACGGCTTTCCTTTCACACTCTAAAAATAAAACGAAAGTTCTTTCTCAGGAAACGCCAAAAAAGAAAGATGTTCATTAAGTCTTAACCTATTGTACAACATGTGTATGATACGATCACAAAACGAAGGCAGAAATTAAGTCTTACTTTGCTATATGTACAATATCGAAAGAAAATGGTGTAGGATAATACTACAACAAAAGACAAATTTTTACTTATGTTGCCAAGTGATTTATGTTAGTAAACACAGTTATGTTTCCCTATGACAGAGCAACATCAGTTTTGCTTAGATAATATTGAAGAACTTCAGTTTTCTATTATGTTACTCTGACGACCGTTCAAAACAAATTCAACTTATCTGTATGCACAATTCTGCGCGTCTCAAAGATAATCTGCTGCCATTCTGGTAATTTCATCATTTCCCCTTATGCAGTCAGCGGACTACATGATGCGATGCAAGAATTCTGTTGCCTGCGATTTTTGACAGTGGACCATGCCCTTCATGTGCCCCCCACAACAAGTATTCAAGTGGCGTGAGATTTGGTGACCGCTCAGACTAGACACACGGACAAACCCGAGTACGAGTTACAAAGTGTAGCGATCGCCAGAGTTGCGAGTAAGCCAAAAGATGGTTCGTGACAACAGACACCGTACAGCATCGTAAGGTATCGTGAAATATTAAAATGCTTTTGGCGATGTAACCATTGATAATTGGGCATAAGTTCATAAACATATGTTGCTCATAAAGACTCAAATAACAACACCTGAAGTTTGGCACACCTTATGCGGAACAGTTTGTATGCAACTATCTGTACAGAAATAGTTCTGAGATCGAAGGTGAATGCAGCTGGTTCAGGACAGTGCTCATACTAATTACTCCATGCAGCAGAGTCCTTCTTGAGAAGCTAACGGGTTGGCAGCTAGTCAAGAAATCCCCCGCATTTTATGGAACCCAAAGGTTCAATACCGCGTTTATAAGTGCCGGCTACCTGTCCCTATTCTGAGCCAGATCAGTCCAGTGCATGCCCCCTTCCCAATTCCTTCAGATCCACCTTAATATTATCCTTCCATCTATGCCTAGGTATTCCAAGTGGTCTCTTTCCCTCGGATTTCCCCACCAAAATCCTGTATGTACCTCTTCTCTCCCCACACTTCCTACATGCCCCGCCCATCTAATTATTCTCGATTTCATCACCCGAATAATATTTGGTGAGGAGTACAGATAATTATGCACCTCATTATGTAGTTTTCTCCACTCCCGTGTTACTTCGTCTCTCTTAGGCACAAATATTCTCCTCAGGAGCTATTCTCAGTCGCCCTCAGCTTACGTACCTCCCTCAATGTGAGCAACCATGTTTCACACCCATACGAAACAACAGGCAAAATCATAGTCCCTTATGTCTTAATCTTTATATTTCAGGATAGCAAACTGGAAGACAAAAGATTCTGCACCGAATGATACCAGGCACTCCCTGATTTCAATTTGCTTTTAATTTCTTCCTGGATAGAATTTTTTATTCATTACGGTTGTTCCCAAATATTTGAATTGTTCAACTCGTTCGACTCCATCCTGCATTCTGATCTCCAGACATGACCATGTACTTAGTTTTAACAGCATTCACTTCTCGACTAATCTCCTTACTAGCAACTACTAAAGCGTCTGGTGGTTTTTTTTAGTATGTCTGCTTCCACCCAAAATATTAACATCATCAGCATAAGCCAGAAGCTGATGTGTACCATTAAGTTCAAGCTAACCTTGTTTACCTGAACTTTTCTAATGGCATAGTTTAAAACAAAGTTGAAAAACAATGTTGATAAAGCAACTCTTTGTTACAAGCCATTCTTAACAGGAAACATGTCAGACATATTTGCCTACCTGGACTCTGCTATAGGTTTCATTCAGACACATATTTATTAGTTGAAGAATAAGAGACCAACTTGATGTCACTATTCTTGTTTTTAAGCTTTCGCCGTGTTCTAAATGTAATTTGTTCCTTGTTGGGTAATTCCCCGGCGTCTGAGTTCTAATTGCCGACGTTTCGGAACTCATTGTCGGTTCCATCTTCATAGGCAGATGGAACCGACAGTGAGTTCCGAAACGTCGGCAATTAGAAATCAG